>Ga0180007_10001335_pt1 | contig 34370 bp, 24 predicted proteins | sample MM_PC_MetaG_FD_121122 | JGI IMG/M metagenome (GOLD analysis project Ga0180007, IMG submission 121122) | Groundwater microbial communities from the Aspo Hard Rock Laboratory (HRL) deep subsurface site, Sweden - MM_PC_MetaG | ecosystem: Environmental > Aquatic > Deep subsurface > Groundwater... | reverse complement strand
TTTTGGTTCCCAGCCAAGTTTTTCATTGGCTAATTGAATTTCTGGCTGTCGTTGCTTGGGATCGTCTGCTGGCAGTTCCTTATTGACTATCTGACTTTTGGATGATGTCATCTCAATTACTTTATCTGCCAGTTCTTTAATAGAAAATTCTCCTGGGTTACCTAGGTTGACTGGTCCTGTGAAGTCTTTTGATTCCATAAGTTTGATTAAACCATCAACCATATCATCAACATAACAAAATGACCTTGTTTGTTTACCATCACCATGTATAGTGATGTCTTCATCCTTTAATGCTTGGATAATAAAATTTGAAACAACACGTCCGTCATTAACCGCCATGTTTGGTCCATAAGTATTAAAAATTCTGGCTACTCTTATTTCTAAATTATGACTTCTGTGATAATCAAAAAATAATGTTTCAGCACATCGCTTGCCTTCGTCATAGCAAGATCTTATTCCAATAGGATTAACGTTTCCATTATAACTTTCTGGTTGCGGATGCACAATTGGGTCTCCATAAACTTCTGACGTGGACGCTTGTAAAATTTTACATTTCTTAGCCTTAGCCATGCCCAATATGTTTATTACTCCCAATACATTTGCTTTAACAGTTCTGATAGGATTATTTTGATAATGTACTGGCGAGGCTGGGCAAGCTAAGTTATAAATTTGATCAATTTTATCATCAATAAATAATGGTTCTATAATATCGTGTTCAATTAATTTGAAATTTTTCCTGTCTAGCAAGCCTTCGATATTTCGCTTCTGACCAGTAAAAAAATTATCAACACAAATTACTTCATCTCCTCGTTCTATTAATTTTTTACATAGATGAGAGCCGATAAAACCTGCTCCACCTGTAACTAATATTTTGGACATAAATTTGTTTATTCTTTTTGTCATCCCGAGTCCTTCGATTGACTCAGGATCGAGGGATCTCACATCTAATGTAATCGTTTGGTGTGGGATCTGCGCCAGAGGCGTCATGCCAAAGGCAGATTCGCCTCTGGCGAACACCAGCCTCTGGCTGGTCTCCAGGTATAATATTTAACACCGGTCGAGATGACAAAGCCCTATTCCACGGTTACACTTTTCGCAAGATTACGCGGTTTGTCTACATCGCAACATTTTCTCTGTGCAATATGATAGGCTAAAAGTTGCAATGGAATTACTGTTAAAATTGGATTTAGTAAATCTATAGTTTTTGGAATGTAAATTACATCGTCTGCAATTTTGGCAATTTCTTTGTCACCCTCGTTTGCCACAGCAATTATTTTTCCTTTTCGTGCTTTGACTTCTTGCATGTTGCTCATTATTTTTTCGTAAACTTTATCTTTAGTTGCAATAAATACTACGGGCATGTTTTCATCAATTAATGCAATTGGTCCATGCTTCATTTCTGCTGCTGGATAACCTTCTGCGTGAATGTATGATATTTCTTTTAACTTGAGCGCACCTTCTAAGGCAATTGGGAAATTATTACCACGTCCAAGGTATAAAAAATTTCTGTTATCTTGATATTTTGCTGCAATTTCTCTAATTTCATCACTTAAAGTTAAAATTCTTCTGACAGAATCAGGTAATTGTTGCAGTTCGTATATTAACTCTTTTGTTTGTTTAGTGTCTACTTTACCAATTAATTCCGCTAAATAAATTCCAAATAAATATTGTGCAACAATCATTGAGGTAAAGGCTTTGGTTGAAGCAACGCCTATTTCTGGTCCTGAATGCAAATAAATTCCTCCGTCAACTTCGCGCGCGATTGAAGAGCCAACAACATTACATATACCTAAAGTTTTTGCTCCAAGATTCTTAGCTTCTCTTAATGCAAATAAAGTATCAGTTGTTTCGCCAGATTGAGTAACTGCTATAAAAAGGCAGTCCCCATTTATTACCGGTTTTTTATATCTGAATTCAGATGCATATTCAACTTCTGTTGGTATTTCGGTTAAGTTTTCTATTATATATTCGCCAATTAGGCAAGCATAATATGCCGTACCGCAGGCTGAAATTATAATTCTTTTTACACCTTTTAGTTCTTCATCTGATATATTCAATCCGCCAAATTTTATTTTTCCCTCTTCTGGAATTATTCTGCCACGAAAAGTATTAGTAATGCTATCTGGTTGTTCAAAAATTTCCTTAAGCATAAATGTATCATAACCCATCTTTTCTGCCATGGTAATATCCCAATCAAGATTATTGACCTTCTTTTCTTTGTCCGAGTTCTCTAAATCTACTACTTTGTAACCTTCGTGATTAATCACAGCTACTTCTTCGTCATCAAGATATATGACTTTTTTTGTATATTCTAAAATTGGAGTAGCGTCGGATGCAACTATATATTCAGCTTTTCCTATTCCTATAGCAACAGGACTACCTTTTCTTGCCACCACAAGCTTGTCTGGTTCGTCTAAAGATATAACAAGTAAACCATAAGCTCCGATAACTTTTTTTAAAGCCAGACGCGTTGCTTTGGCTAGGTCTTTAACTTCTTTATAATACTTTTCAATTAAGTGAGCTAAAATTTCTGAATCAGTATTAGTTTTAAATTTATGTCCTTCTTCTTCTAATAATTTTTTTAAGGTTTGCCAGTTTTCAATAATACCATTATGGACAATAGCGATTTTATTATTGCAATCAAAATGAGGGTGAGCATTTTCGTCTGTCACCCCGCCATGTGTAGCCCAACGCGTATGCGCTATGCCTACTTCTCCACCAATAATTCCCTTACCAACTTTTTTTTCAAGCTCTTTTATTTTACCAATCTTTTTTTCTGATATTATTTCACCGTCTTTTATTATTGCAACCCCGGCTGAATCATAACCACGATACTCTAATCGCTTAAGGCCTTTTATTAATACTGGATAAATATCCTTTCTTTTTCCAATGTATCCTACAATTCCACACATAGTATTATGTAATTACCAAGTCCCAATTTCCAATTCCTAAGAATTTGTGATTTTAAACGGATATTAGACATTGGATATTAAACATTAATTTAGTAAAATTTAGAAAAAATATATTCATCTTCTCCTTTATAAAAATGGGACTTCAGTTTGACCTCGAATTTCAAACCCATCTTATTATAAAACTTTTGAGCACGCGCATTACTAAAACGTGTCATTAAAAAAAGTTTACGTAATTTTCCTCCGGCTTTTTTGTATTCATTTTTAATTTCCTTTTCTAGCTCATCAAATAATTTTTGGGCTGCGCCAGAACCTCTCTGATCTGGCAAAACTACAATATGATACAACTCTGCTAAACCATGCATTGGACGTCCGTGCATCAAAAAGGTGACTAAACCAACTACCTTACCCTTATCTTTAGCTAAAAGATATGTATGTCCTTTTTTGGTTTCTTTAATAAATTCCCTTTCTCCTTCTTTAGCACTTTTGATGTTAAGCAATTCAAAAAGAACCGCTCCAACTTGTTTTTTATCGCTTAGTTTTGCTTTAATTATTTTCATGTGGAGGTTTTGTTAATACGGTTAATACAGTTATATAGTTAATAAAGCAACTTATCAACAGTATTAAAAGTATAACTGTATTAACACTTAGCTCTACTTTTTAGTTTTCATTTCTAAATATGCTCTTATGAACTCGTCTACTTCCCCATCTAGTACCTCATCTGGGTCTTTCGACTCATACTTTGTTCTATGATCTTTAACCATTTTATATGGCTGTAATACGTATGAACGAATTTGATTACCCCATTCTGCAGACAATACTTCGCCTCGTACATTATCTACTTCTTTTTGTTGTTTATCTAGTTTAGCTAAAAAAAGCTTAGATTTCAAGACCTTCATAGCTGTTTGTCTATTTTGCTGTTGAGAACGCTCATTTTGGCACGAAACCACTAGTTTTGATGGAATATGAGTAATGCGTACTGCTGAATCAGTTGTGTTAACACTTTGTCCTCCATGACCAGACGATTTGTATGTATCGATCTTTAAATCTTCGTCTTTAATATCTATATCTTCTACTTCTTCCATTTCTGGAATCACTTCTACTAGAGCAAATGAAGTGTGTCTCATTTTTTCTGCATCAAACGGGGAAATTCTGACTAATCGATGTACGCCTGCTTCTGCTTTAAGATGTCCAAAAGCATATCTGCCAATTATTTCTATTGTGACTGATTTTACTCCTGCTTCGTTACCTTTACTTTGATCAATTATTTTTGTTTGCCATTTTTTTTGCTGTGCATATCTTAAATACATTCGCATTAACATTGCCGCCCAGTCTTGTGCTTCTACTCCGCCAGTACCAGAATGTATTGAAAGTATGGCATTATTAGTATCAAACTTTTCTGAAAATAAAATAAAAAGCTCTTGGCTTTTGAGTCTTCTATCTATCTCTTTAACTTTTTGTGTAAAATCTTTTTGTAAACTTTGATCATGCTCATCAACTGATACTGTTATCAAACTTTCTAAATCTATTAAATCTTGTTCTAAATTATTCCAAGTATCTAGTTCCTCTTTTAGTTGTTGGCATTTTTGACTTACTTGTTTTGCATTTTCTTGATCCGACCAAAAGTTAGTTTTGGCCATTTCTTTCTCATAAGTTTTTATTTCTTTTTTGACAATGCTTAAGTCAAAGATACCTCCGCATGGCTAAAAATTTCTTTTTTAGCTCGTTTGTTTTTTGTAATATTTCCTTCATCAAAGTAATTTTTATTTATTGACAACCGATTTCTTTGTTCCATGAAACTCCGGCACCTACTATGGAACAATTACAATATGAACCTGTTTTTAATTGCGACCACATTCCTCTAGTTTGTTGACAAAGCTGTTGTGCAGTATTTAACTTTTGCTTATTGTTATCTGTTAAAGCATGACATTTTTCAAATACTAAATTACCATTTTCTGTATAGATTGGTTGGCATTTTGGATTTTCTAAACATCTTTGCTCGGCCAGTAATTGACAAGTGTCCAAACTATAAGCATAAGTTTGTAATTTTTGTTCCCAAATTAATTTATATGCTGCTGCAAAAACACCACCAACAATTATTAAAACTGCCAATATCGAAAACAAATAAAAACTTCTTTTTGTCATATATATAAATTAATCTTTAAATTTAAAACTACTACAATTTTTTTAAGCTCTTTAATGCTCAAAACCAAAAAATTCTAAAAAACTTTAATTTTTTGGTCTGAGCATATCGAATTTGCTATTTATTGTTCTGTTGGTTCTTTGTTCTGATCTTCTTGTGGTTCTTGTGAACCTGTATCTGCTGGAGCTTGCATTTGATCTCCAGCTGGTTGAACACTCTTTTTGCCAAAAAATTTAGCAAAGAATCCTTTTTTTGCTTCCATAAGTATTGTTAAGTTAGTTTATAAATATTTTATTTAATTTTTACTTTTTTTATAGAGAACAACTATTGCAAGTTAATGTTCGTAAAAGCTTCTTGCCATTTATCAAAAACTTCTCTAAACAATGGTGGTAAATATATTGCACCTACAATTATTGGAATAATTATTATTATCCACTTAAGTATACCTAATATTCTATGCCAAAACATCCAATGATGAATTTTTATTATTCCCTTATATATTGTTTTTGAAAACTCTAAATTACTTTCCAATAATTCTTTGATTTCTTCTATATCTTTACCTGATCCAGGCTTTAATGCATCTAATTTTGACTGGGAATACTCTAAATTTTTTCGAGATTTTTTCATTATATCATCGAGTTTTTCTCTTTCTTTTTTGTTTATCATACCAGGTAGTATTACCGTAAATAGAACTTATTATATTTATTATTCATACCTTTATTTTTTTATTCTATGACCCATAGTGATATTAAATTTTACGGGATCACTACCGGGTATATTAGTATCATTATACCAAAATCAAAAAAAGTTGCCAAAGTGTATGACAACTTTTTTATCTAAATTTAGCTTATTTTACAATTGACGCCTGAATTTGTCTCTTTAAAACTCCGTACTTAACTAGCTCGTAACTTCCAAAAAATGCTCCAACATAGAACATATCGCCCATTATTGTGTTTCTAAAAAATGGCAATGCTACAATATAGCAATTTACTAAACCTTGCATAGTCTGCCCATACCAAGGCGAAAAGTACCAAACTGCTAAATTTGTGACGATAAAAAACAAAACTGACGCACCAATGCTTGCTCCTAAAACAGTTTCAACACTCTTGTATCTTCGTACGATTAACCCCAACAGCCCGATAATTGCATAACATAGATATACTGCAACCATTAATTGCCATTCGTAAAAACCGATAAATATATCTCCAACAACCATAGCAATCACGGGTAAAGTGACAGCATACATAGCTCCTAGATAAACTGCGGAAAACAACGCAACTGCTGCGATTGGTGCAAAATTAAATGGATGGGGTAATAACCTGCAAGAGACACCTAAAATTATTAATAATGCAGCAACGATTAATTTATTCCTTGTTGTCATAAATTTTTTTAGATTAATATTGACTCTTAATATATTTAAATAAAATAATATCGCCGTCTTTGAGATTGTGTTTATCAACTGCGTTTTGTGCAAAACGATTATTTACCCAATAATGCCAATATCTATTTGTTTGCGTGCTATTCTCTACTCCGTCAATTGATTCAACCAGTATCCCTAAATCCTTATACTTGTCAGAAAACACAAATTTTAAATTATTGTTTGAAGTAACTTGTTTTAATAAATCAAATACTGTTTGATCGCTACGTAATAATTCATGATTGTATACTACGATTGAATCTTGTCCGTAATCAATCATTAAGTCTACTTGTATCTCTTGAGTAACAGAAACTTCGCTTGGCTGATTTGTATTCACCAGTTTTGAAATATTAGCTAAATCTTGTCCTAAAAAAATTCCAATGACTAAAAAAATGATTGGCACTATTACTTTAAGACTTTTTTTAAGTATTTCTTTCATAGTTTTTACCACCTGTTTTTGCGATCGAACACATTTTTGATTTTTTCAACAACACGTTCTTTAAGTGTTCGATTTCTTAATTTTAGCACAATATATATAACTAGTAAAACAATGAATATGGAAAATACAAACCACAAAACCATAAAGAAAAACAAGTTGTTTAGTATATTTTTTTTATTTTTTTGTACATCAAGTCGTAATGGAACTTTTATGCCTGAGTCAGCGTTGAATTGACGTTTGTTTAATGGCGAAGCAACAACTGATAAGTTGGTGGCATGTTTGCCATAATCATTTGGAGTTATTATTACTCCAATTTTTTTTGTTTCTTGTGGCTCAAGCCTGAAATCTTCAGGACTAATAACTATCCAATCCTTAAGCTCATCTGCGTAAACTCGAAATTGTGCCGGCTCATCTGAAATGTTATAGACAGTAAAACTAGTAGCTTGTTTTTGACCTTCTTCTATCACCACTTCTAAATAAGATGGTTTTATACCAACACCTATCGCATTTGCTTGTGCTATACCCAAAAACATGAGCGCAAACAAGAGTGTAATAAATGTAAATTTATATTTCATAATCAATTAGCTCCAACAGCCCAAAATGTTAAATCACCAGTTTTTACTCCTTGGCTATCGTATTGAGAAGGGACAGTGAATCGAACATCAATTTCTTCTTTGGTAGAAACTGAAAGCGTTGAATAATAATCTTGCCAATTTTTTCCGTTCAACTCGATGTTGTCTTTAAAGATGTCATCACCCGAAACTATCCCTTCAACATATATTGGAATTTCACCTGTGTTTATTAGACTAACTTCTTCTTCTTTTTGTTCTCCAGGATTCATTTGTCCGTAATTGAAATGTTTTATTGTTACCTCAAAAGATACATCCGGCTGAGGGAGTAACTCGATTTCAACTTCCAAACCTATTTTTTCCTCATCAATAGATCCAACTGTTACTGTATGAATATTACTACGAACATAATTAATATTTTCTACATAAATATCGAATGATCCAGCGTCGTTCATGGTTAAGGTTTTTTGACCATTTCCATCCACTGTATAAGAATTTACTCCAACCATAATATCTGCCTCAGGAAAAGCTGCCCAATCAGTACCATTATGATATTCAACTAAAATCAATATTTCTTCCCCCACATCCACGTAAGTTTTATCAACACTTATTCTAGTTGGCTGCCACCCCCATTCACCATAATACCACAAAACTTCTTCTCCTTGCTGTAATGTGTAGTCAGCCGCGCCAACAGGGGGTGAAACATTATTCACAAAATACATCCAACCAGATACGCCAGTAGCATCTTCGCCATTTATACTAAATAAATATGGCCCAAAAGCAGTATCTTGAATTTCGAAGGTATAATTACATGCCATGCTTGCATTTTGTACAATATCTAATGCTGTTGTGCCAATGGTCTCTGTTTCGCAAACTAGATTACTAGAACCTTCAATTCGTAATTTATGTAAACTTGGATTTATCACTAGGCTGGTAATCGGATGAAATTTTTCTGCTAAAGCAATTACTGCAAAAGCTGTCATGGAAGTATAGCTAGTATCATCAGTTGCAATCCATTTGAATGATCCGTCACCTTTTTGTAATGATTTTAGATGATCAACTGCATTATTAGAATTGTTTTGCCAGTCTGGACTTATTGGATCTTGTCCTAATTTATGAATAGCGGAAATTACCCACGCATCTGAACCAGAATCTGAATCTGAACCTTGGGTGTATGGAAAACCACCATCACTATTTTGTTGATTTTTTAAATATTCAATAGCATCATCAATTGCCGTATCTGATTCATTTAAACCTACTTCCAATAATGCCATGATAGCTGCAGCAGTATCGTTAGTATCACTTCCGCCACCAACACTATACGGCCAGCCTCCGTCTTGATTTTGGTTATTGAGTAAAAAATTTTTAGCATCCTGCATTATTTGAGAGTTTTCGTTTTCTCCCGCAGAAGCTAAAGCTAGAATGCCCCACATGTCATCGTTTAGTAATGATGTATCACCAATTTGATTATCTGAATAATAATCAGTTTTGATTTTTTGAACATAATCGATATTACCAAATGTTGTTGGATCTTCTCCAGCAGCTACTAGAGCTAAAACTGCTTTTTGGTAATCAGTAGCTAAAGTACCTTCTACCGTTTCTAAGTGCGACAAATCAAGGTTGGTTTCGCCAACAGCTGATAAAGCCATAGTAACCCAGGCATCTTGAGTTTGCAGTAAAAGATAATCTACAGCAGCTTGGTTAATTTCTGCTTTGACCAGAGAATTTGGTATCAATGTTATGATGAGTGCAAACACACACATCAAAGCAAGGATTCTTTTCTTCATAAAAAAAATCTCCCGCTTCGAGGGAGTTAGTTAAATGCGCCTAAGGCGCACAACTCACATCTCTTTTACCTCGAAGAGATTAACCTCGTTAATTCTTCAGTTTATGAAGGATTGAACGAAGTTTATGAATTAATTATGACACTGGATCAGTTCCCAGGCTTATTTCGTCAAATTGACGAAAATTACTGCTGCGGGACAGCTCCGGATTTTCACCGAATTCCCTGATCATGCTCTAAGTGCAATGACTTAAAGGCAATGTCTTGAAAATTTTAAAGGTAATATGATTATATATTGATTTATAATTTATGACAAGAAATTTCTGTGGATAAACCCCCTTGGCAGACTGGTTTAAGAGAGTAAAATTAAAGTAATAGATAACTATGACCATAACACAGGAGGGAGTTATGGATGACAAGAGTCAAAGAAAAATTTACGAGGAAAAACGTGGTCTTTGGTATGACGTTGTGTGGGATGACCAAATTAAATGTTTTGTGTGGACAGTAGCTCCATACCAAAAAATCGTATTAGATTGCTAGCCAGCAATAGGCAACGAGTGATTTAATCGACCAATAAAAGAGTGTATGTTTTACATACGCTCTTTAACTCACTCTTCAATTCCTAGCCGTGCTTCTAAGCCATTTTTAAAAGGATGCTTAATTGGCTTCATTTCTGTGACATAATCAGCTAGTTTGATCAACTGCTTAGGTAGGCCACGTCCTGTCAATATCAATTCTACTCCTTTTGGTTTTAATTTTAACAAATCAATTAGTTCTTCTTCTTGTATTAGACAAAACTTTATTGCAACATTAATTTCATCCAAAATAACCATATCATACTTTTTGGAAAAGATTATATCAGAAGCCAGCATAACGCCTGCTTGAGCTTTCTTTTTTTCATCTGGTTTTACTTTCTTTGGATTACAAAAATTACGCCGACCTAATTGCTCTACTTTAACACCAAGTTTTTGTAGTGATTTTAGTTCTGAATATTTTCCCTTCTTTAAAAATTGTAAAACAATGACTTTTAAACCTGCCCCACGTGCACGCATAGCTAAACCTAAAGCAGCAGTAGTTTTTCCCTTACCGTCGCCTATATAGATATGTATTTTTCCATTTTTATTTTTCATTTTTTTTGTGCTAAATAATAAAGCCAATTCCTGTGTCCTTTTGGGTTCTTGACCTTTTCTGTGTCTAATATGGTAAAATTGGCTTTTTCTAAATATTGAGCAAACTCTTTTTGACTATGAAAGGAAAAAAAACGATCTGTTTTTAAAAGATGATGATTGTCTGTTACTACTCGTTCGCCTCGACCAGCCTTGATAAGAACTAAAATCTTACCATTTGTCCTTAATATATTATTTAAACTTTTTAACACTCTTAAAAGTCTCTTTTTGGGAACATGAAGCAAACATGCTTTAGCAAAAATACCATCAAAAGTATTCGGTTTAAATTTTAACTTATAAAAATCCATTGTCATCGCTTTTGCTTTTGGTGCAATTTTTTTTACAAATTTTATCATTTCTGGTGATAGATCAACTGCTGTGATATTTGTACTGTATTTCAATAATTTTTTTGTATCAACGCCCGGGCCACCTCCAAGATCTAATATTTTCGCATTTTTTGATAAAGATTCAACAAATCGCTTCAAATATTTATCCGACCAATTATGATCTTTAACTGTTACATAAAAACCTTCTGCAATATAATCATAAGTTTGCTTTAAATTTTTCGGCATAGTACTTATCATTTTATCAAATTAAAAACAAAAAAGCGAGGGTGATTAACGACATTAGTGAATGTCGTCTACGAAAAGAGGAAACATTTTGACTTAATATAACAATATGATAAAATAAGCAAAATAAATTAATCAACAAGGCGCGCAATTTGTGCGTCTTTTTATATTATGAAAAAACATCGCAATTCACAAAAACGTTATTACGATACAAACGAGATTTATTTTGTTACGGTCAAAACGCAAAATAATTATCCCTATTTTAAGGAGAAAATGTTTTGTAATTTATTTATTGATGAGATTAAATTATGCAAAAAATTGAAAAAATTTAATTTATTTGCATTTTGCATTATGTATGATCATGTTCATTTTTTGCTTCAACCAGGGGAAAAATATAATATTTCGAAAGTAATGCAATTTTTAAAACGTCATTTTACGCGGAATGTTAATTATATTATTGGTTATAACAATGAATTGAATCCCATTAACGAAGGCGACATTGGCCAATGTCGCCTTCCGAAAGAGGAACAAGATATGATCAAAGAATTTATTATGAATGTCAAAGATTACCGCGAACAATTTATCAAAAAATATAGGTTCGACAAAACATTGCCTCCTAAATTCAAATGGCAAAAATCATATTATGATCATATCATTCGCAATGAACATGATATGGTATATTATTATGATTATACGGCATACAATTTTCAAAAACATAATTTGCCAGATGATTGGCAATATACGTCGTTGAATTACGAGAAAGTGGTTGATAAAATCTTAATATAAAAAAGCAAGGAACTAACCTCGCAATTTGTTCTATGATTTAACTACACTTTGAAAACCCACATGATCTGCATTTTAGACAACCTTCTCCAATTTCTAAAATATTCCCGCATTCTGGACACTCTGGTGCCATACCAAAATCAGCGATGTCTCCGCTTAAATTCCCGTTTGGATTAGCCTGGGCTTCTTGTGATGCTGGCGCTGGTTTGTATTCTAATTCTAATTTTGATTGATCACGGGCAATATGTTTTTCTAACATCTGCGAAATTGCATCAGGCAACGAAAGTATCATTCCGCTTTCTGACCATGACGGAAGTGGACCTCTAATCCCTTTGATTTGCTTTATAACTTCTTTTGCAGGAATACCTGATCTTAATGCTAAAGATGTTAAACGACAAATGGCTTCTGCTTTAGCTGCAAAAAAGCCTCCAGCTTTTCCAATAGTTGCAAACACCTCAAATGGTTTTCCTTCTTCGTCGTCGTTAATAACAACATATAAATCACCATAAGAAGTTTTTATTTTGTAGGTTGTACCACGCATAGCAATAGGGCGCTCACGCGGAGTCAATTCAACGGATGTTTGTTCTTTTTGTTTTATTTGTTCTTTTCCTGTTGTTAACACTTGAACTTCTCTACTGCCATCGCGATAAATGGTAATTCCTTTACATCCTAACTTGTATGAAAGCTTGTATGCTTTTTCTACATCATGTTTAGATGCAGAATTAGGAAAATTTATTGTTTTAGAAACTGCATTATTAACATACTTTTGAAACACTGCCTGCATCTTTACATGCCATTCTGGACTTATGTCGTGAGCTGTGACAAAAACTTTTTTTACACTTTCTGGTATTTCTGCAATTTTTTGAATTGAGCCTTCTTCTGCTATCTTTTTCATTAATTCTTTTGAATAAAATCCTTTGTCTTTTGCTACTTTTTCAAAATACGGATTAACATTAAGCATCTCTACCCAATCGTCTCCTTTTTTACCAATGTGTGACTTTCGAACAAAACATAAAGCGTAGATTGGCTCTATGCCAGAAGAGCAATCTCCAATGATACTTAAGGTGCCTGTTGGAGCAATGGTAGTTCTGGTTGCGTTTCGTATTCCTTCGCTATCTGGAGTGTCGTAAGTACTTCCTTCAAAATTTGGGAAAACTCCTTTTTCTTTGGCTAGTTCAATTGACATTTTATCTGATTCTTCGGAAATAGTTTTCATTACTTTATCTGCTAAGTCTAATGCTTCTTGTGAATCATAAGGAACTCCAAGATCAATTAACAGATCTGCCCAACCCATTACGCCCAGGCCTATCTTTCGATTATTACGCGACATTTGCCTTATTTCTTCCAAAGGATATTTGTTAACATCAATAACATCATCTAAAAATCTTGTGGCAATTCTGGTTACTTCTTTTAAATGGTCAAAATCAATACGTCCGTCATTATAAAACTTAGCTAAATTTATCGAACCTAAATTGCATGATTCATATGGTAATAGAGGTTGCTCACCACAAGGGTTTGTACTTTCAATTTCTCCAATATGAGGGGTTGGATTGTATTTGTTGATGACATCTATAAATATTATACCAGGGTCGCCATTTTTCCAGGCGTTTTCGATTATTTTTTGCCATACTTCTTTTGCTTTTAGAGTACCTACTTTCTTTTTTGTTGCTGGTTGAATAAGATCGAATGTTGAGTCTTCTTCTAAAGCTTTAACAAATTTATCTGTTACTGCAATAGAAAGATTAAAATTATTTAATTGATCGTTTTCTTTCTTGGCATCGATAAACTCAATAATATCTGGGTGGTCAATTCGTAAAATTCCCATGTTGGCCCCTCTTCTTGTACCGCCTTGTTTAATTGTTTCTGTTGCGGAATTAAACACTGTCATAAACGAAATTGGGCCAGAAGCAGAACCAGATGTTGATCTGACTGGATCGTTTTTAGGACGCAAACGAGAAAATGAAAAACCAGTCCCACCGCCTGATTTATGTATTAACGCAGTATTTTTTATTGAATCAAAAATGCCTTCCATCGAATCTTCTACTGGCAAAACAAAACAGGCAGAAAGTTGGCCTAATTTAGTGCCTGCACCTGTAAAAGTTGGGCTATTAGGTAAAAATTCTAAACTAGTCATTACCTCTAAAAACTTTTTTTCCCATTCAATAATTTCTTCTTTAGGCAGTTTATATTTTTTTTCTGCTTCAACTATTGCTTCGGCAACTCGCCTAAACATTTCAATTGGTTTTTCTAAAAGTTTACCGTTTTCATCTTTCTGCAAATATCGCTTTTCTATAACAGTAAGTGCGTTTTCGGAAAGTTTTAGTTTTTGTGGACTGCCAAATATCATAATATATAGATTTTATAGTGATAAAAAAATAAGACTCAAAATTGGCTTTGGCCTTATTTTAAATTACAAAACTTTTTGTTTTAATCTTTTATGTTTGGATTTTAATTTATTTTTTGATTTTTTTCCGAATGAAAGCCGGGATATCTAGTTCTTCTTCATCGGCTTTTGCTTGAATTTTTGGTGTTGATATTGGTTTTGATACTTTTTTATTTTTTGCTGGTGGTTTTAAAATATCATTTAACTCTTCTTTATCCTGTGTGCTTGAAGTTTCTGTGATTTCTTCTATAAATCGGCTTGGTGTATAAGAACTTTCTGTTGAATTAAAAGTTTCTGATGATTCTCTTTTTTCCGAAAACCCTGTAGCTATAACTGTAACCTTGATTTCGTCTTTTAGATCTTCGTTAATAACTGCGCCAAAGATAATTTTTGCGTTGGGATCAGCTTGTTGAGTGATTACTTTAGCTGCATCGTTAACTTCTTGCATGCCTAAATCTTTACCGCCAACTACTGTAAACAAGATTCCTTTGGCACCATTGATGGAAAGTTCAAGAAGTGGGCTAGTAATTGCTGCCTTAGCTGCTTCTGCTGCTCTATTTTCTCCAGAAGCAAGCCCAATGCCCATTAAGGCTGAGCCAGCATCATCCATAATAGCTTTAACGTCAGCATAGTCTACATTAACTAATCCAGGAACAGTTATTAATTCTGCAATACCCTGAACGCCTTGGCGCAAAACATCATCAACAATTGCAAAACTTTCTAGTAGCGATGTTTTTTTATCAATAACTTGTAATAACTTGTCATTAGGTATGGTAATTATGGCATCAACCTTATCTGCTAATTCATGAAAGCCTTTTTCTGCTAACTCGCGTCTTTGTGCTCCCTCAAAAGAAAACGGTTTGGTAACAACAGCTACGGTTAGTGCGCCTGCTTCTTTTGCAATATTAGCAACTATTGGCGAAGCACCAGTACCTGTACCACCTCCCAGACCGCAAGTAATAAAAACCATATCTGTACCTCTTAGCATATCTCTTATATCTTCTTGGTTTTCCTCTGCTGCTTGGCGGCCTAAACTTGGATCCATGCCAGCTCCTAAACCACGAGTAGTGGTTTTACCAATATGCATTCTCGTATTAGCTGAGCTGTGATGCAGTGCTTGCACATCTGTATTAATAGCAATAAAATCCACCCCTTTTATTTTAGATTGAACCATTCGGTTAACTGCGGCTCCACCAGAACCGCCGACTCCTACTACTTTTATTTTTGCAAATGTTTCAATGGCTGGTTTAACTTCTGCCATATGTTAATTTTAGTAATTAATCTTAGATATTAGATATATGATATTAGATATAAGGATAACATTTAGCACCTTGTTACTTGTACCTTGTTAATTGTTACTTGCTACTTACTTTTTAATTGATCTAAGAATATTTTTAAATTTTGTACCAACTTTGTTAAATGATTTTAAGCCAGACATTAATTGCCCCATTATGCCACTACTCTGTTGTTCGGAAAGTTGCGAACCCCACAATACTAATCCAACTGCTGTAACAAATGCTGGGTCATTTATTTTTTCTACTGCCGATGTAACTCCTAAAGGATAACCTATGCTTGCAGGCAACCTTAGTTTTCTTTTTGCTACTTCGTCAAGCCCTGTTAATTTGGCACCTGCGCCAGTTAGAACTATTCCGGCGGGCAATTTACCATCTCGATCGATTTTTTTTAGTTCTGCATCTACTTTTTCAAAAATTTCTTCTACTCTTGCTTCTATAATTTCTGCAATATATTTTCTGGAAATAAATGTAGATTCTGTACCATTTAATTCTCCAACATCAATTTCGTCGCGTTTAGAAATTTCTTTTGGTTGCGCAGATCCATATTCCAGTTTTATTTTTTCTGCTGCATCAATAGAAATTCGTAATCCAATCGCAATGTCTGAAGTGATATGTTCTGAACCAATTGGTATATTGGCAGTATGCATCACATCACCTTCTTCAAAAACCACTAAGCTTGTGGTAGAACCTCCAATATTTGCCACAATTACACCAAGTTCTTTTTGACGGTTAGAAAGTACTGCCTCTGATGTCGCCAAAATTGCCAAAACAACATCTTCTATTTCTATACCTGTACGATATACTGATTTAGTTAAATTTTTTGTTTGCGAACTTAAACCTTGAATAATTTGAGTATCAACTTCTAAACGGATTCCTGTCATGCCTATTGGATCTTTTATCCCACCCTGTCCATCTACGATAAAACTTTTAGGTATTACATGTAAAATTTCGTAGTTTGGTGGGGTGGCAACAGTTCTAGCTGCTTCAATAACTCGTTCTACGTCGTCGGAACTAATTTCTCCATTAGCTTTAGAAACAGCGATTACTCCTCTACTTTCTTGAGATATAATATGACTGCCAGAAATTCCTACCCACGCGCTATCTATTTGTAAGCCTGTCATTCTTTCGGCTTTTTCTATACAAGCAGTTATAGAAGAAATTGCATCCTCTATACTGGTGATAACTCCTTTTGTTATGCCATCGGCTTCTGTTTCTGATGCACCAATTATATGAAGTTTTTCACCTTCTTCTCCAATTTTTTGGCCCACAGCTAAACGGACGTTATCCGAACCTATATCTAATCCACAAATTATATCTTTTGATGCCATACCCCGTAGTAGTCCCGTAAATAAGGACGATTAATTATTTATTAGTATGATATTTATATTTATTATGACCCTCATAGTGTTATTCTATTTTTACAGGATCACTACGTGGTATAGTATTATTTTCCCCAAGTTTACCCCGTCTTATACCAAAATCTCTAGAGTATAAATTCTATATAATCATTATATCATTAACAGACTAAAGTTATAAACAATTATATACGGGGTAAGTATTATTTTAACACACCGTTTGACCATTTGGCAATGGTAAATTTAAAATATATAAGGCCAAAAAATCAATATTCCTGCAATTATCGCAACCATACTAGCTAAAAGCACACATCCAGCTAAAATGTCCTTAATTATTTCAGCATATTGATGAATTCTAGGTTTTAAGATATCAACAATTCTCTCAAAAGCAGTGTTGATTAGTTCTAATATTAAGACTATCAATATTAATATTAGTAAAATAACAAAATCAATGACTTTAACCCTCAAGACTACAGCTAACAATACTACCAATATCGCAATGCTCACTTGAATCCTAAAATTCTGCTGTTCTTTTAGTGTCCACTTCAACCCCTTAAAAGCTTGTTTAAAACTTTTTCTTAATTTTTTAATATTTACCATATTTAAGTTTTATTTTGATAGAATATCTTGCTCTAACTTTTTCATTTTTGCATGATCTTTTTGTTTTTGATGGTCGTACCCTAACAGATGTAACAAACCGTGAACAAAAAGTAAAGATAATTCTTCTTTGACTGTCTTATTATATTTTTTTGCTTGCAACACTGCTTGCGAATAACAAATTAGAATTTCTCCTAGATAATTTTTTTCTGTGGGAAAACAAAATTTCTGATCCTTTTCTGAAAAACTCAAAACATCTGTTACTTTATTTTTTTTTCGATAAATTCGATTATTTTTTTTGATTTCTGCATTAGTAACTAAACCTAAAGAAATTTTTTGCTTGCCCTTTATCTTTAATAATTTGAAAGTGCTATTGGCTAAATCTTCTAAAAACTTTTTTTTTACAATTTTACCAGCTTGATAATTAATTTCTATTTCTACCATATTACTATTATTTACTAAAACTATTAACCATCATCTCAAAAGTCTTTAAATAATCAAGTGCTGTTCTATTGCCAGGTTTATAAACAATTGAGTAGACCATGCTTAAATCGTTTGGGTTAGCTACAAAATAAGTTAAGCGTAAAAAATCTAAAACACCTACAAAATTATTTACACTGACTGACTGTAATTGACCAACAGCAGAACCAGAAACTTGATTAATATAAAACTGAACCAAATCTAAATTAATAGGATTTTCTATCACTCTTACCTCAATAAAGCTACCAGTTTTTGTATTAAAAACAACAGTGGTTGCGTTATCTACTTCTCGCCAAATCCAAGTTGAAGGATAATCAATTGCATAACTATAGTTTTCATTATTATATGTGGCAACTATACCAGCATCTTGCAAGGTTAACCCTGCATCTTTTGGGCTGTAACCCGACGCTACTTCTTCTCCATCTCTATAGCCGTCTGAATCTGAATCTTTGTTACCAATTGTTGAACCATATAATGATTCTTCGAAATTTGAAAGTTCATCTGCATCATCATCTCTACCTAATGGGAGTTCGCCTGGTAAATTTACTCTTGTGTTGGTGTTTGTATTGATATTAGTATTTTGATTGGTGTTAGCGTTTTGGTTTGTGTTGTCGTTAGTGTTTGTATTCTGATTTTGGTTGACGTTTTGGTTTGTGTTGTCGTTAGTGTTTGTATTCTGATTTTGGTTGACGTTTTGGTTTGTGTTGTCGTTAGTGTTTGTATTCTGATTTTGGTTTGGCATTCTCATAACAACAAAAACAATTATTGTGGAAATAATTAGCACTCCCACAATAATAATTATTGGCCAAATATTAATTTTTTTCTTGGAAACCTGTAAAAAATGTTTTGGCATCACGTGAATAGCATCCTTTGTTTTTGAATCTACTTTATATTTAGGCTTTTGTTCTTTGTTTTCTTTTTTTGCCATGAAGTATAAGTTTAATTAATTATAGTTAATTATAACGATTATAACAGGTTGCTATAATCGCTTAATAACTACAATCGTTATAATTTCTAAAAATTATTCTAGCGCTCTAATTATTAATCTCAAATAATCTGCCTGGTCCTTTTGGATCATAACCTGCTCTAATTTCATCACCATCTTTAAAGCCATCTGCATCTGTATCTGGATTATTTGGATCTGTTTCAAAAGTTATTACTTCGTCACGATCGGTTAAGCCATCAGAATCAGTATCAACTTTGTTTGGGTCTGTACCGTATAATTTTTCGTCCTCGTCGTTTAAACCATCCCTATCTGAATCTACTGTTTTTGGAGGTATATTTGTGTTTTGATTTGTGTTTACATTCTGGTTAACTTGTTGGTTTTGATTTACTGCCGGCTGGTTAATATTTAAAGCCTCTTCTGCACCACTAAAATAATTGGTGTAAACAAAATAACCAGCAGCACCGATTGCTCCTAAACCAATGATTGCTACAATTGCAATAATAATAGTTTTTATTGCTTTGCCACCCTGTTTTGGTTCTAATTCTGAAGTTTGAGAATCATCCATTGGTTGAGTAGGTTGAGCTGTTGAATCAACTGCTTTTAAAGTTGGGCGTGGCAAACCAGATCCTTGATCTTTTGAAGTTTTGTCTACATCGTTAAAGATGTCTTCTGGTGGTTTTGGTTGTGGCTTATTTTCTTGAGGTATTGGTGGTGGAGTTGGTGTTTGTGGTTGATTAGGTTGATTTGGTTGTTGATTTTGATTGTCGAACATAGTTTTTATAAATTATAAATTATATTAATATTTATTGACTATATAATGCTACTAGTGTTGCATCAAAATTATCAGTAAGAGGAAAATCATTAATCCATACGTAGACATCACCTCCTGTATGAGTAAAATTAACCGGTGGGCTTGCTGCACCTGCAGCTTCTGCAATAGCCTTAGTGGCTTGATCTGTTCTATCTCCCACCTCAATACTGGCAGTACCATCATTATAACTAACTGTTACTTCAGTATTCCATGCACCGACACTAGTGTTAAAAGTGTGAGCACTTTGATAGTATTCTATGCGATAATCACCTGCAGGAAAAGTGCCAAGTAAAGAACCTGCAGGCATGGTAGTATTAGTATGATTAGGATCTGTTGAACTTCTTGTGATAATTATTGGACAATCTTGCATACAATTATTTGAATCTTCTCCAATATCACAAGTATCATCACCACAACAACCAGTACCCGAACAATCAGGATCATCTAGAGCGACACAATCGGCAGGACAGTTATTATTACATCCATCAGGAACACACGCAACTACACCTACCTCACACGCATCTCCCCAGCCATTAAAATTACTATCAACTTGACCATTTAATAAGAAAGGACAGCTATCTGGATAGACACTGCAACTATCTCCTATGCCATACACATCTCCATCTGGGTCATAACAACCGCCTGCTTGACAGACATGAAACTGCGGGTAGCTTAAAGTGACACTTCCACTTCCTCCAATAATATCTACATCAACAGGGATTACAGTAGCTGCATCTTCTGTACATAATATATCACCACAATAAATATTATGCCAGCCATCATTAGTAATTGTGGTTGAATCACAAATACTAATATTTAGGTCTACAGATGCTGTAATACCTGCAATAATTTCAGCGTAAAATAATGCAATGTCAGCACCAGCATATGCATAATCATTAGAAGGGCTTAAACATTCATTTGGATCTATTAGATCTTCTGCGTCTGGATTATCACTATCTGTAATACTTGAATGATACATATAATTACTATCAGAAGACCAATCACACATTCTTTCGTGCATATCTGTATAAGTGGTTACAGCAATTGTAAATATTTCTATATTATTATTTTCTATAATTTGTTGGATAAGATTTGGTGTGCCAGTATCCCAAATTGGATCGTAATCATTGGTTGGTTCTCCATCTGAAAGTAGAACAATAACCTTACGATGATTAATTAATGAAGGATCATTTAGCATAGCATCTGCTCTTTCTAAAGCTTGATATGTATAAGTACTACCAGTAGCACTGTAATTATTGACTCCATAAGTTGAATTATTTAGTAAATCATTTTCGAAAGCAGCAGATAATAGTATACCTGAATCAGATATTACACCTGAATTAAACTCAACAACGCCAATTAAAGAACTGCCATCACTATTAAATATATCTACAATGCTGTTTGACACAGCTTGTATAGCGCAAACCATGCGAGTATCGGGGTTACTATCACCAATTCCGCAATCAGGTACAGTATTTGTACCCATAGAGCCAGAAGTATCGGTTACAAATACAACTGCTAAATCTTGTTCCTCTACATCTGTTTCAATAAACATTTCCAACCATTCAAAACCACTACACCAAGGAAGGGTCAAATCGCTACTAGCGCCTGGAGAAGTTACAAACCAGCTAGCACTATAAATACCTTCGTTAAAACCGGAATTAAATACAACACTATTACATGGATCGCAGGCATCCCCTTCAAAATCACCATCCATATTTTCCTGGCCAGGGTTAGGATCATTTGGACAATTATCGCAGATATCACCAAGACTATCACTATCCGAATCATTTTGTGTAATGTTACTTAGATTTGGACAATTATCGCAGGCATCACCTATGTTGTCTAGATCATAATCAGCTTGATTATTATTAAATACATCTGGACAATTGTCTGCAGACCCGCAAACAGTATCGCCGTCAGCATCGCCTAAAGGATCTGCGCCGCAATAATCGCAGGCATCACCCATACCGTTACTATTAGAATCAATTTGGTCTGGATTAAATGCTTCTGGGCAGTTGTCGTCACATTCTTCTGTTTGGTGATCTTTACAGGGATTATCACCGGCGATCTCGCTAAAATCCCCGTCGCTACAAATTTGATCTAGATCAGGGTCAGTACATGGATCACAGACATCTGCTAATGGAAAATTTAAACTATCATCACAAAACGTACCACCAGTACATTGATAACCATCATAACAATACTGCCATAAAGTAAGTTCTAAATTAGGATCAAACAATCTTAACCTTTCGTCTGCTGTTAAAGCTTTGTTATATAGACGAACATCATCTAAAAAACCAACATAACGATCTTCGCCATTGATCTGAGCAATAGTAATATAATCAGTACTTGATAAATTAGTAGAAGTAATACTTGTTTCATCAACTAAAACATTATCAACAAATAATTGGCAGGTTTGAATATCAGCATCTCTAATTGCAATTATATTATGCCAAGTGCCGTCATTATAAAAATCCAAAGAAGATATATCACATTCTGTTGGGATATCAAAATTTACTTCGCCTAGGGCAGTCGTATACAAGCCCCATAAAAGTCCTCCTCCCCCGTTTGTCTTACCAATTATTGCCATTAATTCATCCATTGATGTTCTAAACCATAAGGAAATAGTAAAACTTTGGGTTGTGCTAAAATTGATACTATCGCTGTTTTCAACTGTTAAATAATGGTTACTTGCGCCTTCAAATTCTAAAGCATGTGTTCCCAACTTAGAATCAATAATATAATTAGTGCCCAACCAAGCAGCTTGAGACAACTGAATTTGAATATAACAATAAACAAAAATAAGTAATATTAAAATAACTAATACCGGGTAAATAAAATAACGACTATTTTTATTTTTTACCAAAATCATAATTATTTAGATTTCATTAAATTATGGTCCACTAGCACATTCAAAAATATTATATTCCAAGTCACCTCTATTATTACCTTCATCGCCATCTGAATCGTACAACCAAACATAAAGATTACCACCATTATGATAAAATTTTGTGCTGGGAAAACCATCACTACTTTCTACATTATCTTCTGCATCCCTTCGTTCATCAAAACAGGTAGGATCCCCGGCAGTTGTGATAGTATAACCTACGCCATCATTATAAGATATTGTCAGTAAAGAATTATAACACTCAGGAGACGCATCGTCGTCTGCAGTCCACCCACCTTCTTGTACTATTGCTTGATACCAACCAGCAGGAAAATTACTTGGATTTAACGGGTCTACTCCGGCATCATTCTTATCATCTGACCGTAAACTAATATTACTATCATAATATGCTTCGCAACAAGAATCACTGCACCAATCAAAGTTACCACCTGTTCCACCATCATCACAACTTTCTCCTGCCTCTTCCAATGAGTTACCGCAAACACACGCACCGCAATCAACTATACACGAACTGCAATCTTCGCCTAAACCACAAATAGTATCAGGACATGATCCACTAGCGCAATCTGGGTATAAAGTACAATCACTTCTGCATAAAAATTGCCTGAAAACATCATATATTACGCATTCCATTGAATCTCCGCCAGTGAGCCATACTGCCTGACCACCTGTTGCTACCATAGCGGCACTAGTTTCTGCTTCATAAGATGGATCATACCCTGATGCCATCAATATAAAAGTTCTAACATTATTTTCTATGGCTAAATCTCTTGACAGCGCTAAATACAAGCTATCATCAGTGGTCCATGGATTACCACCAAAAGGTCCTTCGTCTGCCAAAACTACAACTGCCCTTAAATCACTTTGCCAATCTTCATATCTAGAAATATCAGCTATTGCTGGTGCCCAGTGTTCTTTTCCACAATCACCATCACTGCATGGATCATCTGAATAAAGAATGTTACCAGCATATTCATTTAGAACATAACCATCATCGCAAGTTAAATCCCAATCCGTAGGGAAATCTTCACTGATACCCAATACTTTATAAGTTACCAAATCTGAAGGAAAAGTATTGACTACCATATCAATTACACTACAAAAAATTGTTGCTTCATCGTTCATTGAGCCTGAAGTATCAAAAACAAACACAACTTCTACTATTTCATCTCCGCCATCACAATCTTCTATACCTTCTACCATAGCATTGCCGCAACAGCCCGCAGGGTCGCAATCTGGGTCATCAATTATTCCACAAGATGACGGACACCAACCATCACATCTACCATCAGTATTGCAAGGGAATTGAGCATCGTAATTATTTTCTGAATAATCTTTAACTTCGCTAGATAGGGTATAACCTTCGTCTAAACGATACCAAAAAACCATATCATCAAATAAACTTGAATCTGAAAGTACTTCAATTGGAAACTCAATGCAAACACCAGGCGCAAAATCTGTATCATAAGCAGCATCACTATCAAGCAAGGGTACGTCGCAAGCATCACCAACCCCGTTTTCATCACAATCCATTTGTGCTGGATTATAAATACTGGGGCAATTATCTTGGCTGGCATCAATGACACCTGGACATTCACTATTGTGACCAGCAAAAGGATGTGTAGAGTTACCATAGCCATCATCATCACCATAACCATCACCATCAACATCAATACAATAATCACAAACAAAACCTATTAAATCATTATCAAAATCTTCCTGATACGGGTTACAGCAAGCGTGTCCGGTTGGACATAAACCAGCAGGATCTGCACCTGTGCATGTTTCTGTGGCAGGACAGTTATCCATTTGGCATATTCTGGCACCGCTATCAATATCCGCCCGGCCATCGGCATCTACATCAGTACATGGATCACAGGCATCACCCATCCATTCTCCGTTTGGCCACTGATGTCCAAACACATAATCTTGGATAATATCCGTATCACACTGACCTTCTGCATTAACAGCACCTGCGCCACCTGCACAATCTACAGCAGGGTTAGCAGGCGGAGGGTTGTAGACATTAGGGCAGTTATCTATTTCATCACAAACATTATCACTATCAGTATCACCCTGACAATTATTATCACACAAATCTCCATATGTATCACCATCTAAATCTTGTTGATCTGGATTATAAATATTTGCGCAGTTATCTGCATCACCACAAATTCCATCTCCATCTTTATCGTTATTTAAATCATTTGGGCAAGGATCGCATACATCCCCAATATCATCATTATCACCAAAATCATCTTGGGTTGGGTTATAGCAAAAAGTTGGAATTGCACACATAGATGGCGGACAATTATCTACATTATCAAGCACTCCATCACCATCTGAATCCGAAACATTTGATATAGCAAAATTATTAGTACATATATTTGTCAGGAAAGTTGCAATGTTTGGAATTGTTGCTGTGTCTCGCCAAGTACCTGTTCCGCCATATTCAAAATATGTTGTGGCAAAATAAGTATCTAAATCTGTATAGTAGACATAAACATAAGAAGCTAGTGGACAAGCAAAACTCAAATTTGTTTCGTTCCAACATGTTGTACTATTAAATGGTTCGCTACATCCTATAATCCGATTGATGGGATCTACAGGCATGCCCTGACCAATTGTGCTATATATTTGAGTTTGAGACAGTTGTGATTGCAAATTTTGGCTCCAAGAAGGCCAAACACTAATAGTATTTCTGGCTACATATGTTCCAGCATCTAGTGTTGGATAGCGGCCATTAATTACTTGGTATTCTTTAGAGAATAATTCTATATCTCTGATATCACCGTAACGCTTGGTGTCTCTAATTATTTTTTCTTTGTCTGAACGGCACATACCGCCACCAGCAGAAAAGAATATGGCTTGAATTTCTTCTTCACTTAATGCTCGTTTAAATATCATTACTTCGTCTAGCTTACCATTAAACATATTAGCCAATGAGGCATCTTGGAAATTTCTACCAAACCTTAGATCCTGTGAATTGCTTAAAGAACCAGTGGTTGTATCACTTACTGCTAGATTATCTTCTTGGCCATCAACATAAATTCTTAGTTCATCAAGGGTAGTATCTCGTACACCCACTACAAAATGCCAGTTGCCATCAGACATATCTTTTGTGCCTAATATGGCAGGGTTATTTGGTCCATCATCAATACTGAAATTAGCTTCCCCTGTTGTATCATTAACACCTAAATGCCAGCCTGGAAGACCATCTGCTACTACGTTACTTCGTTTTTGAGCCAGTACTTCAAATTGTGTTAATGTTCTATCGCCAGTATTTGCCCACAAAGCAACTGTGAAGCTTTCGTTAGAACCTACACTTAGGTCATTGCTATTTGGAACATAAACGTATTCATCACTTCCATTAAGTTGTAAGCCGTAACTCTGTCGGCCATAAGTCCACATTGTTGTTGAACTCAATGGTTGCAAAGTACCGTTATTGTTTTCTCCAGAAAAATCAGCTGCTCGCACGCCATCACCTTCTGCAAATGGCCAAAAACCAACCAGTGCTGAATCTTGAGCTAATGGATTTTCTTCTAAAGAACATTCTAAATCATTGGTGCAAGGTTCTTGAGTTAAAAAACACACTCTAGCATTTAAAATATCTGTATTATTATTGAAATTCCAATTTTTTATCAAGCGATTGAATATTTCTATTGTCTGAGGTGCAGCGTCTTGGTTATACGACATTAAATAAATATTTGTAAAGAGTGTACCAGAAGCTAAGTTGGTTGCACCGACATAAACGGTTCTACCGTCTCGTACTGCCTGGTAGCCATCTACTGTAGTAATGTCTGTACCTCTATTTGGAACATTAAACCTACAAGGTTTCACTAAAGCTAATTGAGAAACTTCGTTTTCTGCCAACGCCCGGGAATAAACTCTAGCTTCATCAATAACACCATTAAAGAAGCTACTGACAGCATTGTCTGCACCGATATAAAAATTACCAGTGGTTAAATTAACAATATCTGGATCAGTTATGATACTTCTGGCTACTTCGTCTCCATTTAAATATATTTTTACAAAATTACCATCCCAAGTTGCTGCCACGTGGTTCCAAATTGATGTTCTAATTACTGGTTCTGCTGGTGCTGGCGGTGATGGATCAAATTCATATAATAGCTGTTGATCGTTTAAAACAAAACCTAACCCTGAACGTCCGCCCCAATCTGGAGTAAAACCAAACCATAGAGCATCGTTGCCACCATTCATGCTCCGATTAAATATTGTATGATCAGAACTTAAATCTGCAAAATTTACCCAAGCAGCTAAAGTAACTTCTGTATTAACGTTGTTTAAACTAACGCTTGGAGAAACTGATATATATTGATTTGAAGCATTATCAAAGCTGGCAGAAAATCTACTAAAGCCTTCTACCCAGTTAACTCCGTTTTGAAGCGTTCCATCGTTATTATTACCCGTAGAATCTGTAGCAGTTATGCCGCTACCTTCTTCGAACCGCCAATAAGCTTCTAAATTTTGCGAAGATACTGGTGCTGCTACATCATCTTCAAAACAAACCTGGCCATCTGGTGTAATGCCAGAAATATACCAAGTATATGGATTTAAATTATTTGGATTTTGCATTACTCTAACACCAATTGCATCATTGGCTAAAAGTTCTCCAAATCCAATACTTACTTCGGTAATAAATGGATTGGCATCAAACTCATCACCAGTATTTGGAGAGGCATCGGGATCTTCGTAAAATGCACTGCAAGTACCATCAACAACCCCAGCATCACACACGGATTCATCTTGACAGCTATAGCCATGAAAATCTCCACCAAAACATTCCCCTAACCACTCAATTCTAACCTCACTACTGACTGGCTGTACTCCTAAAAGCTGTAATGAATTTGTTGTTATTTGATCTGTAGCTTGAGCATTTATTGTGCCTACGTAACTTTCTACACCCAGTTGTGTTAAATAGACATTAAAATTATGAGAAACATTAAAAGCTGAAAGATCTTGTGGTTGGTAGTTAGAAGATCCATTAGGATCAAACTGATTTAAAGAAGAAATATTTAATTGATAATCACCCTCGTATGGAAAATCAAAACTATAGACAAGTGATGAGCCATTGGGTAATGCACCAGGAGCTCTTAAACAACCTGCCCAACTTTCAGTTTCGTCAAATTCAAAACAATCTCCATAAGTTCCAACCGTCTCATCACCATTCTGACTATCAACTAATAATCCCTGACTTCTGCTTCTATTTAAGAAGAAATACTCTTTAAGTTTTGTGCCAAGTTCACCAATGACAATTGGGTTTGTTTCTAGCGCTGGCAAATCGTCAGAAAGACCAACTCCCCCGTTATCACGGCAATAGAATAGATCAAAATTTAAGACTGGACAAGAACCTGCTGGGATTTGATCGCAAGAAGAATTTATACTTTGTGGATCGGAAAATGGGAATTCATCAAGTGTTGGCCATGGATTTTCGCAAATAAAGACTGTTACATCTACTTGCGAAGTAGCAGATGTTTGGCCAAAGCCCTCAATGTTTGTTACTGCTTTTACCTCTACATACGCATTACCATCTTTTGAATATGGTGTAACATAAGCGCTTGGTCCTTGTGGTGTAATTTCGTTAATAACAATGACATTTTGGTAATCTAAATCCCGCCAAATATATTCATCAACAGTAACTTGAGTTGGTTCTTGATTAGGAATCGAGGTATCGTAACATGTTGCTGTATAGATATGCTGGTTTCCCGACATGTCTGGTAGATTAGCTACGTTGGCTGCATCATCAGAGCATGAATCTCCAGCGCAAGTGTAAAAATCTCGATAGGTAAGAATTGGTTCGTCTGAATCTCTAGTAATTTCTATATCTAATTTATCGCATTGGCAAAAATTATCGTTAGTTCTAAATGTCCACACTACATCTGGACCAACTATGTCGCAAGAACCTGCACCACAATCATCATCATTACCACAAATCTGTCCGTTAGATGCACCGCCTGTACATGTCATGTAATCACCTAATGGTATGCCAAACTCACTTAACAAACCTAAAGGTGCACCCCTGACATACATTTGATAATATCTATTTTCTTCTAGATAGTTTAAAAAGCCCATGGAAAGACAATCAAAGCCAGTACATTCTGTATTATCCTCGCAAATAGCACCATAGTTTGAGCTGGCGATACCACAGTACCCGTAATTATATGCACCTATTCTAACTTCGCTAGATTCAGAATGAGGTAAATACTGTATACCGTTTGTTCTGCATGTACCTTCAAAACCGCAATCATCATTTTTAAAACACAATAATCCATTGTTTTCACCTCCCTGGCATACTTTGTCACTAATAAGATTATTGGCTGGATTTGGTACTGCTGGACAAGTACTTGCATCTCCAGGACATTCTGTTAATATAAAATTTTCGTATTGACCAGATGCATTGACATCTAAAATTGAATTTGTGTCCATGGCCTGGTTAAATATTGTTGTGATTGATGCGTTACGACAAACTGTTTGGCCGTCTTGTGGAATAATTTCTATCACTCTTGGTGCATAGCAGACATGATCTGACGTAGTAAAAGTAAATTCACACATGCCGTTATCACTATCTTCGTTGCTACAATTAAGTATTTCATTATTGATTGAATAAACTAAATCCGTGCTTGGCGCAATACTTACATAAACTTCGTAAATCGCGTTTGGCCACCACCAATTATTGTAGGATTCGCATGTGCCAACGCCAGTACAATCAGTATCAGTTTCACAAATTAAATCATCATTTCCACTACAATGCCCAAAGGCTGGCGGAACAAAATGAGCGGTTAAATTATCGGAAAATTCAAATATGCCATCAGACGCCAGATTGCGAGTTGGATCTAAATAATCACAGGTGTCTGCGCCACACTCTGCGGAACTTGTACAAATAACAGTTGAATCACCGTCACAATAACCAGTCATTTTGTAAACAACAATGTTATCGTTTAAGACACAAACTCCTCCGCCAGTAGAACAATCAGCTGGAAGAGTGCAATGCAAACCATGATTATCCCCACCAACGCAAGCGGCGTAGCGAGTAGAAAGTTTTGGTATATACGAACCAGGTACAGTTTCTTGAATCTGCTGTGTGGTTATGAGTTCAACAGGTTGATCCATACATACTTCTGTTTGGTTATCTTGCGGAGTATGTTGAGTTATTTGAAAAAGAGGAGTTTGTTTAACAACTTTTAAGTATGCTTCTCCTGCAACACTAAAATTACTAATTGGATCAACTGCAGCTGCTTGAATGTAGGTAAAATCTATTGGAGCACTGCCATTGCCTGTTAAAACTAATTGGTATGGACCTATGTTTGGTGGCAGGGTTTCGTATAAAGAGCCTTCGTTGGTACATGGCGGATTAACTCCAGGATTTTCTGTACCATAACATCCATCTCCAGAAGCCTTATTACCATCATCACAATCTTCGCCTGGTTCTCTTCTGCCATTACCACAAATTGAAAGACCATAATTTGTATTTCCAAAATCTCCCTCTGGATCGTCGTATGGAAACCCTGCACTTACCCTTCGACACGGACGTACTCGACATGGCCCAACCCCAAATTCCCAGTAACAATTTTCCCCATGCGTTACACTACAATCGTATTCAGTAAGTTGTGCGCTGCAAGGCGGTGTAAATATATCAAGTGAACTTGAGGTACAACCGTCATCGGCTGCTGGTGGGATTCCAGTAGCAAATTCTCCGTCATCGCATTCTTCCCCCACACCAATAATTCCATCACCACATAAAGAAATTCCATAAATACTACCAGTAAATGTACACCAGTCTGTACAACCATCTGAATCATTTCCGTTTGGCTCCCCCCTGTTATCACATTCTTCGTCAGTTGGATTACCATATCGTTCTACAATGCCATTGCCACAAGATGGTGTATTAAAACTGCCACCTTCGTTCAAACAAATATCAGAACAATAATCTCCAGAAAGTACATTGCCGTCATCACAATCTTCACCAACTTCTGTTACATTATTGCCACAACAATTTGTAGATATTTCGCCAAAATAAACATTGTCGACATATAATTCATCGCCTGGACTAGCATTTCCAAAAAAGATTTCATAATAAGGAATAAATGTTGGGTTAGAAGTTGAAAAAATCAACTGTTGCATAACCCACTGATTAACAGTATAAATTCTTGGGGATTCTGTAATAAAAACTGGACCAGTGCCATCATCTTCGTAAACTCTTAAATTAGAATAAGCACCCCAAGTGCTGTTGGGTAAATATGTCCAACCTTGTAATAAATAAGTTGTCGCATAAGCAGATGCGCCAATTATTACTGAAGTTAGTAGCAGAGTTGTAATTAAATATTTTTTCATTTTATTGTTGAATTGGAAGATTCAAAGGATTGCCTTCAAGCTTGCCTTCTCCTAAAGGATTAGAATGGCTAATTATTTCTTGTCCATCTAAAATGCCATCACCATCAGTATCTGTATTAAGCGGATCAGTTTTTAATATTTTAACTTCATCATAATCATTTAAACGATCACCATCGCTATCGTGTTTAAGTGGATCTGTTTTATATGTTTTAACTTCTTCAAAATCAGTAAGTCTATCTAAATCTGTATCTATTTTTTCAGGATTAGTGCCTAGCTTGATTTCTTCAGAATCTGATAATTGATCATTGTCCGTATCTACATTATTTAAGACATTTTGATTGTTTTCATTAATAATTTGTTTTGAATTTAACCTGTCATAGATTAAATAACCAATAGTTACAACTACAATTATTACAATAATTATGATTGCAATTTTAATATATTTGTTTGTTTTGTCTTTAGACATAAAAAGCTTTATTCACATGTTATTGTTATTGGTTCAACCGTACCAACAAAACCATCTTCTCCTCCACCTGGGCCGCCACCAATACTTTCGCCACCAGTAGCTAATGGCGGGTTAATCAAACCATAATTGCATTGTTTTGTTAATATTCTACCGCCTCCGCCACCTCCTCCATCGCGATCACCATCTGCACCAGTTCCGCCATATGCTGTTATTGCTCCTGAACCATTTATATTATTTGATAAAATATTTATACTACCGCCTGAGCTACCAGCAGATGCTTGGTTCCATAATAGAAAATCACAAGGTGGAGGTGCATTCCCACCATTAGCAGATATGGTTCCGTTATTAGTTATAGTATTTTTAACTGTTAGCATAATAATGCCACCGCCAGGGTTAGCACAACAAGCCAAATTTTTTGTAGCGCCACCAGAGCCAAGAGTAACTGGATTGTATCTATCACCATATGCTAAACCACCAGTGAATAAAGTACCTCCGCCGTACCCGCCTGCACCACCATGTCCGCCACCGCCATAACCAAGATCAGATGTAAGACCGCCGCCATAACCAAAACCAGCAGTGTACGCATTGCCACTTGGAAAACCGGTTTCACTTGCACTTATTATTCCACCACCATTAATCGTTATATTATTTGCGCAAACAGCAAGTACACCACCTTCTGCTATACTCATATCATAAGGTTGCGCCAGCATTCGGCCAGTACTTGTGATAGTAATATTATTATATTGTCTTACCTGTACAACAGAAGTACCGCTAGCTGGGTAATTATTAATTAGATTTCTTACTAATGTTATTTGATTATCTAATATTGAATCAATTACATTGTATTCATTTTGATGTGGAGGTAAATCATGATAAACAATAAGTATTTTTTCACCTACACTAAAGCTACTTGCATCAGCTACATTAATTTGATTAGTTCCTGCACTTGCTACAGCTTGCAGATGGCTAGTAGAGATGTTTGGATATACTGTACCATTAATGTTTGTATCTGCAGTACCATCGCAGGCAATTTCACAAACTATGCCCTCTTCCTCATCAATTAATCCGTTACAATCATTATCTAAGCCATCCCAGCAAAATTCTATAGTATCTTCTGCTGGTTGTGGGTTTGTTGCACCTGGATCAGTTGCTGGACAACCGCAGTATTGCCCTTGACCTGGATAAATATATGGTGACATTGGATTAACTAATGGATCATCATCTACGCAATCTCCATTCATCATATGACATAAATTATCTCCTATTCCAGCGCAATTACTATCTTCTATGCAAAAGGTTCCGTTCGTACACTCGCCGACAACATGCATAGAATGTACATAAAAATCTGTAATTTGTTCATTGCCATAACCATCACCATCTTCATCAAACCATTGTGTTATTGATTGGAAGCCTTCATCAATTTGGCCATCACAATTGTCATCTTTGCCGTTAAAAACTTCGGTGACACCTGGATGAATATTAAAACCATCAATAGGGGTATCGTTGCAATCAAATTCCTGCCCAGCACAGCCATAGCCCCAGCCATCAAAATCTAAATCAATGCAGACTGCACCGCATGAAGGAGAAAATTGGTGATGATAAAGTTGATAAAAACCACCTGATGCATTTCGATATACAACATGATCTCCATATATAATTGGATGCGATTCGGTGGCAGTACTAGCTGCAACCGGCCCGTTTGACCCACCAATTTCAAAATATCTAATATCCTGGCTACCAGATTCACTGTTCTCCCAGACCAATGTATTACCATATACATGTGGCCTAGCTTGAGTATCAGAATCATCAACTAAATTATTAATACAACCAGTAATATCGCACCAATAAACATCATTTACAGTACTCCTAAAATAAACTAAATTATTGCCGTACAAACCTCCTAAATAATGGGTGAAACCTGGATTAAATATAAAAGTAATGTTATCAGCTGGCAATAAATTAAGGTCACGTCTGTAAATTCCTGCTACACCCGAAGCTTGTCTCCATATTAATGTATCCGCGTATAAAATAGGACCACGATTTAGCTCTCCACTAGTAAGTTGTAAATTATCACTGGTAATATCATTTAGATCTAAATAATAAAGGTTATTATCAACCTGTTCCCATACAATTCTATTAGCATAGGCAGCTATAGATAAATCGTTAGCATGAGAATCTAATGCAACACCACTGGTTGTTATCTGGTATGTGTTGTTAGGAGTTAAATCACTACTATTTATATTATATAAATACAAATCATTACCATCACCATTATCGTAATAATATAAAACATAAGAAAAATTAGAATCAGCATACATAATTAATTCACGAGCCAATCCTCCGGCAGGAGCGTTAGAAGCGGTTGCGCCAGCACCTGTTAATTGTATAGAAGTTTGAGTAGTAAAATTATATAAAAACACTTGGTAAGATCCAATTTGTTCACGATAAGCGACATAGTTGTCAAAGATATAATAATCGTATTGGTTTGCTGCGCTTGGTACTAATGGACAATATGATCCGCAGCCACAACAGTCTTCATCTGCTGGTAGGGCCATACATCCAGCGATATCACAAGTGCCGTCGCAATCGTTGTCTACGCCATCCTCGCAATCTGTTTCTGTTGTTACAACAGTTCCACCCTGGCAAATACCTGCTAAGCATGACTGATTTTCTATACAAATATTTTCGTAACACAAAGTTGTATCAGCAATATTTTGACCGCAGGCGTCAGTTGTTTCATTACATAAAGATTCATTAATACATTCTGTTGCAGTATCATCTGTACAAGTTGGGGGTGTTCCGCTTTGATAGCCCAATACAATATCGCAAGTTTCTGTACCATCGCAATATTCCCCATTATCATAACTTATTACACTATGTAAACATGTACCTGTGGCATTACACTCATCATCTGTACAGGCGTTACTGTCATCTTCGCAGGTTGTGCCTGCTGCGACAGGATCATTTTGACAACCTAATACTGAATCACAGGAATC
>Ga0180007_10001334_pt1 | contig 34384 bp, 30 predicted proteins | sample MM_PC_MetaG_FD_121122 | JGI IMG/M metagenome (GOLD analysis project Ga0180007, IMG submission 121122) | Groundwater microbial communities from the Aspo Hard Rock Laboratory (HRL) deep subsurface site, Sweden - MM_PC_MetaG | ecosystem: Environmental > Aquatic > Deep subsurface > Groundwater... | reverse complement strand
TGCTCTTTGCCATCTCCTGAAGCAATAGACAATGCAACTTCTGTTCCCTTTATTTTATTTTTTATTTTTTCTTGAATTTGTTTTTTCAAATCAACTAAGGACTGTTCTGTTTTTATTTTTATGAATTCATGTTTTTTATTTGTTGTAAATTTTTCTGCAAATTCACTTCCAATTAAGATTATGTTTTCCCATTCTCCCCGGTTTATAAGTCCTGCAACCTGCCCCCATGCTCCTTGTCCAGCTGATAATAATGCAACTAATTCCATAACAAATAAAGTTTTAATGTGTTTAAAAGAATTTGTGTGATAAATTATGGAGTAATCTTGTCAGAATCAAAAAGACTATAAACTATAAAATTTATTTGTTAGCATGAAGATTTCAGTTATAATCCCAGCATATAATGAAGAAAACAGAATTGCAAGGACATTAAATGAATATGGAAATTTTTTTAGTAAAAAAAAGAAAAACACCCAAGAATTTTTTGATTTTGAAATTATAGTTGTAGCAAATGCTTGCAAGGACAATACTGTTAGTGTTGCAAAAGAAGTTCAAAGAAAGCACAAAGAAATAAAAATTTTAGATTTTAAAAAAGGAGGGAAGGGGTTTGCAGTAAAGGAAGGATTTAAAGAAGCCCTGAATTCCAAATCAGACTTAATTGGATATGTTGATGCTGATATGGCAACTTCTCCTGATGCTTTTTATGATTTAATAGAAAACATAAGAAATTATGATGGTGTTCTTGCAAGCAGATACATTAAAGGCGCTGTTTTAAATCCAAAACCAACATTTATCCGGAAATGTGCAAGTGTTATTTTCAATTTTTTAGTAAGAAGTCTTTTTTTCATTCCTTATAGAGATAGTCAGTGTGGAGCTAAAATTTTTAAAAGAAAAGTTATTGAAAAAGTCCTGCCAAAACTTACTATGTCTCAATGGGCATTTGATATTGATTTGTTGTATAATGCAAAAAAGTCAGGAGCTAAGATTAAAGAGATTCCAACATTTTGGAGAGAAATGAAAGGAAGCAAGATAAACCTAAAAAAATCAAGCATACAAATGTTTCTTGCTGTTATTCAATTGAGAATATTAAATTCAAAACTTAAAAAAAGCTGGAAGTTTTTCAAGCCTTTTGCAGGAATGCTTTACTGGATTGTGAGATAAAGACTAATCTTCTAATGTCCTAATATCCCCACCACAAATTGTATATGTTTTTCCTGTATCTTGATAATCTGAAACAATAGACAATGCTAAATCTGCAATATCTTTTGGCTGATTTACTCTTCCTGAAGGAATTTTTGCTTCTATTTCCTTTCTTATTTCAGAGTCTTTCAAATAAAGAGTCATGTCTGTTTCTGTATAACCCGGAGCAATGCAATTTACTCTTATTTTTGGAGCAAGTGTTAAAGATAGACATTTGCTAAGATAAATCATTCCTGATTTTGAAAGTCCATAAGGAATTCCCTTATTATTTTTTGGTGTTATGCCTGCATCAGAGGCTATATTAATTATTAATCCATTTTCCTGATTTAACATTTGTTTTGCAACAGCTTGAGAACAAAAGAACATGCTTTTAAGATTTGTTCCAAGAACTTTATCAAAAGTTTGTGAATCATATTCAAGGAATGCTTTTCTTGGGAAAATTCCAGCATTATTCACTAAAATATCAATTCTTCCATATTTGTTGACTATTTTTTGAATCATTGATTCTATTTCTTCAGCATTAGAAACATCTGCCTGAACTAAACAAACTTCTCTTCCCATGGCTTTAATTTGCTGTTCAACTCCTTTTGCTTGTTTTTCAGAATTGTGATAATTAACAGCTACTTTTGCCCCTTGCTCTGCAAACACTAAAGCAATTGCTTTTCCAATTCCCTTTGATGCTCCTGTGATTAATGCCACTTTGTTTTCTAATTTTAAGTCCATTATTTTTGGGGTTTATTTAAGTTTATAAATTTTACTTATTAGAGGAAATACTCTCCTATTTCTTCTGCAACTTGTAATTGCTCAATTTTTTCAGGATGTTGAATTAAATCTTCAATAAACCAGTTTATGTCATTATAAAGACAGGTTACATTTTTGCATTCATTGTAAGCATTGAAATCTTTGATTTTTTCAGCTGTTTTTAGTTTTGTTTTTTTGTAGTTTTCTTCATCAGCATAAGCATTTTTGTCTCCAATTTTTGCTTTTTCAATATTTCTAAATCCTGGACAAATAAAGGCTCCTAATGGACTTAAAACTCCTCTAAAAAAAATCATATGGCAGTTTTTAGGCTGTTTAATATTCCTGAAATTGCCATTTTCCAGAGCTTTTAAGTTATTAGATTCTCTAACTTCAAAACTGTCTGTTTCTAATTTTTTGGCTTCTTGAATAGATTCTCTGATTTTTCTAATTGTTTCTTGATATTCTTCTGAAGAGTGGATTATTCCAATCAGTTCTGCAGAATTTTCTGGACTTCTTTCTAAAAAAGGTTTTATTGAAATATAATTAAATCCATTATTTTTTGCTAATCTTGCAGCATCAACAATCTCATCAATGTTTGATATAACTTTCCCATCATGAATATTACTCCATGTCACAACATAGGAAAATCCAATTGTCAAATTTTTATGCTTCTTTTTTATTTCATAAACATCTTTACAAATTTTTTTTAAACTTGTTTCAATTCTTGGATTGTGCATCTTTTGAAATGTTTCTTCTTTTCCAGAATCCAGAGAAAGCCTTATCCAGTCATTATTATCAAATAAATGAGCAATTTCGCTGATTTTTTCCATATTACTTCCATTTGTAACAATTCCGATTTTGATTCCTTTTTCTTTTAAAAAAATAATTATTTCTCCCAATTTAGGATAAAGTGTAGGTTCTCCTCCACCAATAAGAATAACTGACTTTAAGCCTTTTTTTGACATTCTATCAAGAGAGTTTAACAAGTTTTCATGTTCAAACATAATTTGTTGATTAAGAATATCTAAATCAATACAATGAGTACATCTAAAATTGCAGGCGGTTGTTAAATCAAGATTAATAGAAATTGGAGCAAAATCAGGAAGGTTGCCTAATATAGTTAAATCTCCATCCTGAATTTTCCTTTGCCATTTAGCATATTCTTTTAATCTATTGATTAAAGAGGGCTGTAATAATTTTCTGCAAAAATCATAAACTTTCACACTGTTTTTTTTTTATTTTCTTCTCTTATTTCTTCTCTTATTTCTTCTCTTATTTCTTCTCTTATTTTAGAACTGCTAAAAAGTTTTGGGCCTCCAACAAATCTTATTTTCCCCCCATAGTGCTCAACAGCTTCTTTTTCAGGCAACATATCTATTGTATAGTCAGTCCCTTTAGTATGAAGATGTGGTTTTAGCAATTTAATCAATTCAACAGGAGTTTTATCTTGCAAAGGCACAACAAAATCAACTGCCTCCATTGCTGCCATAATCATCATGCGCTCGCATTCGTTTCTAGAAGGCTTGTTCCCCTTATTAAGCTGAACAGAGTCATCTGTATTTACTCCAACAATCAAGACATCACCTAATTCCTTAGCAGAATTTAAATAATCCACGTGTCCAGAATGCAACAAATCAAAAACCCCATTTCCAAAGACAATTATTTTTCCTTCTCTCCTCAACCTCTCGATTTCTAAAACAAGCTCCTTAGGGGTGTCATATATTTTTTTCAATACTCTTTTATTTATTCCTAAAAATTCTGTCCTCATAGAAATTTATATTTTAAAATCTTTTTAAACATTTATATTTGTTATTATATACTACAAGAAAAATAATCAACAATTGATTCACTTTATAAAAGTTTAAAAACAATGTGCTGATTTATAGAATATGCAGAAGATTTTATTTATATGTTTGTCTGGAGCAGGTGATGTTTTAATGTCAACACCGCTTGTTAGAGAAATTAGACAAAATTATCCTTGTGCAAAAATTGATTTTTTAGTTATGCAGGGCAAAGTTGCAAGAGATGTTTTAATAAATAATAAAAACATTGATGACGTAATTTTATTTAATTTTATCAGCGAGGGTTATTGGAAATCATTGTTGTTTTGCAATGAAATGAGGAAGAAAAATTATGATTTATCTATAACAACTTACCCTCAAGCAAGAGTTCATTATAGTATTGTTTCTTATTTAATTCATGCAAAGAAAAGAATTGGTTTTAATTATGATACTCAAAAATTTAAAATTAATAATATTTTTTTCACAGATGCTATAAATGAAGATTTTTCAAAACATGTTATTGAAAATAATTTGAATGTCTTGGATATTCTTGGTTTAGAGAAAGAATCAAAAAAAATAAAACTTATTTTTGAATTAACAAAAGAGTCAAGGGAATTTGCAGATAAATATTTTAAGGAAAACAAAATCAATAAGGCAGTTGTGGTTCATCCTGGTTCTGGAACAACTAAAAATTTTATTTTAAAAAGATGGCCTAAAGAAAGATTTGCTGAATTATGCAAGAAAATTGTTAAAAAGAAAAAAGTTAAAATAATTCTTGTTGGTGGACCAGATGAAAATGAGCTAAAAAACTGGATTATTAAAAAATCTGAATTAGAAGAGAATAAAGAGATATTCAATTTGCATAAACAAGGAATTGAAAGAGAATCAGGAGTTATGAAAAAGAGCAGTCTTGTTATATCAAATGATGGTGTAATGGCACACTTAGCAGCTGCTATTGGAACAGAAGTTATTGGAATTTTTGGACCAACTCCTTGGGAACAAACAGGGCCTTATACTGATAGGAAAAAAATAGTATGCAAAAACAAAGGAGTAAGACTCTGGAAACATGGAGAATGGATAAGCAAAGAACAAGCAGAAACCATGAAAAAAATAAAAGTGGGCGATGTTTATCAGGCTGTTGATGAAATGTTAAAGTGAGTATAGAAAATATATAAAAACCTTAAATCTTATTCTTTGATATGAATCTCAATCCACCAAAATTAGATGAAAGATATAAAAGAATTTTAGAGTTTATAGAACCAAGAAAAAATGAAAAAATTCTTGTAATAGGAACAGGAGTTTTCCCAAAAATAGAATATTTTTTGTTTTATGATTTTGGTTGTAAAAATATATTTAGTGGCGATATTGACAAGAAAAATATTGAAAATGGAAAAAAAGTTCTTCCGGGATTAGAGTTTTTAGAATTAGATGCACAAAAAAAATTTCCATTTAAATGCGGGATTTTTGACAAAATAATATTTACAGAAGTTTTAGAACACTTGAAAAATGAGGATTTTGCATTAAAAGGAATTAAAAGAGTTTTAAAATCAGATGGAGATCTAATTCTAAGTGTTCCTAAAAAAAGATGGTTTAGTATTTTTTCACCAATATATTGGATTCAACATAAAAGAGAGTATTCTGAAAATTCTATAAAAAAGGTTTTAGAAAAAAATGGATTTAAGATAAATAAAATAATTGTTGGTGGGGGTATTTATGATTTGTTTAATTTATGGCTGCATTTAATCTACAAATATGTTTTTAAAAAACTCCATGTAGATAATTTTTTCAAAGAGAAAATAGACAAGTCATGGAAAAAAGAATTTAAAGGAAAAGGAACTGATATTATTATTAAGGCAAATAAAAAACTTGAATAAAATGAAACCAATAATAAGTGTGATTATTCCAGTGTATAATGAAGAAAATAGAATAAAAGATTGTCTTGAGAGCATTTATTCGCAGAATTTTGATGCAAACAAAGTAGAAGTGCTGATAGTTGATGATAATTCAAATGACAAAACATTAGAAATAGTTAAAAAATTTCCTGTTAAGGTTTTCAAGAATGGAAAAAGAGATTATGATGTTGGAAAAGCTATTGGAATAGAAAATGCAAAAGGAAGGTTTCTTCTTTTTATTGATGCAGATAATCGGCTTATTGACAAAACATGGATAACAAGAGCTGTTAATATTCTGGAAAAAGATAATGATATTTTGGGGGTTCAGTCTTGGAAGCTTTTTTATTCGCCAAAGCATAATCTTGCAACAAGATATCAGGACTTATTTGGAAATACAGACCCTGCTGTTTTTTATCTTAAAAATCAAGACCACTTGCAAGCTTATGAAAACAAGTGGGAATTGAATGGAGAAATAACTGAAGATAAAAAAGAGTATGTTATTGTAAAATTCAGGGCAAATGAGATTCCAACTATTGGCTCTCAGGGATTTTTAACAAGAAAAATTTATTTTGAAAAACAAAAAATATTCCAGCATATTGAATTTTTTATAGGTTTGATTGAAAAACAAAAAGATAAAACAGGAAAAGTTTGTTTTTTAAAAAATGAAGTAGAACATTTGGCATTTAGCAATGTTGGAGATATAACAAAAAAGTTTAAAAGAAATATTGAACATTATTTAAAAGATGAGAAAAAAGGAAAACAAAAAAGATATTCTTTGAATTTTTTAAAAGTGGTTCTTGCTTTTTTTGTTATGATCACATTAATTGTTCCAATTTATGATTCTTTTAAAGGATATTTAAGGAAAAGGGATAATGCATGGTTTTTGCATATTTATTTGAGTTTTATTGTGGCTTGGGTTTATGGATGGAGGATTTTTATTGAAAAACTCTCACAGCCATTTCTTTCCAAAAATCCCTCTTAAAAACTTAGGAATTTTGAAAAAATTATTTGAAGCAAGCTTGTAAGTGTTGCATTTTTTGCAATTTGGAAGTTTTGAATAATTATTTTTTTTCATATCCTCAACAATACTAAGTCTTTTACTGTTTTTTGAAAATTGCTTGTATAAATCAGTTGTTAAAATATTCCCTAAATACAGGGAAGGAATTTTTTCTTTTCCTGAATAAAAACAAGGGTCACAGGGATAAATATCTCCATTTATTTTTATTGCAATTCTCCATAAAGGCTGAGTGCAAGGATAGCTTTGTGATTGTTTTAATTTATTGCCCTGAAAATAAAAACCTGCTTGATTTGCTATTGAATGGACAAAACATTTATCATTATATTTCATTAGTTTTAACCAGTTTTTTATATCTTGTTTAAAGAAATTTGGATTATTTTTGTAATCTAGATATTGGATATAAATTCTTGGAATTTTTTTATTTGATTGATTTCTTATTTTAATCAATTCTTTAATATTCTCAATAACTTTTTCATAAACATTAACTCCAATAATTTTTTCATAATCTTTTGGATTGTTTGCATTAAGACTTATGATTATTTCATCAACCCCTAAAGAAACAAGTTTTTTAGAAGTTTCTTTATTTAAAAGAATTCCATTTGTTACAAGAACAATTTCTATTTTTTTTGAGATATTTTTTATTTTTTTAAATAAATCAAACAAACCAATAAACAATAAGGGTTCTCCTAATCCCATTGGAGAAAAATATAATCTTTTTCCATTTTCATGAAATTTTTTCATTTCTTGCAGAATTTTATTAATTATCTCTTTATCCATATCACCAATATAAAGATTTTTATTTTTAATTAAAGACTTTCTTGTGCACATATTGCATATAGCATTGCATTTTGTTGTTAATTCGCAAGAAAAGTTTATTTTGTGATTTTTTAGTTTTAATCTTTCTAAAACCCTATATGGAAGAGAATGCATTATTCTTTTTTTTAGATTAGGGGATAAAAATTTGCGGATTCTTTTTAACATTTTAAGAAAAACCGGTTATTTTTTTTATAAATCTTCTCAACAAAGAGTCTTTTAAATAAGGTGCGGCAACAGGGCAGACTTCTGCACAGCACAAACAACCTATGCATTTTTTGTGATTGCATTCTGGGAAGGGATTTAAGTTTATTGCTTTTGTTGGGCATTTTTTAGCACAAAGTCCGCATTTTATGCATTTTTCATAATCAAAATTTATTTTTGGTTTTCCGAGTAGATTCAAAAAAGCTCTTGTCAAGCTATTTGAAAAAGTGTCTGGTTTTTTGTAATTTTTCTTAAAATTTTTTTCTCCTATAATTTCAATTTCTTTGTTAAAAAGATTTCTTTTTTTTGCTCTCTTTAAAAAAGGAATTTGGTTTTCCTTGAATCCTATTGTTTTTGCAGCAACAATATCTGCTGCTATTGGGTCTTTTGAAGAGATTATGATCCCTGTTTTTATTGGACTTCCTGAAGTTCCTGGCCCATTTCCTTCTAAACCAATTACTCCATCAATGATATTTAATTCTGGCTTTATTTTTTCATTAATATCAAGCAATAAATCAGAAAAATCCTTTAATTTTGTAAATATTTTATGAAAAGATGATTTTGATTCTCCGATTATAAATCCATATTGGTTTTTTACACAACAAGTTAACTTTGTCAGACTATGAGTTTTTAATTTAGCAACATTAATTATCAAATCAACATCAAATAAAATTTTTGGAAGCATTAGTTTTTTTAATTTGTTGGGAATTTCAATTTGCACTTTTTTTGTTTTTTCCAAATTAAGTATTTTAGCATAATTCCTGCAGGCTTTTTCTATTCCAGAAACCTTAAAGGCCTTATCAGTGTTATAAGCTGAGCTTTCTGCAATAATTATTTTAGAATTATAATTTTTCAGAATTTTACAAAGCTCTTTTAATAGTGTGGGGTTTGTTGTTATATGGGCAGATGGCTTGGCAGGCATAAGAATATTTGGCTTTATGAGAATTTTTAATCCTTGCTTGAAATCAAACTCTAAATTTTTAAAAGACTGCTTCAATGCTTTTTTTATTTCTCTTGGTTTGTAAGAATTACATTTTACAACACTAACAATCTCTTTTTTCATATTATTATAGAAGAACTTTAATTTTTAAAAGTTTGTTTATAAATTTGCCCTGCCCTCTTATTCCAATCCCAGGTTTTTGCAAGTTCATAAGCGTCTTTACTAAGTTTATTATATAATTTTTTATCCTTTAATAACAAAAGAATATTTCTTGCAAATTGATTTTGGTTTCCAATTTCTGTTTTTAGCATGCCTTTTGGATAATATGTTTTTAATGCCTCTAAATCATAAGAAACTCCGGGGATTTTACAGATCATTGCTTCGCATGCTGCCATTCCTCCACTGTCATATTGAGCAGGATGAAGAACAATTTTTGAATCTTTGAAAATTTTTATTTTTTCTATGCCATCTTTAAAGCCAAATAAAATTATATTTTTTTCTAAATTCTTTTGTTTTATTTTTCTTTTAACTTCTTCTTCCAATGGACCGTTTCCAATCATTGCTAATTTTGCTCCTTTTTTGAACTTTAAAACTTTTTCCCATATATCAACTAATTCCAAAACTCCCTTTTCTCTGTGAAATCTTCCTAAAAAAACAGCATCAAATTTTTTTATTTTTTTATTCTTAACCTTATCAGGAGTCTTAATATCAATTCCGCCCTTTATAATTAGGACCTTATTTTCTGGACGTGATTTTTTTATGAATTGATTTTTGTCAGGAAGGCTTGTTACATAAACAATATCTGCAAATTTATTAATTAAAAATTTAGATGCTTTATCCTGAATATAAAAAAGAATATCTGGAAGTTTTGGAATTCTTAATTTTGATTTTGATTCATCATAGCCAAAAAAAGGATTTGGGGGAGCAAGATAGTAGCCTCCAATCCATTTTATTTTTTTATTTAATATCTTCAGCAAAAATGAGGGGAATGCGTCTGAAATAAAATTTGATGTTGAGTAGATTAAAGAATTTTTAGGAAGTTTTTGATTAAATGAAAGTTTAATGCCTGAAAAAAGTCTTTTTAAAAATAAAACTGCAGGAGAATCTTTTTTATTGAAGTGTTTTCCTATAACAATATATCTTAAGTCATTTAAACCATATTTTTTGCATAATTCTTCACCTTCTTTAGAAGTAATCATTATTATATTGTCTTTTTCTTTCCATATTTTTGCGATTTCTATAAATATTCTATCTCCACCACTCATTGTATCACTTCTGTGGATACATGATGCGTAGAAAAATAAATTTTTTTTATCTTGCATTTTACTAATAATAACCTGGATTTATCTTAAATAATGTTGTAAAAGGAATTTTTTGATTTGGATCTATATAAGGACCATAAGTTTGAACTGGCTGGAAAATCTCTGGATTAGAAAAAACAAACTGAATTGGTCTTTGATCATTGCCTAATGAGAGGAAAAAAGAAATCAAGAAATATTTTGGTTTGTATTTTTTTAATTCTGACATGATTTCCTCGCTGTTATTATATCCAAGATTAATATATTTTCTTTGAGCATAATAAGTAACCTCGGCTTGTTCCTCTATTAAAAAAATTATATCTTCTGAATTTGTATTCTGATTAATAAATTCTCCGGCTAATTTTAATTGAATGAAGGAATCTTTTTTTAAGTTTATTGCTTCTCTTGTATAAGATAAATTTTGATAAGCTCCAAAAAGCAAAATTATTGTTATTAAAATTATTGAAATGTATTTATTGTACTGGCTAATAAGGAGATATAAAAAATTCAGTCCAATTGCAGAAATTAAAAAGATTGCGGGATAAAAAATGAAGAAATATCTTAAATCCATACCCATTTGATATGTTACTCCAAGTTTTACAAAAAATAATACAGGAATACTAAGCCATAAAAAAAGAAAATAATATTTATTATTCAAACTTTTTTTTCTAAATAATTTTAAACTTACAAGATTAAAAAAAACTAAGATTGCTCCAAAAATAAAAACTGATGAGAATGTTGGGTATAGAGTTTTAATAGAATTTTGAACAACATCATGCAAGGAAAGATATGACATAGAGTATTCATTAGTTAATGTTGAGGATTTTGAAAATTGCAATGGACTGCCATAAAGAAAATACTGGTAGAAAAAAAGCGGAATCAGCATCAAAAAAGCTACAAGAAAAAACAAGATTATTTTTTTGTCTTTAAATATTTTAAATTTCTCTGTTGTTATGAGATATATACTAATTGCAAAAACAAGGATTGAAGACACTGGTTTCATTAAAAAAGCTAAACCAAGCAAAATTCCTGGCAAAATAAAATATTTTTCAGATTTATCTTTAAAATAAGCACTAAAGAAAAAATATATTGTAGCAAGCCATAAAGTCATTACAGGAATATCTGCTAATATTCTATGAGAGTAAAAGGATACTGACCAGAAAACTGCAAGCATAAAAGAAGACATCAAAGCAATTCTTTTGTTAAAAAATAGTTTTCCAATTCCGTAGAGCAATGGAACTGAGACAATAGAACAAAACAAAATAAATAATCTAACAAAAACTTCTTCTAATTCAGAGATTGTAAAAATAGAAATCAGGGAGATTACAGCAGGAAGCAGTATTGGCCTGACAACATCATCCTGCAAATTCCAGTAACCTGCTCCAAGCCATGTTCTTGCTATGTTCATGTAATCTGCTTCATCCCACCATAGTGGCTGATTTCCAAGTTTGAAAAACCAGTATAATCTAAATATGATTAAAAATAAGATAATTAATAAAAATAAAAGCTTATAAATATTCAAAGATTGGAATGTCTTAAAAATTTGCTGGGTTGAGATGGTTTCTTTTTTCTCCATCTTATTTTTTATTGAATGGAGTATTTATTTCTTTTTATTATCTATTATTTGAGATATGTTTTTAAATCAAAATCCCAAATAACAATTATGAAATGTACTGTATGCAAATCTAATGGTGTAAAATTAATATGCAAAAGCCATCCGGGATATATTGAAGGAACGAAATTTGACATATTTCAGTGTAATAAGTGCGACACTCATTTTATTCCTTTAAAAAAAATATATGAAAAAATATATGAAAAAATTTATTCAAATAAAAAAATGCCCTCATATAGGAGATATTATAAATACAGCAAAGAGATAAAAAAACAAAAAAATCCTTTAAGGTTTTTGTCTGATACAGAATCAAGTTATTTTCCAGTTTATAATTTTTTGAAAGATAAATCATGTCTGGATATTCTTGAAATTGGATGTGGATATGGATACTTAACATATGCTTTAAATTTTTCTGGGCATAAAGCAACTGGTGTCGACGTATCAAAAAATGCAATAAAATCTGCATTAAAAAATTTTGGAGATTTTTACAAAAATTCAGATATTAATTCTTTTAAAAGAAAAAACAGCAAGAAGTTTGATTTAATAATAGCCACAGAGCTTATTGAGCATCTGCATAATCCTACTAAGTTTATTGGAGATTGCTTAAAACTCCTTAAAAAAAATGGAAAAATAATAATAACTACACCTAATAAAGATTACATGAGAAAAAAATCTTTTTGGCAAACAGATTTGCCCCCAGTTCATGTTTTTTGGTTGAGCCATGAGAGTTTTAAAAAACTTTCAAAGAAGCATAATTTAAAGTTAGAATTTTTTGATTTTAAAAATTACTTTCCCAATAATTGGAATAATTTGATAAACTTCTTTATAAGCAGAAATGAAAAAATTATCTCTCCTGTTTTAATGAAAAATGAAAAAATAAATCCAAAGATAATAAAAAATAATTCTTTGTTAATTCAAAAGGTGTTGAAATTTCTGCTAATTGACGTTATATTAATCAGAAATCTTTCTAATTTTATTCATAACAAGTTTATTAATGAGTATCCCACCTTGGGGGTGGTTTTACAAAGGTTTTAATTATTTTAATTTATTTCCCCCATATTTCAGAGAGTCTTATTAATTCTTTTTCAGAAAGAATATATCCAGAACTTGTATCAAATGCTCTGAGATAATTATTGTTATCTAAAATCCCTTGATTAGGAGAAACTTTAAAGATGATTGCAGTGGGAATTGTGTTATCTTTATCAAGATAGGGGGCATAAGCTTGAACTGGTTTGAAAATTTGCGAATTTGCGAATACAAAATTTATAATATCATAGCTAAAGTTATTTCCAAGAGAATAATAAAATGACATAACAATATATTTTGGCTTGTGTATTTTCAATTTTTCCTGAATTGATTTTGAAGTTTCTTTATTTATATGGACAAAGTTTCTTTTGGAATAATATGTTACTTCTGCTTGCTCTTCTAAAATAAATATGATATCTTCGGGATTTGTATTCTGATTGATAAATTCTCCTGCTAACTTTGATTGAATGAAGGAATCTTTTCTTATTTTTATTATTTCATTTGCATGGGCTATGTTTTGAAATGCTCCAAATAATAAAATTCCTATTATGATTATTATAGACAATTCTTTTGAGTATTTCTTTAAAATTTTGTAAATATATTCAAAACCAACACCACATATTAAAAAAATTGCTGGATAAAAGACAAAATAATATCTTTCATCTAAATAAGAAGTATCTGAACTAACTAATTTTGCAAAAAAAATCAAACTAAAAACAATCCAGAGAATTAAGAAGTAATAATTATTTGTTTTGGTTTTTTTAATAGAGATTTGTTCTCTTAATAAAAAAATATTAGACATTAAGGAGAAAAGGCCAAAAAATAGGATATATTTAAAGAGGGAATAAATTTTATTTAATATAAACGGAACCTGCCTTATAAGGGATTTTAGGTTGTCTGATAAATCGTTTCTATGAGGATTCCCTGTTTCTGCTCCTGTTTTGTTAAATTGCATTGGATTTCCAAAATTCATGTATTGATAAATAAAAAAAGGCATTACAACTAATAATGAAACAATAAAAAAAGTGATTATTTTTTTGTCTTTAAATATTTTAGATTTTTCTGTTGTAAGCAAATAAAATCCAAGAACAAGAACAAGAATTACAGAAGACTGCTTCATTAAAAAAGATAGCCCAAGAAATATTCCTGGAAGAATAAAATGCTTCCAAGACTTGTCTTTAAAATAAGCATCAAAGAAAAAATAAATTGTGGCAAGCCAAAGCATTGTTACAGGGACATCCACTAGTATTCTGTAAGAATAAAAATTAAAAGTCCAAAAAGTTGCTAGAATAAATGCTGAAATCAAAGCTACTCTTTTACTAAAAAATAATTTTCCAATTCCATAAAGCAAGGGAATTGAAACAGTAGAGCATAATAAAATAAAGATTCTTGTTGAAACTTCTCCTAATCCAAAAAACATAAAAATAGATATTATTGCTGAAAGCAAGACAGGTCTGACAGGACTTATTGTCCATTCAATACTTGTACCTGCCCAAACTCTTGCTATGTTCATGTAATCTGCTTCATCCCACCATAGTGGCTGATTTCCAAGTTTGAAAAACCAATAGAGTTTGTATATAATTAATAAACAAAAAATCAAAAAAAAAGTGAGATTATAATTATCCTTAAACCAGTCTTTTATTTTAGTTTTTTTTTCCTTTATTAAATCTTTTTTAAACATAGTTAAGTTAAATAAAAAAGGTTTTTATTTGTTTTGTAAATCTATTTTGTGCTTTCAACCCTCTTCCAGGCATCCTGATATTCTTTTTTTGTGATGAACTTGTAATTTGCAAGAATCCATGTGCAAAATCTGACAGGAAAAAGGAAAAATAACCATAAGAATTCTTTTATTGATTTAGGAAAAAATAATATCTCATAAAAATTAAATACTTCATTTGAAAAAGATTTCATTTTTGGAAAATCGCCTGCATAATGATAAAGTTTTTCATGGCTTTGCATTGCTCTTCTTCGCTGTTCTATTGTATCTTTTAAATTAGTTGGATATTTCACATAAACAATTGCTTTTTCTGCATATTTAATTTTGTAATTTTTTTACCAAAATAATATTGGAATTATTGAATCTTCTGCTACATCTAATGGAAATCTTTTTATGATGTTATTTCTAAATGCCCAAAGATATCCAGAACATTCAAGGAAATTGTTTTGTTTGTCTCTTTTTTGCCTTAATTTATGAGCAGCATGAGTTAATATATGCGACCAGTAACCTAATATATTTTGTTTTGAATTAATAGAAGCAGGCTGTCCAGAGACACAACCAACTTTTTTATCTTTAAATTTTTCTAAAATTTCACTAACAGAATTTCTTGAAACAAAAACATCACCATCAGTTAAGATTACTATCTCTCCTTTTAATTTTGGCAAAAGCAAATTAAGAGCATAGCTTTTTCCTTTTCCAGGGTCTTGAAAGATTTTTAATTGCTTGTGTTTTTCTGCATATTTTTTTGCAATATCAAGAGTTTCTTTATCAGGAGCAGAGACTATTAGCTCAAATTTTTCTGTTATATCTTGATTTAGAAAAGATTCTATGGCTTTTACTATTGTTTTTGGTTCTTTGTAAGATGTTATTATTATTGAGAGCATATTAAACCTTATACCTCACTTTGTCATACCAAACTTTAAAATTTAATGGAAGAGCTCTATAAAATGGCTTTATAATTTTCTCTCTTATATTGTCTGATATTCTAACAAAAAATAAAACAAAATAAGATGGTAGAGGATTTTTTAAATTTCTCTTTACTCTTTCTGGAGAAAGCAGAAAATTGAGAAGAAAATTTGGCATTGTTCCAAATCTTTTTTCAGTTACACTTCCCCTCATTAAGTTTAGAATAAGATTAAGATAAATGTTTTTTTTCTTTAGTTTTATATGCTTTGCCCTGTCCCAATAATTTAACTGGGCAGCAGAATCTTTTTCTGTTTTTATTATGCCCTCATTTTTTGCCTTATTATAAAGTTTTGAGCCTGTAAAAAAAACAAGATTATTTACAGAAAGAAAATAAGGTTTTGGTAATTTCTGCAAAAGATGAATTAGATTTATTATGTCTTCTGGTTTTTCATATGGATTGCAAGCTATTACATCATACATAACCGCAAGTTTATCCTTATATTTGTTTAATATTTCTCCTGCTCTTAAAACATCTGCATCTGTCTGGTTTCTATGATAAATCCGAAGATTTACTCTTTCACTTCCCTGGATTCCTATTATAATATCTGTGCAACCTGCATCAACTAATAGTTTTATTTTCTCATTATTTATTGTTCTTGGGTCTCCTAAACATTTAAATCTCATTCTTACTTTTTCTTTGTATAATTTACAGAATTTTTTAATGTCTTCTATAGGTCTTAAGGAAAAAGTGTCATCTCTTATATCAAAATAACCTAAACTTGGAAATTTATTTTTCATGTAAAGAATTCCTTTGATTATATATTCTGGAGAATGCCATCTCATTATTTTTTTTCTCTTTCCTTTGTAAAGTTCATTAAAAAAATTATTACTGCAATAATCACATCCATAAGGACAGCCTCTTCCAGTAAGGAAAAAAATCTGGGCTCCTAAATCTTTTTCCTGAAATTTTCTTATTTTCTTATTTTCAAGAATAAAATGATTTTCAATGTCATAATCTGGAAATGGAAGACTGTCAATATTATCTATTATATTTCCAACAGGGTTCTTTATTATTTTTTCATTTTTTTTAATCCACAAATTTTTAATCTTATCTATTGTTTTGTTTTTTTCAATAGATTTTGCTAATTCAATCATTGCATTTTCCCCTTCTCCAACACAGACAATATCAGCATATTTTATGCATTCATGAGGAGAAATAGTTGCATGAACCCCCCCATAAACAATTGGTGTTTCAGGAAAAAAGTTTTTTAAAAAAGAGATTATTTTATTTGCTCTATGAGATGTAGATGCATAGGCATTTATTCCTATTAAATCAGAATTCTTGCAGAACTTCATTAACTGCATTAATTCTGAATATGTGTAGTTTCTTGAATAGTCTTCACTTAAAGTCATAAACACTAATTTCACATTATGCCCTGCATTTTTCAAAACAGAGGAGATTGTTCTTATTCCTTGGTCTGAGGGATAGGTGCATGTTGATATTAAAACAATATTCATATTTTGTTTAAAAATTGACTGCTTTTAAATATTTTCTCACATAAAATATCCACTTGTAAACATAAGTTTTTTAAATAGATATAGTTAATAAAAAAAGAGGTGCAGTGCCTCAGAGCTGCTAATTCTGAGAGATTTAAAAAATGAAAGCAATGAAAACAGGAATTTTTCAAGCATTCATTTTTCAGGGAGACAAACATAAAAAATGAAAGCAATAATATTAGCTGGTGGAAGAGGAAGCAGACTAAATGAGATTACAAAAGACAGAAACAAAAGCATGATAAAGTTATTTGAAAAACCCATAATAGAATACAACTTAGAGCAGGCTGTTGAACTGAATGTTAAAGAAATTGTGATTATTGTTGGTTATCGGGCTAATGAAATCATAAAGTATATTGGAAAAGAATACAAGGGAATAAAGGTAAGTTATGTTTTTCAGAAAAAACAAAGGGGGCTTGTTCATGCAATTGAGTGTGCAAAAAAAGCAATTGGAAATTCTGATTTTGCTTTAATGCTTTCTGATGAAATAGTGACAAACCCAGATATAAAAGGAATGTTAAAAAAATTCAGAGAAAAAGATTTGTTTGCTTTTTGTGGGGTTGTTTTTGAAGAAGACAAATCAAGCATTAGCAAAACTTATTCTGTAATGGTTAATAAGGAAGGGAGAGTTTTTCGGCTAATAGAAAAACCAAGATTTCCCATAAATAATATTAAAGGAACAGGGCATTGTATTCTGAAAAATGAAATTTTAGATTATATTGACAGAACTCCGATTAATGCAAATCGTGGAGAAAAAGAGCTTGTTGATATGATTCAGGCAGCAATTGATGAAGGTAAGAGAGTAGATATTTATAAACTTGGAGAGGATTATGTAAATGTAAATACTGAAGAGGATTTAAACTTGGCAAAAGAATTAATAAAGAAAAATAATCCAAAAGTTCTGATTGTGCATACACAAATGAAATTTTTTGGAGGAGCAGAACTGCTTATTGTTGAACTGGCAAACTGGCTGACAAAAAGAGGGATAAAAAATGATATTCTTGCATTATCAAAAAGCAAGGAAGTTGAAGACAAATTAATTAACACAGAAATTATAATCCCAAAACATAAAATTGACTTGCAGCCTCCTGGTTTTAAAAATATAAAAGATATTTTTAAGGCAATAAAGGTTTTTAGGAAAAGTTTAAAAGAAATAGAAAAAAAATATGATATAATTAATTTTCATGATTTTCCTGTTACATGGAGTTTATGGCCAAGAAAAAAACCTTGTGTTTGGTTTATGAATCTTCCCCCAAATCTATATAGCAAACCTGATGCTGGATTTTTTTTAAAAACATTAAATAAAATGAGAATTTGGCTTGATAGATTTATTGTAAGAAATAGTGTTGATGTTATTACTGTTGCTGAAAAATTAAATCAAACAAGAGCAATGCAAAGATATGGTATGAAAGCAAGACTGATTGATTTTGGTGTTAATTATGATTTTTTTTCAAAAGGAAATGCCAACAAAGCTATTAACAAATGGGATTTAAAAGGTAAATTTATAGTTATCCAATCTGGACAGATAATCAATGTGAAGAACCAGCTTGAAAGTGTAAAAGCAATTAAAGAAATAAAAAATAAAATCCCAAATGTCTTGCTTATACTTGCTGGAAAAGAAGAAGTGGATTACAGAAAAAAAATTGATGAGTATATTAAAAAAAATAAACTTGAAAAGCATATTTTATTTACTGGAAATCTTGTAAGAGAAGAGCTAAGGGATTTATATAAGACAAGTGATGTTGGATTATTCCCAATAGGAAGACAGGGGGGTGTTCTCGCACCATTTGAATTTTTATGTTCTGGAAATCCAATAATTGTTTCAGAAGATATTGAAACAGCATCGTTAATCAAAAAAAATAATTTAGGGATTGTCACAAAAGAATATGATAAAGCACTTTTGGGGGTTTATAAAAATAGAGAAAAATATAAGCAACAGGCAAAAAAAGCAGGATTTTTCATAAAGAAAAACTTGTCATGGGAAATTTTTTCTGATAAAATAATCAAGGTTTTCAAAGATGCCTTGAGAACATATAAAAAAGAGCTTTGATCAAATTAATTATTTCTTTCTATCAGAGTTTTTATGGGATGCTTTCTGAGATTTCTAACCATCTCACATAAAAGAAAACAATTTTCATAACATTTCATTGTTTTTATTTTATTAATGTAATTTTTTGGGATTGTAAATTTCTTTTTAATATTTCCTAAAGGCGTAATTCTTCCAACTAAATTCTCACAAGGATAAATATCCCCTGTGTAGTCAATATAAAGAGAGGTGGTTCCCGCATAACAAATATTAGATATTCTTTTATTGCTGTAGAATTTTTTAAAGAATAAAAAATAAGTATAATCAAAAAACCACCTGTTTCTTTGAGAATAAATTTTTTTCAATTGTTCTAATACAATTTTTTTTTGAAATTCTGTTAATTTTCTATTTTTTTCTGTATTTAATCTTTCATATTCTATTTCTGGATTAAACAAAAGATTAAGATTGTGTTTTTTTGCAAAATCCCAGGCCCATAATAGCTGGTTGTAATTTTCTTTTGTTATAGTGTAAATAAGATTTATGTTTTGTTTTAATTTTTTAAGATTTTCAATTGTTTTAAGCAATTTTTTAAAATTTCCTTTTACTCCCCTTGTTTCGTCGTGAGTTTTTTCCATACCATTAAAGGAAAGGGTTATCAAAACATCTCTTGGCATATTTTTTACTTTTTTATAAATTGTCTCTGGGAGAAGGGCATTTGTTAAAATTGTTATGTGTAATTTTTGGTTTTTTTTCTTAAACACATTTATAATTTTGTCTATATCATTTCTCAGAAACGGCTCTCCTCCTGTTAAAACAAGAAATCTCGCTGATTTGAAAGTGGGCTCATTTGCCATTTTTTTAAAATCATTTATATTTAATTTATCTTTGCTATTATTTTTCCATATAGAACATGTCTTACATTTTGAGTTGCATCTCGGAGTCACAGAAAGGATAATTCTTCTTAATTTTTTTACTGGAAGGATATTTTCTAGGGCATATAAATAATCTGTTTTCATTTTTTATAAGCAGGACATAACTTGCATTCTTCTGGACATTTATTATTTCTTATTGATTTTCTTAGAGCTTTGCATCTTGATGAATACCATATTTTTCTGAAATCTTGTTTTAATGTATTTCCTAAGGAAGTTGCTTTTTGCCATTCTCTTTGGTTTGCTTCATTTTGAGCACAGCAAGGTGTAATAGTTCCATCAACAAAAATAAAGGGCATTATGTATTCCTTGCAATTTTTTATTGGGGGTTTATTTTCAAGTCCTTCTGCTTCTTGTTTTGCAGACATGTTTATTGTTATTGGTATTTTATAGGATTTTGCCTTGCTCTCAATTTTTTCCACATATTTTTTATCTATGCTCACAACATATTTTTTTGCTTGCTTAAATGAATGAAGCATTGGTGTAACAAGAATCTCTCCGATTTCTGTGTCAAGAGAATGAACAAAATCAATGAAATCAAGAAGTTCATCCTTGCTTTCAGAAGTTATAATATAATGAAAATTTAAAATAGGGAATCTTTTTTTCATTTGTTTTTTTAATTTAACAAATGTTTTTATGTTTTTTTCTATAATATCATAATTACTTCCAACACAAACTTTTTCAAATGATTTTTTGCTTGCACCATAAGTTGAAACAAACTGAAAATCAGGGCCAATTTCAATTAATTCTTTGATTTGTTTATCTGATTTAAAATGTGCAAAATGATCCATAACTTCAATGATTGTTCCTCTTGATTTTGCATATTTCAGCATTTTATGAAAATCTGGATTTAGATAAGAAGAGCCAATTCCTGTTAAGCCAAGCCATTTTGGTTTTCCAAAAGAATCAAATATTTTTTTAAATTGTTCAAATGTCATGTTTTGTGATGGATGTTTCCAGTAGGTATGTTCACAACAAACACATCTAAAATTACAAATTGTTGTTGGCTCTATTTCAAGAAAAGGGGGAAATAAATCAATGCCTAATTTTGGAAAAAATTTGTTTAAAAGAAATGCAGAAAACTTATGATTCCACCATAAAGGATATACCCAAAACATATTATAGATTTCTCTAAATCTTTTGTCAAGAATATAATTTGAAAAAAGTTTCAGTTTGTGGGCGAAGGACATATTTGGCATTTTACAAAAAGAGAGAGATAGGTATTTAAAGATTATTGATTACTGCATAAAGCTTACTGGATAATTTTAAAAATGAGTTGTTTTTCTCTTAAATATGAAAATCATACAAATAAGTTCAGCATCATCTTCATTTTCTGTTAAGGATTATGGGGAAGATATTTTTAAGGTTTGGAGTGCAAAGGTTGGGTTTGAATTAAAGAAAGCTTATCCTAAACTTGATATTGAGTGCTGGACTCCTGAAAAAGAATGCAAACAAGAAAAAGAAATTATGAAAAATGGAATTAAATTCAAGATTTTTCCAACTGAGTTATCTTTGAGGCATGGAATGGAGATTTGTTTTGGAATGATAAGGGCATTAAAAAAAGAAATGAAAAAAGACAAAAATTTAATACTTCATTTTCATGAGTATCATTCATGGATTACATATTTGCTTTTATTTTTTGCTGGGAACAAAGTTAAGATTATATGTCAGCATCATGGAGGAAGAAGCCCTATGAATAATCTGTTTAAATACAAAAAGCTTTTGATTTTTCTTCCAGCAATATTTTTAATGCAGTTTGCTGAAAATTTATTGTTTAAAAAAGTTGGTATTTTCTATGCTCTTACTGATGAAGAAATAAATTATTTGAAAAAGAAAAATTCTGGGAAAATTAAATTTCAAACAATGGGAATTTCTGATGAATATTTTAAAAAACAGGAAAAAATTGAAATAAGGAAAAAATTAAATTTAGACAATAATAAAAAATACGGAATTTATCTTGGAAGGATAAAAACAACAAAAGGAATAAAAGAACTTTTAGATGCTGTAAAGGCATTGAAAGACAGGAATTTTGAACTGCTTTTAATTGGAGGGGGTGTTGATTCTGAAAAATACAAAGATTATGCAAACAAAAATAAAATAGAAAATGCAAAATTTTTAGGAAATATTTATGGAAATAAAAAAAGAGATTATCTGTCTGCAGGAGATTTTTTAATTCTTCCAAGTTATACAGAAGGTGCTCCTGTTGTTTTGATGGAAGCAATTGCTGAAAATCTGCCTGTGATAGCAACAAATGTTGGGGGGATAAGAAAAATGATAGAAAATTATAGGGAAGGTATAATAATTAACCCGCAGTCAAAAGAGGAAATAATAAATGCAATAAAGGAAATTTTGAAATGGAAAAATAAAAACATAAGAAAATATGCCGAAAAATACAGATGGGAAAAAATAATAAAAAATACTATGGAGGATTATAATAAAAAATGTTAATATCAATAATAATTCCTGCATATAATGAAGAAGATAGAATTATAAAAACATTAGAACAGATAGCAGATTATATTAATAAAAGGAAAAAATATAATTTTGAAATTATAATTGTTGATGATGGCTCAACTGACAGAACTTTGGAGATTGTTGAAAAATTTAAAGAATTAAAGATAAAGCTTCTTCAAAACAAAAAAAATATGGGGAAGGGTTTTTCTGTAAAAAAAGGGATTTTAGAAAGCAAAGGAGAGTTTGCTTTGTTTATGGATGCGGATTCCTCTACTTCTATAAATGAGCTTGATAAATTTCTGTCTTGTAAAGAAAAACAAGATATATTAATTGGCTCAAGGCATTTAAAAGAAAACTCTATTTTAGTAAAACAAAGTATAATAAGAAGAATTGCAGGTTTTTTTGCACACAAATTAATCCATTTCATTATTGTTTCTGACATTAAAGACACTATGTGTGGATTTAAAATGTTTGATAAAAAATCAAAGATTTTATTTAAAAAACAGCTAAACTATAGGTGGGGTTTTGATTATGAGCTGCTTTATTTAGCAGAAAAATTAGGATTTAAAATAAAAGAAATCCCTGTAATATGGAAAGATGATAAAAAAAGCAAAGTTACATTAGCTGGATATCTTACTGCATTAATAGAATTATTTAAAATAAGATTAAATGATTTTTTAGGAAAATACAATTAAAATGGTTATGATATTAACAGGGGCAACAAGTTATCTTGGAAAAAATTTTATTAAAAGTTTTAAAAAAACAGATGATTTGCTCTGCTTTGTAAGAAAAAAAAGCCCTGAAATAAAAGCAAGGCAGGAAATTGTTAATTTTAATGAAAAGAAAAGTTTTGATGGATTTGTAAATAAAAATGATGTGGTTGTGCATATTGCAGGAATAACAGATGGAACAAAAAAAGAATTATTTGATGTGAATTATAAGATCACTAAAAATTTAGTTGATGTTGCAAAAAAGAAAAAAGCAAGGAGATTTATTTTTATAAGTAGTGCAATAGTTGAAATGGAAGAAAAAGGAGATTATGGAGAATCTAAATTAAAAGCAGAAGAATATATTAAAAAATCTGGAATTGAGTTTATAATTTTGAGACCTTCTTTAATTTACGGCAAAGGTGAAAAAAAGTTTATTGGAAAAATTATTTATTTTATAAATAAATACAGAATTGTTCCTGTTATTGGAAATGGAAAATATTCAATAAGAACTGTTTATGCTGGTGATGCTGTGAAAATAATTGAGAAGAGCATTTATTTAAAAAAAAGAAACAAAGTTTATTATGTTTCAAGTAAAGATGAAATTTCTGTAAATGAAAGATATAAGATTATTGGTGAGTTAATGAAAAAAAGATTTCTTGTTTTTCATGTCCCAATATTTTTTCTTAAAATAGCTTCTTTATTTATAAGAATATTTAAAAAAGATTTTCCATCAATACAGCAACTTACAAGAATAACAAAGCACGAAGATTATGATGTTGATAATACTGAAAAAGATTTTAAAATTAAATTTAAGGATTTTAAAGAGGGAATTGGAGAGAGTTTGTGAATAAAATGACAAAAATATTAATACTTAATCCTCCGACAAAAGAAGGAATTTACATTAACAGAGACCAGATGGGGGGAATGGGGCAGAGACTTTCATTTGGAAAAAGTCTGCTAACTTCTTTTTTAGGAAAAATGAAAAGTTCTTTTATAAGACAACCTGTGTTTCAGTTAGTTTATGCTGCTACAATACTTTCTGAAAGCAATGATGTATTAGTCATAGATTCATTAAATGAAAACTTAAGTTTAAATGATATAATTAAAAAAGCAATAAAATTTTGCCCAGAATACACAATTATGGCTGTATCTTCATCTGATATTTTATATGAAAGAGATGTTGTAGCAAAAAAAATAAAAGAGTGCACAAAATCAAAAATAATTACAATAGGAGACACAATTACAAATTCTCCATCTTTATTTAAAGAGCCATTTGACATTTCAATTACTGGAGAAGTTGAAGGAGTTGTAAAAGATATAATAGATAAAAAAAAATTAAGCAGAATTAGTGGTATTATTTATATTGAAAAAGGAAAAGCGAAGACAAACAAAAGAAAAGAGCTTTTAAATGAAGAGGAATTAGAAAAAATAAAATTTCCAAAATGGGAGATTTTTCCATATAAAAAATACAGGTATTATCCTCTGCTTTATAATGAGCCTGCTGTTTCTATGCTTTCTTCAAGAGGATGTCCATATGCTTGCTATTACTGCTCTTATTCTAAAAATGAGGGAGAAAAATTAAGAATGAGAAATGCAAAAAATGTTGTTGATGAAATTGAAAATAACATTAAAAAATATGGAATTAATGGGATTGTTTTTAGGGATCCTCTTTTTACTGGAAACAGAAAAAGAACAAAAGAAGTCTGCAGATTGATTATTAAAAAAAATCTTAATATTGGGTGGGCATGTGAAACAAGGCCAGAATTACTTGATGAGGAAATTTTAAAGGAAATGAGAAATGCGGGATGCAGGGCAATTAATATGGGAATTGAAAGCATAAATGAAAAAGAGCTAAATTCTGTTGGAAGAAATAAAGTTGATTTAAACAAGCTGAAAAAAATAATTGAGTGTTGCAATAAATTAGGAATTAGAACAACTGGTTTTTTTATTTTAGGGCTGCCTGAATCAACAAAAGAATCAATGAATAAAACAATTGAATTCAGTTTAAATTCAGGATTAAATCATGCCGAATATAAAATTGCAACTCCTTATCCTGGAACAAAATTAAGGGAAATTGCAATAAAGAATAATTGGCTGAAAAATAATAACATAAAAAATCTTGGAGGATATGATGCTGTTATGTGCATAAACAAAGAAATAAGTCCAGAATATATTGATAATTTGTGCAACAATTCATTTAAAAAATTTTATTACAGATTTTCTTGGATTTGGCAAGAATTAAGAATGGGGGATAATCTTAAAAAAGCTAATTTTTTTGTTAAAACAATATTTAGAGTTATGACGGGCAAATGAAAATAGGAAATTTTCAAAATTTCATTTTTAAAAAACATAAATGAAAAATGAATAAAAAAACAATTTTTTTGATTATTGGAATCTTATTATCTCATTTGATATTTGTAATTCTGTCTATGAATCAGCCATTTCACGGAGATGAAATTGTGTTCTCTGAATCTGCAAAGGGTATTTTAAAAACTGGAAAACCAATATTTGATTATAGTGCTTTTGAACCAAATTTTCAGGGTTTGTGGCATATTCCTCTTTACAGTTATTTTGTGGCTTTGTTTGTTTTCTTTTTTGGACAAAGCATTTATTCATTTAGAGCTGTTTCTGCATTTTTCAATGTTTTAGTGATTATTTTAGTTTATCTTATTTCAAAAGAGATTTTCAGCAAAGAGAAAAATAAAGAAATTTTGTCTTTAATTGCAATGTTAGTTTATGCACTTAATCCTTTGACAATACAAAGTTCTGTTGTTATGGATATAGACGGAGGATTGCTTAATTTTGCTGTTTATTTGTTTTTGTATTTTTTTATAAGAAAAAAGAGTTTTTTTTATCTTATTCCTTCTTTGCTGTTTGTATTTTTGTCAAAAGAAAGCGGACCAGTAATATTATTTATCAGCTTGATGACATTTTATGTTCTGACATTAAATTTCAAGAAAATTCCTAAAATATTTCTATTGTTTTTTGTTTCTGGGATTTTGTTTTTAATTATTTTTTTGAGCTATTGCAGTGCATTTGGATTAAACTTTTTAATGCCTCTGGAGCATAATTTCAAGGGAGGTTCTATAAGTTTTATATCATTAATGGTTTCTGCATGGTCATTTAAAACATTTTTTTATTTTTCTGTTCCTTTTTTTGTTTTATCATTTTTTATTCTAAGTTTTATTTTTTATTATATGTTCTTTAAAAACAAGGAATTTAAAAAACAGGAGTGGAAAGATAACAAAATTCTCCTGCTCAATTTATTTGCAATAGTAACAATTTTTTTGTTTTTTTATTTGGGGGCCAGTGGTTGGGGTTTTCCAAAATATTATATAACTGCTCTTCCAGCAATGTCTATATTCATAGTGCATAGGCTTTCAAAAGAAAAAATATTTAAAAAAGAATTTTTTAAAAAGAAATTTGTTTTGCTTGTTTTAGTTTTTATATTATTGTCTTATTTTTTAGTTTTTATTCCATCTCCATTAATGCCTGAATTTGATTCAACTGCGCAGAATGCAGAAATTGCAAAATCAGCAGGGCTAATTGGAAAGAGCTTTTGTTTATATTTTATAATTCCTTTTTTTATTTGTTTGATTATTTTTTATTTGCTTAGATTTAAGCATAAAATTTTAATTAGCTTGATTTTTCTTAGTTTTTTTATGTTTGTTTATTTGAATTCTCTTCATGCTGTTGTTCCTTATTCAACTTATTATAATTATGGTGATATTGGGGTTTTAGATGTTGTAGATTATTTTAGGAATAACAGCGTTTCAGCAGGACAAATTGCAACTTATCCTCATTTAGGAAGCTATCTTGGAATGTCTGATTATTATGAAATAACATGGAGTTATAATGATGAAAATGATTTTAAGGAAAAAATAATTGATAATACTGAAATAGGGTATATTGTTATATACAAAAGAGATATAGAAAGAATTGGAGAAAACATGAAGTATTTTAAATTAAAAGAAAAAATAGGAAGTTATTATGTTTTTAGGAGAATATAATGCCCGAGCTTTCAATAATCATTCCAACATATAATGAAGAAAATGATATCTTCAGCAGTCTTATTAGCTTATCAGAACAAAGTTATAAAAATTTTGAGATTATAATTGTTGATGATGGCTCAACTGACAGAACTTTGGAGATTGTTGAAAAATTTAAAGAGCAAAACAAAATAAGCATTAAAATTTTAAAACAATTGCATGGCGGTCCTGGAAAAGCAAGGAATTTTGGAGCAAAAAATGCAAAGGGAGAAATTTTGATTTTTATTGATGCTGATATGAGATTTGATAAGGATTATTTGAAAAATTTAATAGAACCAATTTTAAAAACAAGGGGAATTGGAACAACTCATGAATTAGAGCTTGTTAATAATATTAATAATATCTGGAGCAGATGCTGGGGCAGAGTCAGAGTTAGCAAAGAAGAGGCAAAAGATGTCAAGATATTCAGGGCAATTAGAAAAAAAGAATTTCTTGAACTTGGAGGTTTTGAGCCAAAATATGGATATGCAGATGACCAAACATTATGGTTTAAGTATAAAATAAAGCCAATAGTTGCAAAAAATACTATTTGCTATCATAAAAATCCTGAAACTTTGAAGCAGGTTTTTAAGCAATCAAGATGGATTGGAGCAAGCCATGATGCAGGATTAATTAAGTTTGCTATGATGATTATTTTTTTTCCTGTGCTTATTCCAATATTAAGCATTAGAAAATCCTGGAAAAACAAAGATTTTTCAATATTTCCTGCAATGATTATATTTATGACAGCAAGATATTTTGGGAATTTAGCAGGATATTACAGAAAGATATTTTGTAAAGAGAATATAAAATAATGTAAATTTAAATAAATAGGATTGAAAATTTCTTTAAGTTTCTATTTTTTTGTATAAAATTTCTTTTATTCTTTTTTTTAATTCCCGCAATCCCTGAAGTTTAGAATAATATCTATAACCTAATTTTTGAATAGGACTAACAATAAAAAATCTCTTAAGGCAATGTCTGCACAATGTAAAAAATCCATAATCCCATCTGCTGTATATCTCGCAATTTTTATACTCAAGGGGTTCTTTGCAAAAAGGGCAGTCTACTTTAAAATCATATCTTTTATTTTTTCTATGTTTTACTGATTTTGGAGTGATATACTTGCAATAATTTCCCATAGCATCTAATACCTCTGTCCTTAATTGTTTTATTTCCTTATCAGTCATATTATCAGTTATATTCAACCAATGGTCCCTATGGATCTTATTTTTTATAAAATCTAATTTGTCTGTGATTATTCTCTTTTTAAGACAATGCCGGTAGATTTCTGAGTTTGGGTATGGCTGAATAAATCCCAAACCTATTTGCCCTTTTGCATTTTTCTTCCACCAATCAAGGGTTTCTTTTGCTGTTTCTTTTGTTTCTGCAACATCTCCAAAAATAAAATTACCTACGACACCCATTTTTAATTCTAGTGTTTTGAAAAAAGCATCTTCAATTAATTTTGGAGTGATTGGCTTTCTCATGCTTTTCAAAACTTCAGGACTCATGCTTTCAAAACCATAACTTAAAACAAGACATCCTGAATCTCGCATCATTTTTAAAACATCTCCATTAACTCTTAATACAGACATTTGAACAATCCATCTTAAATCCCAATCAAGTTCTTCCCTGTATTTTTTTATTTTTTTACAAAAATCTTTTAATCTTTTCATGTCTAATGAAAAACATTCAGCATGTATAATTAAAACATTTATTTTATATTTTTTAACTACACTTTTTATTTCTTTCATAATGTTATTAATGGTTCTTTCCCTAAATTCTGTATCATGATAGCAAAAAGTGCAGTGAAATGGACAGCTTCTGCTTGCTAATAAATAATAAGGGCGCGGGAAATCAAAAAAATGAGTTGTATGATGAAGATTGCAGGGAACATTATTTAAATATTCTTCATATTCAAAAGACCTGTAATCTGGAAATGGAAGTGCATCTAAATTTTGGATAGGTTTGCGAGTTCCTGTAAAAATAGTTTTATCTTCTTTAAATACAAGCCCTTTTACTTTGCTTAAGTCTCCTTTTTTTTCTAAACAATCTAATAATTCTACAATTGTTTCTTCTCCTTCTCCTATCACAGCAAAATCTGCTTTTAAATCATCAAAAATCAATTTAGGTTCGCTTGAGATTAATGGCCCTCCTAAAATTATTTTTGGGTTAGTTCTATGGCTTTTTGCTGCAGCGATTATTTTCTCTAAATGACCATATCCATAAGCAATTGTTCCTGTGAGAATATAATCATATTTTTTCTTATCAAAAGCTTTATGCAAAATTTCCCTTACAAGCCCGTCATTATGATTTAAATTTAAATAATCTAATTTATATCCTGCTTTTTTTAAAGAAGCACTTATGTAAGCCAAACTTAAAGGAGTAAAATATCTGTAATCTTTTTTATCTGTAAAAGAAAATCTGGGGGTTATCATTAATAATTCCATTTTACCTGTAATTTGATATTTTTTGCATTTTTTAAATTAAAATCCATGTTTTTCTAAAATATGAGCATCTTCAGTTTCTTTTCTTGTTTTTTCTTCAAATTTAATATGATTAAGAATTAAATTTTTTAGTTTTTCAGAAATTTCTTTGTCAGAATTTATTATATTTTCCTTTTCTTTTGGGTCATTTTTTAAATTAAAGAGTTCATCTTTTCCGTTTTGTTTATGAATATATTTATAATCTCCATGAATAATTGCAATTCCTTGGATAGTTAGATCATATTTCAAATTTTCAATGCCTGAAACAAATCTTCCATCTCTTTTTCTTGCATCTTCACTAAAAAAATACTTTCTTTTAAATTTAAGCAAACTCTCGCCAAAAAAACTTTCTGGTTTTTTAATTTTGAGGATATCCAGAATTGTTGGAGATAAATCTAAAAAACTAACTGGAGTGCTGATTGTTTTTGGTTCTATTTCATTACCAAGAATCATTAAAGGAACATGAATATTTTCTTCATAAAAATCAGGTGTATGTCCAAAAAAACCTTTTTCATAAAGCATCTTTCCATGGTCGCCAAAAACAATTAAATAAGTATTATCCAATAAATTATCTTCTTTAAGTTTCTTAATAAATTCATCAATATATTTATCTGTTCTGTTTAAATCAAAGGCATATAAATTTCTGATTGTTTTAATCTCTTGCTCATTAAGTTCTTCTTTTGTTTTAAGAAGATTGCAATTTGCATTTATTAATTCTTCTGTAGGAGCACCTTCACAATAAGGTTCGTGGGAGCCTTCTAAATGTATGTAAATAAAAAGTTTTTCTTTTTTGTTTTCTTTAATAAATTCCAAGGCATTTTTTAATTGATTTTTATCATTTTCTCTGCCTTTTGCTTTTTCAATATTTTTCTTTAAATATAACCGCCTATAAAATTCTCTGGCTTTTGGAAATGACTCACCAATCTTTGTTTTAATTTTCTCTGATAGGGATTTATTTGGTGCTCCTAAAACACAAAGAAATTTATCAAATCCCTTATCAAAACCAAAAAATGGTGATAACCACCCACCCATAACAAATGCTCCTGTTTTGTAATTATATGTTTTTAATAATTTTGCTATTGTAATTGAATCAGAAGAAATAGCAATACTATCATTACACATTAAAGGATAGGAGGAAGTAAACAAACCTTTAACTGCTGGGGGGCTCCAAGGACCTAAAGAATAAGCTTTATTAAAATACATCCCTTTTTTAGAAAGATTATACAAACAAGGAGTTATTTTTTTTTCTAAAAAATCATTTCTAAAACCATCAACAACAAGCATTATAATATTTTTCATATTACATGAATATTTTTTCAATTTAAAAAGATATCTCTCTTATACAGAGGGTTTCAATATAACAAAGTTTAAATACATTTCTTTTTAAAATTAAGTATATGGCAAAAGATTTTACAAAAAAAAGAATAGGTGTATGTGAAGAATTAATGAAACCTGAAATTAAGCAGTATTTAGAATTGCCTTTGGATGAAAAAGTAAAGAAAACACTGGAAATAATAAAAGAAGCTCTTGAAAAGTATCCAAAAGCCGGATTAGGATTTAGTGGTGGAACAGATAGTTTAGTTTTATTACATATTGCCTTGCCAATTTGTCCTCCAGATATGCCAATTATTTTTGTGAATACAGGGCATCAATTTCCAGAAACTTATAAGTTTATAGAGAAAATAAAAAAAGAATGGAATTTAAAAAATTTTCAGGAAGTTAAACCAGAAGAAGACAAAGTAAATAAATTTAAAGAAGAAGTTGGTTTTAAAACAGCTGAATTTACTGAAAAATGCTGTGAATATCATAAAATAAATCCTTTAAAAAAAGCAATTGAAGATTTTAAATTAGATGCTTTTATTGCTGGTATTAGGGGAGTTGAGCATGAAGAAAGAGCTAAGGAAATATTTTTTTCTCCAAGAAAAAATCCAGACCATATAAGAGTACATCCTCTTTTATTTTGGAAATCAGAAGATGTTTTGGAATATGTTAAAAAAGAGGGAATTGAATGCAATCCATTATATGCGCAGGGATACACTTCTTTGGGTTGTGTAGAGTGCACAGAAAAAAACATTGACCCAAATGCACATGAAAGAGCTGGTAGGGGTGTTGTAAGAGAAGAAGTAATGGAAAGACTAAGAGAATTAGGATATACTTAAGGAGAAAGCTGATTTTTAGATATTTTTTGCCCAACTATTATTAACTCTGGCCTTATTCTTAGTATAAGCCATGAAACTAACTGCAAAGAATTATAATAACAAAAAGTGTTTATGTAATCCTTATAAATAATTTTTAGTTTATTTGTGAGAAAAAATTTTTCTAACATTGGTTGAGTAAAAGAAAAATTATTGTGAGTATCAAGAGGAAAATCTTTGTTTAATTTAATATTCCATGAAGGATTATCCATTTAGGTTTTAAAATTTCTTAATTCTTCTTCACTAAGATATCTAAATTCCTGCTGATTCTTAGAGGGCCTGCTAAAAATAGATTTTATCTTTAATTTTGTTTCCCAAGGAATTGGTTTTATAATCAATCTGAAAAGCTTGAGAATAAATCCTTTTAATGTTATTTTTGGATATTTTGCATTTTTCCAAGGAGTTTGCTTTAAGTAGTGCCAGTATCTGTTTCTTAATGGATGAACTTTTTCATATATCCAAGGTTTTATTGTATAATGCACTATTTTTGGATTTGCGAGAATTTCATTTAATTTTTTTTCTCCTATAACTTTTTTTAATTCCAGGCTTTTATAATAAAATGGATGAACTATGTTCCATTCATATGGAAGAGCTTTCCAGTCTTTTTGCATAATAAAATTTAAGCCATCTTGGTCCTGAATTCTTATTTTATCTGGATTTTCTCTTATGAATTTAATTACATTTTTCAGGACATTGTTTTTCTTCCATTTAACACAATCAACTACCATAACACCAGAATTAAAGTATTTCTGGTTGTCTGGAAATCCTAAATTTTTTGCTGAGATTTCTTTTGTATATATTCCAACATCAGGAATAGCTCCAATGGTTTTATTATCTAAACTTATTTCATTTAACTCTTTTATATCTCCTTCTACTATTATGTCTGAATCAAGAATTATAATTTTTTCTATATTTTTTATTTTTTCTGCAAAAAGAAGCTTGCAGTAGATTATTGGAGTAAGATGCTTGCCTAATTTTAGTCCTTTGAATAAAAGCCAATCATTTACATCTGGTTTAATAAAACTAAGTTTTGAACCAAAATCATCACAAATTTTTTTCATTAATTTTTTGCTTTTTTCATTTATACCACCGTCAAAAATATAAAAGTGGATATCTGAAGAACAAGAACAATTCTTCATTATAGAAAACATCCAAACTCCTGTGTGCTGGGCATAATTCTCGTCTGCTATTGTTCCTATGTTAATAGAGTTATTTTTCATTCTTGTAGTTTAGTAAATCTAACCCTATATAAAGATTTCTGAAATTTTTTGATTATTTGGGATTATTTTATAACCTAATGACAGTAATAAAAAATTTAAGATAGATTTATTAATTCAGTGTTCTGAAAATGAATATTTAAGATGGGGGATAAAAAAGAAATTCTTGTTGTTGGAGCTGGAATAACTGGGCTGACTATTGCAGAAAGAATTGCAAATGTTCTTGGAAAAGAAGTTTTAGTTATAGACAAAAGAAATCATATAGGTGGGAATTGCTTTGATTTTTATAATAAACATGGAATTTTGATTCCTTTATATGGGCCACATATTTTTCATACAGATTATGAAGAAGTTATTAATTATTTAGATAATTTTACAGATTGGTATCCTTATGAGCATAAAGTTTTAAGCAGTATAGACGGCAAAACAATTGTTCCTATTCCTGTTAATATTGAAACTGTTAATAAAATTTTTAATAAAGAAATAAAAAATGCTGTTGCTATGGAAAAATGGCTTGAAAAAAATACTCCAAAAATTGATAATCCAAAAAATAGTGAAGAGTCTGCTATTTCAAGAATTGGAAAAGAACTATATGAATTATTGATTAAAAACTACACAAAAAAACAATGGGATTTGTGGCCTCATGAATTAGGTCCTGAAGTTTTAAATAGACTTCCTGTTAGGCCAAATTTTAATGATCATTATTTTTCAGACAAATATCAAGGAATGCCTAAAAATGGGTACACAAAAATGTTTGAAAATATGATTAAGAATAAAAAAATTAAAATTCTGCTTAACACAGATTTTTTTAAATTAAAACAAAAGTTTGGTAGCATAATTTTTACTGGAAAAGTTGATGATTACTTTAAAAATAATGGTTTAAATGAATTACAGTACAGGGCTTTAAAATTTGAATTTGAAACTTATAATAAAGAATTTTTTCAAAATTCTATGGTTGTTAATTATCCAAACACAGAGGAATTTACAAGGATTACAGAAAATAAACATGCAACAGGACAAAGGCATCATAAAACAACAATAATAAAAGAATATCCTGGATGGGAAGGAGAGCCAAGTTATCCTGTTTTTTCTGAACAAAATAAAAAATTATATTTAGAATATGAAAAATTAGCAAAACAAGCTGAAAAAGAAAATATATTTTTCTTAGGGAGATTAGCAGAATTTAAATATCTTGATATGGATGATGCTTTTAAAAATAGTTTAGATTTTTTTGAGAAGAAGATTAAATAAAAAAAATAAAAAATTATTTTATGCTACTTGTTTTTGTGCTGGATTGTATTCAATTAGTTCTCTTACTAATTCCCTTTCTTTTGGTGGGAGATTTCTAAGTGATTGTTGTAATGCATCAAAAGAAAACCCTTTCGCACTGAGTGATTCTTGAGTACAATATCTATCAAATTCTTTTGCAAATGTTTCTAGAATAGGGCTTGTTTCTTTTCTAAATGCTCCTCTATGCTGACCTATAAGTGCAACTAAATTTCCATTTGAAAAACAAACTTCATAATCAACACCATCACCAACCATACCATCTGTATCAGCATAGAACACACCCATATATGCGTCTGCAGTAACATTTTTTGCTTTTTTATCAGGAGACTGTAAAATCATACAATGAT
>Ga0180007_10001332_pt1 | contig 34435 bp, 32 predicted proteins | sample MM_PC_MetaG_FD_121122 | JGI IMG/M metagenome (GOLD analysis project Ga0180007, IMG submission 121122) | Groundwater microbial communities from the Aspo Hard Rock Laboratory (HRL) deep subsurface site, Sweden - MM_PC_MetaG | ecosystem: Environmental > Aquatic > Deep subsurface > Groundwater... | reverse complement strand
TATAGACGATAGCGGCCAAATCGTCCGGGGAGACGAGCGGCAGCTCGACGTCCGACGCGCGCCTATCGAGCTCCGCGTCCATAGGGGCGAGCTCCTCTATGGCGACGACCTCGGCCGAGGCGCCCTTGAGCTTGCCCGATTGGCGGGCCGACGCGAATACCGCCTTGGCCCCGGAATGAGCCAGTATCTCCAGCACCTGGGAAGGGGGGAAGTCGGTGAGCAGCGGTACGGCTACCGCCCCGGCCCTCGCGATGCCCAGGGAGGCTATCCCCCATTCGGGGCGGCTCTCCGATAGGATCGCTACCCTGTCGCCCTTCCCGACGCCGAGCGAGGCGAGGCGCGTCGCGGCCCGCCTCGAGTGCAGCTCGAGTTCCCTGTAGCCCACCTCGTCGCCGCCTACCATGCCGAGCGCCGGAGAGTCCCCGTACTCGGCCGCGCCGAGGGGCGCGATATCGGCTATCGTATGCGTTTCGTAATCGTACCTCATGTTCCGACCTCGGGTATTTCGACCGCTATTCGCGCTAATGGTTGCAAGCTCTATAGATCTTCTTACCCCTATCCGCGCGCTCTCCGGCGCTCCTAGGCCAGGATCGCGTCTATGCTCGCCAGCTCCTCGGCCGAGAAGTCAGTCCTAGAGGCCGCGGCGACGTTCTCCACTATCTGACCGGGCCCGCTCGCCCCTATGAGGGCGCTCGTGACGCGAGGGTCCCGGAGGGTCCATGATATGGCCATCTGGGCGAGCGATTGCCCCCTCTCGGCCGCTACGACGGCCAAGGCCTTTATCTTCGCCACGATCTCAGGGGTAATCTGCTCGGGCTTCAGGAAGGGGCTCGACGAGGCCGCCCTAGAATCGGCCGGGACTCCCGAGAGGTAGCGGTCGGTTAGGAGGCCCTGGGCGAGCGGCATGAAGGCGATTACCCCTATGCCCTCGTCCGAGCACGCGTCGAGCAGGCCTCGCTCCACGGCCCTCTCGAACATATGGTAGCGCGGCTGGTGGATCAGGCAAGGAACCCCGAGCGACCGCAGAATGCCCGCGGCCTCCCTCGTCCTATCCGCGGGGTAATTGGAGAGCCCTACGTAGAGCGCCTTTCCGGAGCGGACGGCCTGCGCCAAGGCTCCCATCGTCTCCTCGAGCGGCGTCGAGGGGTCGGGTCGGTGCGAATAGAAGACGTCGACGTAATCGACGCCTATGCGCCGGAGGCTCTGGTCGAGGCTGGCTAGCAGGTACTTCCTCGACCCGCGGTCGCCGTAGGGACCCGGCCACATCGTATAGCCCGCCTTCGTCGAGATCGCCAGCTCGTCGCGGTACGGCCGGAAGTCGTCGCGCAGCAGCCTGCCCAGGGTCTCCTCGGCGGAACCGGGAGGCGGGCCGTAGTTATTGGCCGCGTCGAAATGCGTCACGCCGAGATCGAAGGCCGTCCTGGCCATCGCCCTGGCGTTACCGTAGCTTCGGTCCTCGCCGAAGTTATGCCATAGGCCAAGCGATATGGCCGGAAGGTCGAGGCCGGAGGCCCCGCAGCGCCTGTAGCGCATCGATTCGTACCGCGATTCCGCGGGTTCGTACGGCATAGACTCTCCTCGCTCGGCGAATGCCCGACAGTCTAGCATATCCTCGTCGCTGGCGCATCGGTATCGATTGATGAAAACCGTTTCATGTTTTATCATCGAGCGTCGGCCGGGTACGATCGCTCGTACCGACCGCGGGAAAGGGATGATTCCAAGATGGACGCGATTGAACAGAAGAAGGTGCTCGTTCTCAACAGCGGCAGCTCGTCGCTAAAGTACGAGGTATTCTCCATGCCCGCCAAGGAGAGCCTGGGAAAAGGCGCGGTTGAACGGATCGGCGAGGCCAAGGGGACGCTTTCCCAGAGCTCGCCGAGAGGGACGATCAAGATCGAGGAGGCCTTCGCCGACCATAAGCACGCCATGCTCCGCGTCGGCCAAGCCCTCGTCGACCCGGCGAAGGGCATCTTACGCAGGATAGACGACATCGAGGCCATCGGGCATCGAGTCGTCCACGGCGGCGAGCGCTTCGCGAGCTCGGTCAAGATAGACGAGGACGTCATAAAGGCCCTCGAGGACAATATCGAGCTAGCTCCCCTTCATAACCCGGCTAACCTCACCGGCATCCGGGAGTCTGAGCTGCTCTGGCCTAACGTCCCCCAGGTAGGCGTCTTCGATACCGCTTTCCATCAGACCATGTCGCCTACGGCCTACCTCTACGGCCTGCCACGCGAGCTCTACGACAAATACCGCATCCGCCGCTACGGCTTCCACGGCACGAGCCATCGCTACGTCGCGGCCAGGGCGCTCGAGCTGCTCGGGCGCAAGGCGGAGAACACCAACCTGATAACCTGCCACCTCGGGAACGGTGCCTCGATAACCGCCATCGAGGGCGGGCGCTCTATAGACACCTCGATGGGCTTCACGCCTCTCGAGGGCCTGATGATGGGCACGCGGAGCGGTGATTTCGACCCCGCCATACTCGGTTTCCTCCTCGACCGCGGCTATAGCCCCAAGGAACTGACCGACATGATCAACAAGAAGAGCGGGCTCCTCGGCCTCTCGGGCATATCGAACGACCTACGCGACCTCGAGGCGGCCAGCGACAAGGGCATCAGGAACGCCATCGAGGCCCTCGACGTCTACGCCCACCGCGTCCGCCAGTACGTCGGCGCCTACATGGCCGAGCTGGTCAAGGTCGACGCCATCGTGTTCACCGGGGGCGTCGGCCAGCACGGGGTAAGGATGCGCGAGCGCATCTGCCACCGCCTGGAGAATATCGGCATCATGATGGACTACGACGCCAATCGGGCCGACGGCTCCGCGGAGGGCCTGGTCTCGCAGGCGTTCTCGCCGACGGCGATACTCGTCATTCCCACGAACGAGGAGCTCCAGATAGCCATGGACGCCTACGGGCTCCTGTTCCCGTAGCGGCCCGCCGCTCGCGGGCATGGGACCAAACGGCCGGCGCCGCGTGGCGGCGTCGGCCTTTTTTTTAGGCGATTTCTGCGTATTTTATTGAACCATATAGCGATATGAATTATACTGGGCGAATGAAAATCGGTATAGGATTCGTTACTGGCAGAAAAGGCTTCAAGCATCTATTCAGGACCTACGTCAATAGCTGGAGCGAGCACGGCTTCATCCAAGATCCGAAGACTACCATCAAGCTGCTCGTCGCCTACGACCTCTCCTACTTCGGGACCCAGGCGAGCGACTATAAGCGCGTCGACCCGGAGCTCGCGGGCAAGCTCGACGGTCTCGCCTACTTCGGCGCCACCAGGATCGCCGATGAGCGTCAGATGCTCGTCCGCGAGGGCGTCCTCAGCTCGGCCGAGTCTATGCTCCTGTTCGGAGAGGGCTACGGCAAGAAACGCAACGCCGTCATCTGGTTCGCCGTCCGCTCGGGCATGGACAGGCTGCTCTTCATAGACGACGACGAGTACCCCGTCGCGGTACAGCGGGGAGACCCCGTGCATTGGCGGGGCCAGTCGGTACTCGGCGCCCACCTCTTCGCGTCTCCCGACGCCGACATCACCCACGGCAGGCATTGCGGCTACATATCCCCCATACCCAAGGTGCGCTTCGATTCCTCCCTTACCGAGGAGACGTTCGCGGAGCTCATCGGCGCGCTATCCAACGACATCGTCTCGTGGGACACGATAAAGAAGGTCGTGATCGGGGACGGAGGCGTGACCTACGCGGACCCGCGTATCGTGGACGGGATCCCGCCCGAGGAAGTCCAGTCGGTCAAGGGCATGAAATTCATAAGCGGCGCGAACCTCTGCCTCAACCTCCGCAGGGGCGGGGCCGACTCGCCGTTCTTCAACCCCCCGGGCGCCCGCGGCGAGGACACGTTCCTGTCGACCTGCCTCGAGGACAAGCGCGTGCTGCGGGTCCCCGCGTACACGTTCCACGACGCGTTCCTCAAGTACCACGCGCTCCTGCACGGCGTGCTGCCGAGGAGGCTCGACCCGGTGGAAGCCCTGGACGCCGCGGTAGTCAAGCGCTTCGCCAAGGCGGCGGTCGGATGGGTCCGCTACAAGCCGCTCCTGACCTACGTAACCGACCGCCCCGCCTACGAGGCCACCATCGAGTCTATGGAAAGCACCTTCGAGAGGCTCGGCCCGGGGCTCAAGTCGTACTTCAAGGCCGAGGAATTCGGGCGGCTCCTGCCTGAGCTCAGGCGATACGCCAGGAAGGCGCCCGAGCACTTCGAGCTGTTCGAGATGACCAAGGAGGCTTGGAAGAAGGCCCTCCCCTGGGCCAGGGCCAATCCGACGGGCAAGGACGCCTAGGTCGAGGCCGAGCCTCGTTTTCCTTTGCCTAGTTATTCCGCAGCCTCGCTACTTCGTTATCCCCGGAGCGTAGCGCTCTATTATCTTCTCGGCGATCAGGTAGGCGGCGGGGCAGAATTCCGTGTTGAACGCGAGCCGGCCGAGCGCCCTCTGTATGCCGCGCTCCCTGGTATACGGGAAGTCGTCGCAGTCGCGGGGCCTCACGTCGTATATGTCGCAGGCGTTGTCGTCGCGCAGAAAGGGGCACGGCATGACCGCGACCATCCAGCCGAGGTCCTCGTCGCGCACGAGCGACTCGGCGACGAAGCGCTTCTGGTCGAGGCCGAAGGCCTTGCAGGCGCGCTTGATATCCGGCTCGTTCATCTTGGGGCCGATGGTCCTGCAGCAGTTGCCGCACTTGAGGCAGTCTATCAGGGCGAAGGCTTCCTCGTGGAAATCCGCGACGACGTGGTCGAAGTTCTTCATGTTGAACTTGCCCAGGTACTTCATCTGGCGCTTGATGAAGTCGTTGCGCTCGCGGCTCTTCTCCAGCAGGAGCTCGTACTCGTGTTCCATGCCTCTATTGTAGCCCGGAAGGCCGGGCTTCCTCAAGCGGAGGCCGACGCGGCCTAGAACGGCGACGGGCCTGCGGCCTCGGCTCGCTCCCGCTTCCTCCGCTCGCAGAACGACAGGAAGCGGTCTACCGAGGCGTTGAGCACCTGTTCCTCGGGAATGCCCGCGGCCTCTATCACCGCGACCGCCTTAGACAGGTTGCCAACGTCGCGCCAGTAGTGCGCGTCGCTGCCGCAGACTACCGACGCGCCTTCCCTGGCGCACAGGGACGCCAGCTCGGCGCAGGACCGCTCGCTGCCCTTGCGTATCCTAAACGAGCTGTTGTTGATCTCCAAGGCCTTGCCGAACGCGGCCGCGGCCCTTACCACCGCCTGATTGTCTATCGGGAAGGAGGGGTTGCCCGGGTGGGATATGGCGTCGACGAGGGGGTTAGAGAGGGCGGCTATCATCGCGTCGGTATTGGCGGATCGGCTACCGGGGTCGAAGCATATGTCGTGGAAGCCCGCGAGCACGAAGTCGAGCCTCGAAAGGAGGTACGGCGCGAGGTCGACCCCGCCGGCCGTATCCATGATATTGGCCTCCACGCCGGACAGGAAGCGCACGCCCTCTATGAGCTCCGGCACGATGCGGAGGTTGCCGAAATGGTAGGGGTGCGTGCTCCCCGGCATGCCGGGGCCGTGATCGGTCAGGACGAAACCGTCGAGGCCGCTCGCCCGGGCTCCCCGGGCGAGATCGTCTATGGTGGAGAAGGCGTGGCCGGAGGCCACGGAATGGGTGTGGGTGTCGATCCGTATATTCATGGCGTTAACCCATGATCCACGAATCGACGCCCTATGTCCATACGGGCCCTAGAGGAAATCCTCCCTCTGGGGCGTGAAGGTGTCGGTGACGACGCTATCCTCGAGGAAGCGCACGGCGTGGGGCACGCCAGGCCCCGCGTAGAAGCTGTCGCCTGGGCCGAGCGTCTCTTCCCTTCCCCCCATCGACAGCACCAGGCGGCCCGATACTACGTAGCTGGCCTGCTCGTGCGGATGGGAATGCTCGGCGACCTCCTTGCCGGCGTCGAAACGGGCCTCGACTATCATCATGCCCCCGCCGCGGGCCAGGACCTTCCGCGCCGCTCCCGGGAACAGCGCCTTGGCGGATACCTCGGCGTTCCTAGTGATCATGCTCACCTCCTCTTCGCGCCAGTCATAGCGCGTTATTATCGGCTAGCGGACGCGTAGCCACTTCAGCATCTCCCCGAACGTCGCCCGCTTGCCTCCCATCAGGATTCCTACCCTGAATATCCTCGCGGCCGCGGTAGCCGCCGCGTACACGCTCGCGATCAGTATCCCGAGGCACAGCGCTATCTGCCAGGCCGGCGGCGGCGCTATGAGCACCCGGATGAGCATGACTATCGGGCTCGTCATCGGGAAAATTGAGAGAACCACCGATAGGCTCGAGCCGGGATTGGAGACGAAGCTAGAAATCATCACGAGAGGCACGATGAGGAACGCCAGTACCGGCCAGGCCAGCTGGCCGAGATGCTGCTCGTCCTCGGCGGCGGCGCCCAGGGCCGCGTAGAGCGAGGCGTATAGGAAGTACGCCAGCACGAAGAACGTCACGAGCCACGCGAGGTTGGCGGGCTCAATGACCGGCGGGGCCGCGATGCCGATCAGGGGAGCGACGAGCTTCGACAGCGCCAGCGCCAGCGATACCCATATCCCGTACTGCAGGAGCCCCGCGAGCCCGAGGCCGAGGATCTTGCCGAACATCAGCTCCCTCGGCGACACGCTGGAGAGCATTATCTCGACGGTCTTGGACGTCTTCTCGGTGACTACGGACCGGCCTATCATCTGCCCGTATAGAAGCGTCGTCATGTAAACGAGCATCACGAAGCTCATGGCCGTGAAGAGGGTCTGCACGAAGTCGGACTCCCCGCCAGCCTTCTCGGTATTCCCCGTCCCGAGCTTCACTATGGATAGGTCGACGCGCCGGGTCAGCTCCCGGGCGACGGCCGGGTCTACGCCGCTCCTCCGTATGCGCGCCTGCCTGGCGGACTCGTCCACGACGCGCTCCACGGCCGCGTAGAGCATGGCGTCGGTTCCCGTCTTCGTGTACAGCGACCCGCCGGAGTCCTCCCAGCCGTCGGCCAGGGACACCAGGGCGGCGTACCTACCGGATTGCACGAGCCGCTTGGCGTCGGCAATGGAGCCGGCGTCCGTCCCCACCGCCTCGACGGCGCGGCCCTGGAAGGCGGACGCGGCCTCGATGGCCGCCGTCATGCCCGGGCCTCCCCCCGACACGGCTATCGGCTCTCCGCCCGATAGCGCCTTCGGGTTCATCGATAGTAGCCCGGGCAACACAGTGATGGCCAGGATGAGGAAGGGACCGAGCGCCGTGAGTATCACGAACGTCTTATTCGCGGTCATGAGCTTGAATTCGTGCCGAATTATTGCGGGCAGCTTAGTCATCCTCGGCCTCCCCGGCAGCCTCTACCAGCTTGACGAATATTGCGTGGAGGGACGGCTCCATCATCTGGAAGCGCCTGACGCGCAGCCTGCCGGCCACGGCGGCCAGGAGCTCCCCCGAGTCCCTGCCCTCGCCGAGGGTCGCCTCTATCCACCTCGGCATGGCGCGTACGCTCTCCACGCACGGCAGCGTCGATACGAACGAGGCGTCGCCGTCGAATTCGATCTGCGCCGAATTCTCGCCGTACCTCGCCTTGAGGTCCGGGAGGGAGCCAGATACTAGTTCCTTTCCGCCTCGCACCAGGAGGATCCGGTCGCAGAGGCGCTCGTCGTGCTCCATGACGTGCGTGGATATGAGGACGGTCTTGCCCCGTCGCTTAAGCTCCAGTACGGCGTCCAGGAGGATGTCCTGGGAGACGGGGTCCAAGCCGGAGAACGGCTCGTCGAATAGTACGAGGTCGGGATCGTGGACTACGGAGCCGATGAACTGTACTTTCTGGGCCATGCCCTTGGACAGCGCCTCGATCTTCTCGGCCTTCCACTCGGCTAGCCCGAACCGCTCGAGCCAGGCCTCGGCCCTCGCCTTGGCGTCCTTGGAGTCGAGGCCCTTGAGGACGCCGAGGTACACGAGCGTCTCCAGGACCTTGACCTTCTTGTTCAGGCCGCGTTCCTCCGGCAGGTAGCCTATCCGGGCCTTCATCGACTCGGAGAACGCCTTGCCGTCGAACCGTATCGTCCCCGCGTCCGGTACGATGACGTTCATTATCATGCGGATAGTCGTCGACTTGCCCGCCCCGTTGGGCCCTATGAGCCCGAAAATCTCTCCCGGCCTGGCCTCGAACGACAATCCGTCGACGGCCCGCACCGTCTCGTAGGTCTTGACGACCCCGTCTACGTTGAGCACGGCACACTCCTTCTCTTGCCCGCGCGATATCTCGCCGCGGGACTGGGATACGGAGCAGTATAGCGCGAATCGGCCCGGCGATCTATCGAACCGGCCTCCAGAACCCCTCGTGCACTTCCGCGGCTCCGGGCACGTTCTCGGGTCCTTCCACCGCGACGTCCCGCTGCCCCCGCGCGAAGACCTCGCGGCACGGCAAGTCGAGGGTGGGGTTCTCGGGGTCGTCGCCCGTCAGGCGCTTGAGCTCCGTTTCCGACAGGGCGTATACGACCCGGCCTATACCCGACCAGTAAATGGCCCCGGCGCACATCGCGCACGGCTCGGCGCTCGTGTACAGCGTGCAGGTCCTCAGGAAATCCCTGTCGTAGGCCTTCGATGCCGCTCCCGCGAGGTTAGTCTCGGCGTGGCCCGTGCAATCGCCCTCCGTGCCGACCGTATTGCCGGCGTCGAGCAGTACGGAGCCGCCGGCGTCGGCGAGCACGGCTCCGAAGGGATGGTTGCCGGCTTCCCGCGAGGCGCGCGCCCTGGCTACGGCCGCGCCAAGCAGCGTTCTATCGATATCGTTCATGCGCACGATAATAGCCCGGGAACCGGGATCCGTCCACGGGTGGGGGCGGAGCCGAGCCGCGGGCGGAGCCGCGAAGCCTCAAGCGAACGCGCGCAGGTATTGGGCCGGGGGCGTCCTGGCCTCCGCGGGGAGCTGCCTGGCCGGCCAGTACGGGTCGCGAAGCAGGAGCCGCCCCAGGGATACCGCGTCGGCGCTCCCCGTCACCAGGGCCTGCTCTATCTGCTCAGGGGTCGTTAGGAGGCCTACCGCGCCGGTGGGCAAGCCGGTAGCGGCCCGTACGCGCGAGGCTAGCCCGACCTGGTACCCGGGGCCCACCGGCATCTTGGCGGCCGGGGAGAGGCCGCCTGACGATACGTCCACGAAGTCCACCCCGGCCGCCTTCACGGCGTTCAGCGTAGCCGAGCATTCCTCGACGTCCCATCCCCCCTCTATCCAATCGGTCGCCGAGACCCTCGCGAGGAGCGGCATGGAATCGGGCAGGACGCCGCGCACCGCGGGCGCTATCTCCCGGAGCAGCCTCGACCGCCCCTCCAGGGAGCCTCCGTACCCGTCCGCGCGCCGGTTGCTAAGGGGCGACAGGAACTGATGGACGAGATAGCCGTGGGCCGCGTGCAATTCCACGGCGTCGAAGCCAGCCTCTACGGCCCTCCTCGCGGCCGCGGCGAAGGCCAGCTCCACTCGCTCTATATCGCCCGGGCCCATCTCGCGCGGCATGGGGTACGAGTCGTCGAAGCGCGCGGCGGAAGGCCCTATCACCTCCCAGCCTCCGTCGGCCTCCGGCACGAGCCCCTTGCCTAGCCAGGGTACGGCCGTGCTCGCCTTCCTGCCGGCGTGGGCCAGCTGCACCGCGACCTTCGCGCCGGCCTCGTGGATCGCGGCTACGAGAGGCGCGAAGGCGTCGCGGTGCTCGTCGCTCCACAGCCCCAGGTCCGCGGGACTGATGCGTCCCTCGGGGGAGACGGCCGTCGCCTCTATGACGACGAGGGCGACGCCTCCTATGGCCCGCTCGACGTAATGCCGCAGGTGCCACGCGCCGGGCATGCCGTCGCGGGCCGAGTACTGGCACATGGGCGCCATGAATATCCTGTTCTTCAGTTCCAGGCCGCGGAGCGTCAAGGGTCTCGAGTACAGCGTCTGCATGGTACCTCCATCGTTATCAGTATACGATACCGCTTTCCCGGCCGGAGGGGAACTCGCGGCCCGAGGGAGCAGCGCCGGTAGCTTGCCGGCGATGGCGGAAAGCCCCTATAATCGCGCCTATGCGACATACCACTGAGCTCGTCGTCCGAACCTACGAGTGCGACATGAACGGCCACGTCAACAACGCAAACTACCTGCACTATCTAGAATTCGCGCGCCACGAGTACCTCAAGGCCGTCGGCTTCGACTTCGCCGGATCGCTGCGGGCCGGCTACGGGCTATTCGTTACCCGAGTCGAGATAGACTACAAGCGCTCGGCCGTGCTCGACGACCGCCTGACTATAGAATCCGAGCCGGTCAAGCGGGGCGCGGTCTCCGGCGTCATGGCTCAGCGCATCGCGCGGGGAGACGAGCTCGTCGCCGACGCCCGCGTCACCTGGGCCTTCGTCGATCCTTCAGGCAGGCCTTCCAGGATACCGAGAGAGCTCGACGTCCCGGGCCTCTCGCCCGATCCCGCCTAAGGCCTGCCCAGGCTGGCCGAGGCTTTCCTATACGTCCATATCCATAGAGCGCGCGAGGAGCGGAACGAGATGAACTATCAAGAGGTACGCGTTAAGGCCAAGGAGACCATCGGGCCGTATTGCAAGGTCTGCGCCGAATGCAACGGGGTAGCCTGCAAGGGCATGATACCGGGCCCCGGAGGCAAGGGCACCGGACTCGGCTTCATACGCAACTACCAGGACCTCAGGAAGATACGCCTGGTGATGGATACCGTCTATGCGCCGACGGCCGTATCGACCGATACGGCGCTCTTCGGCCGCGAGTTCTCGCTCCCCGTCTACGCCGCGCCCGTCGGGGCCGTCGGCCTCCACTACAGCGACGCCTATACGGACCTATCGTACTCGGCCGCGGTGCTCGAGGGCTGCAAGGCCGCGGGAAGCGTCGCCTTCACCGGGGACGGCGTCAAGGACGAGGTGTATGCCGGCACTATCGCGGCCATAGCGGCCATAGGGGGGCATGGCATACCCACTATCAAGCCGTGGAGCCTCCCTGAGGTGCTTCACAAGGCGAAGATGGCCGAGGACTCGGGGGCGTTCGCGTTCGCGATGGACATCGACGCCGCGGGGCTCGTCGTCCTGGCCATGCAGGGCAAGCCCGTCTCGCCCATGCCGGTGGAGTCTCTCGCGGCCATAGCCTCGTCGGTGAGCATCCCCTTCGTCCTCAAGGGCGTGATGAGCCCCGCCGGCGCGAAGAAGGCCCTCGAGGCGGGAGCGGCCGGCATAGTCGTATCGAACCACGGCGGCCGGGTCCTCGACGAGACACCGTCCACCGTCGAGGCGCTACCCGGTATCGTTGACGCCGTCGGCGGGAGGATGAAGGTACTCGTGGACGGCGGATTCAGGACGGGGCTCGACGCGTTCAAGGCGCTGGCACTCGGGGCCGACGGAGTGCTCATAGCCAGGCCCTTCACCTGGTCGGTCTACGGCGGCGGAGCCGAGGGCGCCAGGCTCTACCTCGAGAAGGTACGCGCCGAGCTCGCCGAGGCCATGCTGATGACGGGGGCGGCGACCCTCGCCGACATCGATCGCTCCAGGATCTGCTAGGCGACCCATACCCGGCGAGGTCGCGGCCTACGACGTCGCCACGGGCAGGCGTATCGAGACCCTCGTGCCCGGGCCGCCCGATCCCCCGCTCGAGTCCGTTACCTCCAGGGTCCCGTCTATCTGGTCCACGAGCAGCCTGACGAGGGTCAGCCCGAGCGTATTGCCGCCCTCGTAGCCGGCGGGCAGGCCGGGTCCGTCGTCGGCGACGGTCAGCCGACAGTAGCCCGCCCCGTCGTCGAGCACCGATATCCTTATGGCGCCCGCCCTTCCGTCCGGATACGCGTACTTATAGGCGTTCGTTATAAGCTCGTTGAGGATAAGCCCGCACGGTATGGCCACCTGCAGGTTCAGGATCACGCCGTCAGCCCGCGGCTCGTAGCGCACGTTTCCCGCCCCTCCGAAAACGGTCGAGATCTGCCTTATCAGGCTGCCGACGTAGGCGCCCATCTCGATACGGGCGAAATCGCCCGATTCGTAGAGCTCCTTATGGACGAGGGCCATGGCCATGACCCGGTCCCGGCTGTTCTTGAACGCGCCGATGGCTTCTTCGGGAGTCGTTATCTTCGCCGATTGAAGGTCGAGCAGGCTTGAGATGACGCTCAGGTTATTCTTGACGCGATGGTGAACCTCTCGGAGCAGCACCTTCTTCTCCTCGAGGTTCCTCCGTAGCCGCTCCTCGGCTAGCTTCCGCTCGGTGATGTCCTCCATGTAGGAGAGGAGGCCGATATGCTTGCCGTTCCCGTCGAATATAGGCGCCGACCATAGGCTGACTTCTATGCGCTCCCCCCCCTTCCTCATCCTCGTTATCTCTATCCCGGATATGACGTGGCCCGCCCTGAGCAGTTCCCTCAGCTCGAAGAATTCGTCGATCTTCTCCGGGGGTATTATCGGGAGCAGCACCCCCCGGACCTCCTCGGCGCTCCAGCCGAAGACCCTCTCGGCCGCGGGGTTCCAGGCAATGATGCGGCCGTCGAGGTCCATGCTGAACATGGGCAGGGGCGAGCACTCGATGATGGCGTGCTGGTAGGCCTCTCGTTCCTTGAGCGCGCGCTCGGCGTCGAGCCGCTCCATCTCCGCCGAGACGCGCATGCCTACCAAGGCGAGCGTCGACTCCACGAAGTCCCTGTCCTTCGCGGGCTTCGCGCCTATCATGGCTATCAGTCCTATAGGCTTGCCGTCGTGGCTCCACAGCGTCGCTCCGACGTAGCTCTCGGCCTCGAGCCTCTGGAGCAGCTTCGCTTCCGGGAAGAGTCTTCGCGCTCCTTCCGGCAGCCAGTATAAAGTCTTCCCTACAGCCCTTCCGCACGGCGTATTCTCTAGCTCGTAGGTCACGTTCCTCTCGAAGCGCCCCTCCCGCCACACGGCCAGGGTGCTCGCGTAGAGCCCGTCTCCCTCGAGGCTATCGATACAGACATAGGCCATCCCCATGCTGACGCCGAGGTATCGCGCGACGTCCTCGAAGAAGGTAGTATCGTCGAGCTGGCTGCTCGTCCTCGCCATGAAGGCCCTGATATCATCCGCGCGCTTCCTATCGGTAATATCCCTGACGAAGGCGACGAGCCGTTTCTCGACGCCCGGCCTGTACTGGACGCTCACTTCAACGTCGAAGGGTTCGCCGGTCTTCTTCTTGAACTTCGACTCGAACCGGTCCTCGCCTCGCTCGAGGAGACGGCCTATCCTCTCCACGGCCCCGTCCTCGGCTTCCGCCAGCTCGAGGGCGGAGATCGCGGTACCGGTCAGCTCGGCCTCGGAGTACCCTCCCATGGCGCAGAACGCCTCGTTTACCTCTACGATACGGCCGTCCATGTCGAGGAGCATGAAGCCGTCCATGGCGCTGCGCAGTATCGCCGCGTGGTTGGCCTCGCTCTCGAGGAGCGCGCGGTTGCTTTCTTCTAGTTCCCGGGTCTTCCTCTTGACGAGGTTCCCGAGCCACATATTAAGGGCTATCCCGGCTAGGATCGCCGCTACCGACGCCAGGCTTACGTAGAGTAGCCAGGGAGGGCCACCGGTATCCGCGTACATCCCGAGCCAGCGTCCGAGGGCCGCTCGGTATTCAGCCGAGTCGCCCCGCTTCATCTCGCGGATACGCGCGTCTATCGCCGGTAGGAGCCCGGACGGATCGCCCTTCTTAGCCGCGAACCGTATCTGGATAGGGTTGAACACTATAGGCGTCACTCGGACGGAGCGGTCAGCGAGCGAGACGGTCGCGTAGATATGGTTGAAGACCCCGGCGTCGGCCTCCCCAGTTTCCAGGGCGTCCGCCATCGCGCCGTAATCCGCGACTATCAGTTCGGAGTGCCCTATGCCGAGCTTCTCGAGCAGCGTCCTGAAATACGAGCCGTGGGTATCGCCCTGCAAGAAGGCGATATTCCTATCGCGAAGGTCGTCGATGGATTGTATCGAAAGCGACTTGGCGGTATAGACCTCTCCCCAGTTGGAGACGAGGGTCTCCTTCGAGAACGCGAGGCTGGACGCCCTCTCCTCGGAGAACGCGACGACCGGGAGGAGATCTATCAGTCCGGCCTGGACCTGGCGATACAGCGAATCCCAGGTGTCGACGCGATATTCGAGGCTCCAGCCCTGCTCCGCGGCGCATTCTTCCAGTACCTCGATAAAGAGGCCTTCGGGCCCCCTCGAGCCGACGAAGGCCAGCGGCTTGTTCCCATAGACGCCTACGAGCGCCGACTTCGGATCCGCCTGGGCGAAGGAGGAGAAGACGAGCGCGCCTAGCATGGCCATGCGCAGGCATCGAAGGCTATGGTTCATTATAACCGGAGTATCGTTCGCGGGTAGGCGGTTGTCAAATCGAAGGCAGGGGGGGGGGCCGCCTAGTACTCTACGGCGAATCCGTCCTGGTTGAAGCGGACGACCGTCCCCTCGTGAACCGTCTCGTACGTCGGGGCCAAGCCTCCGGCCCCGACCGAGGTAACGAGCTCCTGGCTCGTAGCCAGGGTCCCCGAGCGTACCTTCCCGTCTTTATAGAAGGATATGGCCGTCCCGCCCTTGAACTCGACGAAATAGGGCTTGAAGGCCGTTCCGACGCCCGATCGCGTGGCAATCCATGCCGTGGCTAGTTTCTGATCCGCCGCGAGCGTGCCGCACTTAGGCCGTCCATCTTCGCTCTGAATGTAGGACTTCCTTTCCCGACGCGCGCCTTAGGGCGCGGGGGCAAAGGCTCGCCCCGCGCGCGCCCCGGCGCGAACAGTACCTTACTTGAAGTCTTTTTCCTGCACGGTCTTGCGGCCGTCGGCCTTCGCGTTCTTAATCGCCTCTTCGCAGAGGGCGCGGACCTTATCGGACAGCGCGTCGATCACGGCGGCCGAGCACTTCAGCTCGGAAGCGTCCTTGATGAACGCCTTTACCTTCGATGCGATAACGAGGGTCTCTTTTTCTGCCATACGTTCTCCTTGAGCGTGAATGCGCTATGGTATGCCATAGCGCGGTTCTTGTCGAGAGGAACTATCGAAAAGTTTACTTTCGACGCTTCCCTTCGCCAAGAGCCTCTTCGCCAAGAGCCTCTCCTCCTACGCGCCAGGAGCGACGCGCGCCTCCCCCGGCCCGTCTATCCCGAGGCCGCCCAGGAGCTCGGCCTTGCGCCTGCGGTCGTTGCGCTTGAACGCTAAGAGGTCGCCGCGGGTAACCATGCCCACGATGCGGCCGTCCTCCACGATGGGAAGGTGCCCGACGTCCTTCTCGAAGAGGAGCTCGTCGATGTCGCGCACCGTCGTGTCGGGCCCGGCCGTGACCACGGATTTAGTCATATAGGTACGGACGGGGACGTGCATCTGCCCGCCCTTGCGGCCTTTCATTATATCCCGGAGCGTCAAGAAGCCGACCAGCCGCCCCTCCGAGTCGCAGACCGGGGCGCCCGTGTGCGATACGCTCTCGAGGAAGATCGAGGCGTCAAGGAGGCTCGACTCCTGGTCTACGCTATCGACGATCTCGGTCATGATGTCCCTCGCGGTAGCGGCGGGCTCTAGCATAGCCTCCAGGTAGCTTAACGTGCGCTCGGCGAAGGCGCGTCCTTCCTCCGTCTTGACGGTAGCGGAGGCCGCCTGGCGGTGGCCGCCTCCGCCGAAGCTGCGGAGTATCTCGTCGACGCTGAGGCGGGCGTTGTTGTTGCGGCCGATGATGAGCATCTTGGCCTTCTTCTTGAAGAAGAAGAAGCCGAACAGTATCTCGCCGTGCTCAACCTCGAAGACCTGCTCGATTACCGCGCCCAGGCCCTGGGCGTCAGTCTCGAGCTCGAGATAGCAGACTTGCACGACGTGGCCCCGTATGCTGCGGTTCTCGAGGAGGTTGAGGATCTCGTGGAAGAGGACTATCTGCTGCTTCTCCCGCAGCGGCACGAGGAAGTCCTTGACGAGCGTCAGGGAGGCCCCCTGCGACAGGAGGAAGGCGGCCACCTCGAAGTCCTCTCGGGAGACGTTAGGGTGGGTGAAGTTGCCCGTATCGGCGTACAGCCCGGTGAGCGCGATGGTCGCGTCCTCCGGCTCTATGAAGACGCCCTGCGCTATGAGCTCGAGCCCCAGCTGCGTAGTATTGGCCCCGAAAGGCCGCTCGTGTATCTTCGCGGCGGGGATGTCGCGGCGTTCCGCGGGATGATGGTCGAAGACCTCGAATTCGATGGCGGCCGCGTCGGGGACGCCGCGGAAGTATTCCTCTATCTTGCTCATGGCGCAGGTATCGACGACGACGGCCCGCTCTATCGCCTGGCCCTTGAGGTCGGCGGTCGTCCAGAAGCCGAGCCTGTCCGCGTACAGGTTCATGAGCTTCCTGGCCACCGGGTGGACGAGGTAGCTCTTCACCGGCACGTGATCCGGGAACAGGTATTTCGCGAGGACTATCGACCCGATGCAGTCGAGGTCCATGTTTCCGTGTCCGACGATTATCTTCATGGCGTCATTATACTCTAGCCGGAGGCGGCTAAAAAAGAAAGCGGTAATGAAGCCTTAGCGAGGCTAGAAGACGTAGCCGGAAAAGGGATCCCTGGTGATCTTGTCGAGGAATCTCGGGTCCCCGTTACGCACGAGCGGCGGGAGATCCCCGCGCATGCCTATCCTGTCGCCCTTGACTATGAGGACGCCCAGGACGCCCGGGATGTCGCCGGCCGCCGCCAGGGCCCGGTCGATATCCTCGGGCCTCGACACGAGGTTGGCGGCGAGCGTCGCCACGGCGTCGGCCAGGGCGGTATCGGCGGAGACGACGGTAGCCAGGTCGCAGGCGCCCAGGCTCAGGCTATGCCCGAGCGTCCCCGAGGACGAGCATATCCCCAGGGGCGTCCGCTCGGGGTCGATCCTGAAGGCTAGTCGCCCCGATAGCGGGCTCGAGCCCGCGTAGAGGCCGACGGTGATGGGGGCGTCTACCTTGACGAATATGTCGCCCCCGTTCTCGACCACAGCCTCGGCTATCCCCTCGCCGAGCGCGGCCCTGCCGGCTATCTCGGCGAAGGCTCCCGCGACCGCGGCCATGGGGCCTACTCCGGCGGCTAGCGAGGCACGGCTCATGACTAGCGCTATCGGGGGGGCGCCGGGCAGGAGCTCCACCGGTACGAGCGACGCCCTGAACCGCTCGTGCCTAGCTATATACCGCTCCAAGGCCGCGCGGTTCTCGCGGATCGCGGCTGCCGCGGGCCTCAGGGCCTCCCGCGATATCCTGAAGCGCGCGGCCTCGTGCTCGAAGCTGACGAATTCCATCGCGGCCGCGCGTCCCCGGGGCTAGAACAGCGAGGAGCAGGCGCCGAAGGGGCAGACCGATATGCAGCTCAGGCACTCGACGCACAGCGGGGGCTCGAAACCGACCTTCATCGCGGCGCGATCGACTATCTTGAGGGCGCCCGTCGGGCAATGCGTCAGGCAGTTGCCGCACGACGTGCATAGGCCCTCGTCCCAACGCAGGCCTATCTCCGACTCGTTGACGGCGACGTTGGCCGCCCTGACGAAGGCTAGGCCTTCCGCTATCCTATCCTCGGGCCCGGTCACGTCCACGAGGAGGAAGCCTTCGTCCTCTGGCGTTATCCTCGCGCGGAAGATATTGACGACGAGGTCGTAATCCTTGACCAGGTGGTAGACGATCGGCTTCTCGACCATGTCCTTGGGAAAGGAGAAGAGTACGCGCTTGGTGATCATCGGGTCGTCTCCCTCGCGGCCAATCCGCCGCAGGACTGGTTAGGGGGCAGGGGCGCGAGGGGCCTCGAGACGAGGAATTCGCCCCTGGATATCTCCTCCTTGAGCAGCCAGGCTATCTCCCTCGCCTTCGCGTACGACGACAGGCTCCCCGTCATCACCTTCTTGCCCTCGATGGTCACCTCGCCGGACTTGAGCTGCTCGTAGGAGAGCCTGCAGACGACCTTGCCCGTCTTGTACTGGTAATCGCGGCTGTAGTCTATCACCGGGGCGTAGATATCCCTGTCGCGTACGCAGGTCTGCCGTAGCATGTCGACGTCCAGGATGGGGATGGGCACGCCTACCCCGAGGCTCAGGGACACCCCGTAGCCGGGCAGGCTGACCCCGCGCACGAATTCCTTGCGCATGCGCTTCATGTCGCCCGTCAGGGCCAGCGTGCCGGCGCCCTCCATCGGCACGCCGTTATCGCCTCGGAGGCAGGCGGAGGCGTGCTGCGTCCCCTCCGCGTAGACGTGGCCCTGCGCGCCGGCCAGCCAGACCCTGGTACCGACCCCGATGGTGCGGTAATGGGGATCGTTGAGGAGCGGCGACAGCTGTCCCGCGGACGAGTAGCCGAGGTTTTCCATGCGGGGCTTCAGGAGCCCTAGATACGAGTATACCGGCTTGTCGGAGCCGTTTATAGCGACGTTGTAGTTCTGGTAGCAGTTCCTGGGGTTGACCATGATCGCCTGGTTCAGGTCCTTGATCGAGAACCTCGTCCTGATCTCGCGAAGCGGATAGTCGTCGGTGCCGTACGAGAGGGCGAAGAGCTCGAGCTCCTCGCCCGCGACGAGCTTCTCCATCGCGTGCCCGCCGCCGAAGCGGAATTCGCCGGGGTAATAGGTATTGGCGGGGTCGTTCTTCCGGAGCTGGGTGGCGCCCAGGTAGACGTCGACGGCCGCCACGCCGCCGTACGCGGCGACGTCGTCTATCCACGCCTCGGTTATGCGTATCCTGGGCATGGCGTGGCCGAAATTGAGGAAGCAGCCCGAGGAGCACATCGGCCCGAACGTGGCGGTCGTCACCACGTCGACCTCGCGGGCCGCCTGGTCGAGGCCCTTCCTGTCGACGTAGTCTATTATCTCCTCGGCGGTCATCACGACGGCCGTCTTGGCCTCTATCTTGGCGTTGATCTCTTCGTAGGTTTTCATTGTGCCCCGATGGTACGGAATTCAGGCGAAGATAGCAAGGTGACGCCGCCGGAAGCTAGGGCTTCCTGGAGTACGCCACGGCCTTGTCCACGACTATCGACGCGAGCAGGGAGAGCCCGAGCGTCGCCGCGACGGCGAGGGCTATCCCGAGGAACGTGAGGAGGCTCCACTCGAGCGACTCGAACAGCGCCCCGGCTATCCTCGGCCCGACGGGCGACGCGATCCGTTCCCTGAGTGCGTAATGGACGGTACAGAAGGAGTTGCCCTCGTCGAAGTCGCCGAGGCTTATGCCGAGTTCCTGTATCCGCCCCTCGATCTCCAGGATCTTGGTCTCCAGGGCGACGAGGTCGGCGAGCGAGGCGCCCGGCGACGACAGGGCGCGCAGGCCGTCACGGGTCTTCTCGAGGGACAGTCGGCTCGCCTGCAAGGCCCGGAAATCGGCCGTCTTGTCTTCCTTGATGACGGTCACCGACTCGAGCGAACCGAGGCCGCGCAGCCCCTCGACGAAGCCCTCGAACGCCTCCGGCGTCACGCCGAAGGTCAGCGCTACCGAGCGGGCTCCCGGCAGGCCGTAGGCGTTCTCGCTCTGCACGATGGCGCTCATGGATTCCGCGAGCGCCAGGGCGGCCGCCGCGTCGTCGTCGAAGGCCGCGCTCGTCGACGAGAGCCTCGCTACGCGCTCGTACTTCTGCTCCACGAGCTGGGGCCCGAGTACCGGCTGGGCGACGACCGTCTTCGAGCTGGCGTAGTTCTTGCGCGCGTACGAGGACTGTGACTGGGCCGCCTCGCCCAGGTCCTGGAAGCCTCCGCCGAACGGCCGTTCGTCATCCGCCGAGAGGACCAGGAACGCGAAGCGGGCGAGGAACAGGATAGCGAACAGCGCCGCCGCGGAGACCAACGCGATGCGGGTACGTCGTTTCATGATTGCGCTCCTTATCCAGTCGATCCTGAGGGCTCCGCTCTTGGGGCGGGGCGTCCTTATCGAGCTATCTAGCCGCCGGCCTCTATCTTAGCCACCCTAGCCGCGTGCCTACCGCCCTCGTACTCGGCGGCCATGTAGGCCTCGATCATCTCGATCACCGGCACTGGGTACGAGACGCGGCCGCCGAACGAGATGAAATTCGCGTCGTTATGCCGCTTGCACATCTCGGCGGTGTATAGGTCGAAGACCTGGGCGCAGCGGATGCCGCGGATCTTGTTCGCGGCTATCGATATGCCTATCCCCGAGCCGCAGCAGAGGATACCGAAGTCGTAGCCGCCCGCCAGGTAGCGCTCCGCCGCGAGCCTCGCCCTGTCGGGATAGTCGACGGAATCGGGCCCGTCGACGCCTAGGTTGTCTACCGTATGGCCCTTGGCGCTCAGGGCGGCTACGATGGCGGCCTTGAGCTCGACGGCTCCATGGTCGTTGGCTATCAGAATATGCATCGAATCCTCCGTGCTATCGCGGATTGTAGCATAGCATAGCCGGCGCGAGCTAGAAAGGCGGACGGAACCCCCACTCGAACGTTTCGAGAAGCGCTCGAGTCCCGTCGCCCCCGCTTCCGGCGGCGAGGAGGTCGACGCTTCGCTCGAGGCGGAATTCGGGCGAGCGCCATGAGTAGAATTCGAGCGAATCGCCCGTCGACGTATCGGCGTCGCCGCCCTCGAGAAGGGCCCGCGAGTCGAAGTACCGTCTTCTCACTACTATCTCGAGGCGGCCTGTCCCGTCGGAGGGTTCACGCAGCCAGGCCTCGCGGTATTCTCCGCCCGACTCTCCCATCGCCCACGACGCCAACTCGAGCCTGGACGAGACGACGCCGTTGACGTCGAGGACGAACAGCCAGATCCCTCCTAAGCCTCCGCTATCGAGTCCGTAGCGAACGAGCATGCAGGCGAGATCTCCGTCGATCTCGTAGGAACCGAGCGCGAACGCGCCGGCCTCTCCCGGGACATAGATGCCCGCCCGGGGGTCATCGTTCGCCGATAGCGCCTCGCGGAGCTCATCCTCCGAATACGCCATAGGAAGCCAGAGGTGGCCGTTCCATTCGATCTTCCGGACGAGGCTCCTCGCCTTCCACGATTCCGCGGCGGAAGCGGGGGACGCGATCGCCGAGAACGGCGCGAGTAGGCATAGGAGGGCCGCGAGCGTCATCATACGAGCGATCGTAGCATAAAAAGGAATCCGGATCACAGGCTAATGAGCCTGCGGAGCGCCATAGCCGGTCGGTTCACGAGGGTCGCGCCCCGCAGCCGTATAGCGCGCCTCGTACAGGAATAGAAGCAATGGTAGCACCTCAGGCAGGTCTCGCCGTCGAACAGGGGGCGCGCGCCCGCGCCCGTCCCGGTCATCTCGACGGCCCCAGGCGGGCAGGCCGCGACGCACGCCCCGCAGCCGTCGCATCGACGGGCCGAGACCTCGGGCGCGAACGATACGAGCCGATAGACCGTATCGCGCTCCGGAGGCACCGCCTCGCTGAGGACGGGGAACTCGTACGGCACGCTGGGCGGCTCGGGGAAATCGCCGCGGAGCTCTATGGAATCGGGATCGACCAGAGCGCCTCTCTCGAGGCCTGCTCGGAATATTTCCAATGCGCGCGGATCGCTGCCTACTACTCGGGCGGCCTGCCAGTCGAGCGCCCAGGGATTGGCCGCGACGAACAGGAGCCCCGTACGCTTCGGCTTTCCCGTCGACGCGGGGCCGTAGCCCTCGAGCCCCCATACGGCGTCGAGCACCGACAGGCCCGGCCGGGCAATCTCCCATATATCGCACAGCTTATGGCCGAACGCGTAGCGCGTGTTTTCGCCGCCTCTATAGTGGTACTCGAACTTGGCCCCGCCGGGCACGAGGCCGTACAGGTTCTTCACCGCCCCCGACAGCTTCGCGAAGACGTGGGCCTTTAGCTTGGCGGCGCTAACCAGGAAGTCGCACTCGTCGAGGCTCCTCGCCAAGAGCACGCTGGAAAGCGCCCTCGCGCTCGGGCCGCTATGGAGACGCCCGCCCTCCTCCTCGAACGCGACGAGCCTAGCCCCGTACTTGGCCGCGACTCCCGCGATGCCCGAGGTCCTGAAGCCCCTGGCCGTGTAGCCTGTCTCGTAGAACGCCGACGCCTCGCCTATCGTCAGGGTGCAGCCGCGGTCGGCGAAGATCCTGCATATCGCGTCCACTACGGCCGGGTGCGTGGTGGTGCATTGGGACGGCCTGTTCTGGGAGACTATATTCGGCTTGACGAGCACGCGCGCGCCCGACGGCAAGCCGAGGCCTAGCTCCCCAATCGATCGCTCCAGCGCGCGCGCCAGGGCGTCGGCGTCGTAGCTACCTGCGCGGTATATACCTACCTTGTCGGGCATGCGTCCTCCGGACCGTTCCGAGCCAGCTACGCTCATTCTCGGACCTCGCCCCAGTCCTGTCAACCTCGCCCGGAACCCCACCTTGAACCCGCGGGCGAAGAGCGTCTATTATCCGCCACCGAGGTGACGGATAGTGGGAGAGGAAATCAGGATAGCTACATTCAACGCGGAGAATTTCTTCATGCTCCTGGACAAGGATTACTCCGGCGAGGAATTCGAGGCGCTCTCCGACTCCGATTACGCGGCGATGAACGCCTCGATCTATAATCCCAATAAGGATCGCGGCAAGGTAGCGGCCATCGCGGATATAATCATGAAGGAGGATTTCGACGTAGTGGGCCTCTGCGAGATCGGAGGCGTAGAGACCCTGGCCAATTTCACCCGGTATTACCTATCAGGCCGCTACGACTATTACCTGCACCAGGAGAATTCGAGGCGGGGCATATTCGTAGGGGCGCTCGTGAAGAAGGGGCGGTTCGACGAGGTCGAGGCGGGCAACGTACGGGTCGATTTCTCGAGGAACCTCCTGGAGCTCAGGCTCGCCTCGGGCCGGTTGGAGTTCAGCGCCTTCGTCGTGCACCTGAAGTCCCAGCACGGCCAGGACCGCGGTATAGAGAAGCGGCTCGAAGAGATAGAGGGCCTGCGCTCCCTCGTGGCCGGCAGGCGCGCCTGCGTCGTTCTCGGCGACTTCAACGGGATCGCTATCCGAGGGCACTCGCAGTTCGAGTTCGACAGGTTCCTGGAGCTTCCGCTCCGGGACGTCCTCGAGGCGGTCGGCGTCCCGGAGGGCGCCCGCTTCACGCACTTCTACTTCGCCGCCGGGAAGCCCAGCTTCGCCCAGCTCGACTATATCTTCTGCTCGGACGACATAGCCATCCTGGGCGGTGGGGCGATGGCGGACATGGTACCGCTCAACTTCGCCCAGAGGAGGCGCCTGCCCTCCGACCACGTGTTCCTCAAGGCGACCATAGCGCCGCCCGAGCGCGATCAGACGTAGAGCTTCTCGAACAGCCCCCGTATGCCGGAAGACTCCCTCAGGATATTCAGCGCCAGGTCGGAGTGTCCCTTGGCGTACCCGTTGCCCACTATCAGCTCTATGTCCTTGCCTACGCCCTCGGCCCCGAGCGCGGCCTTGGTGAACGACGTCGCCATCGAGAAGAAATAGATGAGGCCCTGGCCCTTGGTGATGAGTATCGACGTCATCTCCGTGTTCGGGACGTTGACGTTGTTGATCGTCACGTCGCAGCCGCGCGCGCCCGTGATGGCGATGACCTTGTGGTAGACGTCAATGGCGTCGGTGGCGTCGGCGACTATGACGTCGGTCGCGAGCCCCATGTCGGCTATGCGCTTGGCGTTCTCCTTGGAGTACTCGACGACTATGACCTTGCCGTAGGGCCCGACGTTCTTCATGGCCTGATAGCAGCACAGGATCCCGGACTTGCCGCCGCCGCCTATGATGCACACGGTGTCGCCTTCCTTCACGAGCCTGTCCACCTGGGCGGGCGCGCCCGCGACGTCGAGCACGGCTAGGGCCAGCCTCTCGGGCAGGTCCGACGGCACGAGGGCGTAGATGCCGCTCTCGAAGAGTATGGCCTGCGCGTCTACCTCGACCTGGTCGTGGTCGGGATCGAGGCGCTTGATGCTCGCGATCTTCAGCGGAGTCAGCGACAAGGACACGAGGGTGGCTATCTTGTCGCCTACCTTGAGCTTCTTGTCCGGGTACGCGGGCCCTATCTCCCGAACGGTGCCTATGAGCATGCCGCCCGAGCCGGTGACCGGGTTCTGCATCTTGCCGCGCTCCGCCACGATAGCCTCGATCATGGCCTCCATCCTCGCGGAGTCGCCGTCGCAGGCCGAGCGGATCTGCGTATAGCTCGCGGAGTCGATATTCAGGGTGCTCACGTCGATTAGCACCTCGTTATCGAAGACCTCCATCGTATTGTCTATCCTCAGCGCCGGCTGGGGTAGTATCCCCTTGGGCTCGATGACGCGATGGCTACCATACCTGCATCCCTTTCCCCGTACCATACATGCCTCCTCGCATTCCACGCCGATATTACCATCGCCGAGCCTCCGATGCAAAGACGTAGGGCGGGCCGCGGGCGCGTCGCGATCGCGATCGACTCTTCGACGATATACTCGTCGGCCAGCTCGCGCAGGGCGGCCGGTACTCTCCCGAGGCCCAGCAGGTCGTCGCATCCGCGGATCTCCTCCAGCGCGTTCTGTATCCCGTCCCGATCGCCTCGCCATCTGGCCACCCAGAGGCCGAGCCAGGCGCGGGAAGACCGGCCCTCGAGGTCTCCGATCGAATCGACGGCGGCTGAGACCTCGTCGTAGATAGCCTGCAGGAGGTTCCACTGGATGGAGCCAATGGATATGAGCCGGCAGCCTATCCAGAAGAGCGCCTCGCAGCGGAGCCAGGTCTCGCCGCGGGCCTCGAACCAGTCGGCCGAATCGCGGAGCCTGGCCAGCGCCGAGGCCATCACGTCGGCGTCGCAGTCGCCGAGGCCGCCAGGAGCGCCTCGACGATCCTCGCGCACGCGCCCAGCACGGATTCGCAGTTATCCAGTATCAGCAGGTACCGGCGATGGCGCGAGCGCCTAGGCGCTTCACGCGCCCGTAACGCTTCCTTAACGGCGGCCGGGTCATGCTTAGCGGCGAGAGGGCGACCCGCCCTCTTAGGAGGTACACAGATGATGAGCTTGCTGATCCTCGCGCTCGCGTCAGCGCTGGCGTCGCCGGCATCGGCGATACCCGACGATCTCGCGTTCTCGGGGCGCGTCGCGGCGTACGCCAGGCCGGAGTCGATAGAAATCGTCGACGCGGGCGCCGGCGACGTGGCGATGGTTTTCGTGGCCAGGAAAGACGATTTCGCGCCGTGGAAGGGCGCGCTGCTCGCTACGTCCGCCGTGACGCCCCGCGTGCTCGCGATACTCCTCGGCGACGACGCGTTCTCGTCCCTGACGCGCGACGGCGCCCTGCCGGAGCTTCTGGAAGGGATACTACGGAGCAGGGGCGTCGAGTCGTCGTGCATCGTGACATGCGGCGATTGCGCCTTCGCGGCCGCTTCCGCCACCGAGCGGCTCGACATGGTCGAAGGAGTAGTACTGCTCGGCGAGGATGATCCGCCGGCGCTACAGATCTCGATCCCGATGCTCGTCGCCAGGGACCTCGGAGCGTCGCTGAAAGAGGCGGCGGGCGAAACCCTCGGGCTATCGCCCGAAACGCTGAGGAGGCTTCGCATGGAAGCGAGACTCGTTCCAGTCATCCCCTAACCGATATCCCCTGACGAGTATATACCCTGGCCCGGACAATGCAAGGCTATCGAGCTACCCGGGGTCGAGCGTAGCGAGTCGGGGTTATCGCCGCCCTCCTCGACGACGAGACGCCTCCGCCGCGCGATGGAGGCTCGATGGGCCGATGAGGCGCTCCTCGCGAGGAGCGCCTCATCGGGATCGGCTATGGCTCGCTGATGAGATAGTTGATCGCGTCGGCCATGGCTCTCGCGGCGGATGGATAGACCGAGAAGGCGATGGCGGCGGCGTCGGCCTTGAAAGTCGAGCGGACCGCCTCTATATCGCCTTTCGTCTCGTAGAGATAGCCGCTCCTCGACGTCATCCGGTGCCACGTCCCGGTCTTCGCGTCGCGATACGACGTAAGCTCCGCCCTGAGGGTCCAAGCGAGCTGGCCCCCCCACGGGAAATCATCGAAGACGAGGACGAGATCCTTAGCGCCGGGGACGCTCGAATCCTGGGTGGCCGCCCATTTGAGCGATCGAAGGTCGACTCGGCAATCGGGATAGGCGACGCGTAGCACGTACGACAGCCGGTCGTGGAACGGACCGCTCAGGTTGTTGTAGGTGACTGAGCCGGACCAGTCCTTCGATACGACATCCGAGGGCGGGAAGCTGAAGCTGAACCAAAGCGCGCCGCCGTCGAGCCTCGCCTGGACGGTTCCCTCGAAGCTCGCCGCCGGCCAGCCGCCCATGGAAGCGGTACGCAGGAACATCGTATTGCTCGCGAGCGCCGATACGGCGGCCGCTCGCTTGCGCTCCTTCTCGGCGGCGGCCTTCGCGGAGACTGAGGCGGCGGCGGCCAGATCCTTATCGCTCCAGGGGAGCAGGGCCGAATACCTCCGCTGATCCAGGAGAGGATTCTTCTCCGCGTAGTACCTCGGCACCCTACCCGACGAATCGACGGCCGCGACGTCCGCGCCGAGCGCTACGAGGCTCGCGACGGTATCGATCGACTTCGAGTGGATCGCGGCTACGTGAAGCGCCTGCATGCCGTTACCCATCCGGGTGTCGAGCCTCGCGCCGCCCCTTACGAGGGCGGCCAGCATATCGCGCGGGGCGTCCCTCTTCGCGGCTATGGCGAGCGGGGTAAAACCCTCGCTATCCTTGACGTTAGGGTCGGCGCCGGCCTTGAGGGCGGCCGAGACGGCCTCGGCGTCCTTGAAGGCCACCGCGAACAGCAGGCCCTTGAACGGCGCGAGCCTTTCGAGCAGGGCTAGCTCGCCCTTCAGTCGCGCGTTCCTGAGCGCGGCGTCGTACGGATAGGCTGATTTCACGGAATGCTGCGAGTCGGCGCCAGCGTCCAAGAGCGCCTCGACCACGGCGGGCGAGTAAGAATGCTCGCAGGCTAGCGCGAGCGCGGTTCGCTGCTTCGAATCCATCGCGTCCAGCTCATAAAAGCTCGCGAGCTCCCGAACGACCTCCGCCTTGGGATTGTACTGGGCGGCGGCCATAAGAGGCGTGTATCCGTCGCCGTCCTTGAGCGCGACCTTGCCGCCCGAATAGCGCGTGACGAGCGCGGGGTCGGGAAGGCAAGCGGCCGCGACCAGGCTGAACTGTACCCGCTCCCTAGGTCTTTTCAGCGCGGAGTCGAAGTAGGATAAGATCCTGGCGATGGCTGCGTCGCGCTTCTCGGAAGGCGATTCGTACTCTAGCTCGAGAAGCCTCTCGAGGAGAGAAGCGTACTCGCTACTCAAGTCGCTAGCGATGGACATCGCGCGCAGGCCATGGCGCGCCACGTCGAAGTGCAGATCCTCGGGAACCGCGATCGACGCCGATATCGTTAGGGCGAAGAACGCCAGGAAGAGTCGCGGAACGGGCTTACGCATGCGTGACCTCGCTGATTCGGCGAGCGTATCGATGGGCGGGCATCGCGTCGCCGGTCGCCGACGTCTAGGATGGAATTCGGCGAAGCCGACCGTCGCATTCTCGTACGGAGGCAACGGCTATGTCAATCTTTCTTTAGCACGAACCGGGGCTCCCCCGCCCAGGAGGAGCCCCGGAACGGGGAATGATATCCCGCCGAACGGCTACTTGACGATATCGAACTCCGATACTTCCGGCTTGCCGGTGAAGGCGCTTATCTCTATGGCCTTGACTATCACCGTGTACTTCTCGCCCGTCTTGGCGTTGGGTATATAGAATTCCACGTTTTCGCCAATGATCGTTAACCCGCTCTTAGCCTTCGTGAAGTTGTTCAAGAACTCCGACGCGATAGTCACCTCGAACGGCTTGCCAAGCTGCACGCCCCTGTCGACGACGTACTGCCTCTCGAAAACGGCCTCCATCTTCTTAGTCGCGGCGTTGACGGCCACGTCCGTGACGATAATCTGGATCTTATCGCCTTTCTTCGCGCCTTTTACGTAGACCTCCACCTTCTTCCCAATGGTCGCGAAGCCGCACGAGCCTAGCTGCGGATGATCTACGACCTTGGCGATCTTGACCTCTATGACCTTGCCTAGCTCCACGCCTTCCTTCGTCTGCGACGATACGGACGCGAGCCCGACGATAGTCAATAGAGCCGCCGCTACGAACGCTACTCGAACCTTCATGATTGTACCCCCTTGGCTTCTTCCGCCGGAGAAGCTCGAACGCGCGTTTCTCCGGGCTGGCGGCAGCGCCGCAATCGCAGTATGAATAGCCCTGGCGTTCCGATGTGTCGCGGCGGAGACAGAAGCGGAGGAAATTATCATATGCATAGTCGATCGCCGCCTTCATCCCTGTAGCATGCAAAATTCAACGGATACCTGGCTCGTCGAAGCCTCGTTGCGCTATACTTCAGCGAGTAACGACTTGCGCGCTATATGGAGACTAACGATGAAATCGACGATCGCGGCCCTGCTCTTGGCCTCGGCCCTGTCGCGAGGGCACGCTCAGCCCTTCATCGTAGGAGCGACCGACCAGGCAAGGGCGTTCGAGCCTATCGTGCGGATAGTCCTGGCGGAGGCAGGCGTCGACGCGACGTTCCAGTTCGTCCCTCAGGCGCGACTTATAACGTCGCTCTCTAGCGGGGCGTATCAGGCCGGTTTTTTTATTTCGGATGCAGGCCTCGCGGCCATTCCAGGCTCGAGGAAGGTACCCGTAGCGCTCACGAGCGTAGAGACGATAGCGATTACGCTCGATCCATCGATAAGGGTGGCCTCGCCCTCCGAGCTCGGCAGGTATTCAGTCGGCATAGTGCGCGGGAGTAGGATCAGCGAGGCTCTGACCAGCGGCATCGAGGCGATCCAGGCTACCGATTATACGACCCTCCTCATGATGCTCAAGGCCGGGCGGTTCCAGGTCGCGATAATGTCGAGCACGCTCGTGCCCTACGCCGAGGAATATATGGACGGCGCGGATTACTACATCCAGCAACCGCCCCTGTCTAGCACGCCCCTATACTTCGTCCTGAGCTCCAGCGGGATAGCTAGGCTGGACGCCCTGACGCGGGCGTTCAGGGCGGCGGTAGACGACGGCGCGTGGGCGAGGGAACTCGAGCTTATTACCAGGACGTACGAGTAAGCTGCCTATCCCCGGCCTCGAGTGCCGCGCGGCCGTATCACGCAGTCTCGTCGCGCAAGAGCCGGCCGCCCTCCGCGATGATTATATCCGACATCTCGTCGAGCAGCGCGGAGCGGCGCTTCCATCGGTGCCAGTACAAGGTCAGATCGATCCTCAGCCCCCTATCGAGCTCGACCATACGTCCCGCCCCGAGCTCGCCGGCGACCTTGAGCAGCGGGACGAGGCCGTACCCGAGCCCAGAGCGGATAGCTCCGTAGTACGCGTCGGCGACCGGTACGAAATGCGCGGGCGGCGCGACCTGAGGGTCGCCGAAGGCGTGGAAGAGCATTCGGTATTGCATCTTGTCGTTCCTGTCCAGGTTGACTATAGGGGCCCTCGCCGCCGCGGAGCGCTCGAACCCGGAGGGGAACCATCGCTCCATGTACCCGGAAGAGGCTACCAGGGCGTAGCGCAGCGTTCCGATCAGGGTAGCCACGCAGCCTTCGACGGCGCTCCGCTCCGAGCTGACGCACCCGGCTACGGAGCCCGACCTCAGCATCTCGATCGTGCGCTCGTGCCCGTCCTCTAGTATCTCCATGGTGATTCCCGAGCGCTTGACGAACGGGCCGACAGCGTCCATGAACCAAACGAACAGGCTGTCGGTATTGACGCCGACGGATACGTGGGGAGCGTTCCCGTCGGGCCGCGGGTTGATAGCGTCGAGGGTCTCGCCCTCCAGTTCCAGGATCTGCCTGTAATGGCGAAGGAGGTGCGCGCCCGCCTCAGTGGCCCTCGGAGGCGATTCGCGGATTATGAGCACCTTCCCTATCGAGTCCTCGAGTTGCTTCACCCGCTGAGAGACCGCGGATTGCGTAATGCATAGGCGCTCCGACGCTCGGGCGAAACCGCCCTCGTCGAGGACGACCGCGAAGGCCCTGACAAGCTGATAATCGAGCATCAGGCATATTAGCATCGCTTCTTCGGTATCGAAAATACTAATTTAACAAATTGGCGAATGCCTCCCATACTGATCATCGAGGCTTAAGGAGGTCGAGCATGAGAGGAAGAGACGCCGCCGCGGCTCTAGACGTCCGACTGGAATCGGGCGAGCTGCCGCCGTATCCCGAATTCATAGCGGGCATCCGCAGGGCGCCGAGGAGAGAATGCGCCCTTACCGAGGCGCAGGAGCGGCAGGCGCTGAAGAACGCCCTGCGCTACGTGCCCGAGAGCTGGCAGGAGACCCTCGCCCCTGAGTTCCTGGACGAGCTAAGGACCCGCGGCCGCATCTACGGGTATCGTTTCCGCCCGGAGGGAGGGCTCAAAGGCAGGCCCATCGGCTCATACGAGGGCCGCTGCGCCGCGGGCCGGGCCTTGCAGGTGATGATCGACAACAATCTCGACTTCGACGTGGCGCTCTACCCCTACGAGCTGGTCACGTACGGCGAGACGGGGCAGGTGTTCCAGAACTGGATGCAGTACCGCCTCGTCAAGCGCTACCTGGAAATAGTCGACGAGGAGAATACACTCGTCATCGAGTCCGGGCATCCTCTAGGGTTGTTCAAGAGCCACCCGTACGCTCCTCGCGTCATCGTGACCAACGGCCTGATGATCGGCATGTTCGACAATCAGAAGGATTTCAATATCGCCGCCGCGATGGGCGTCACCAACTACGGCCAGATGACTGCGGGCGGCTGGATGTACATCGGGCCCCAGGGCATCGTCCACGGTACGTACAACACCCTCCTCAACGCGGGCCGGATGAGGCTAGGCGTGAAGGGGGACGGAGATCTCGCTGGCAAGCTGTTCGTATCGTCGGGCCTCGGAGGGATGTCCGGCGCGCAGGGCAAGGCGGCGAGCATCGCGGGAGCCGCCTCCATCATCGCGGAAGTGGACCCGTCCCGCGTCGAGACTCGACTTTCCCAGGGCTGGGTAGACGTCGTGGCAGATAGCCCGTCCCGGGCCTTCGAGCTGTCCCGCTCCGCGCGCGCGGAGGGACGCCCCCTGGCGGTGGCCTTCCTCGGGAACGTCGTCGAGCTGCTAGAATGGGCCGACCGGCACGGCGAGCGGATAGACCTGCTATCCGACCAGACCTCGTGCCACGCCGCCTACGACGGCGGCTACTGCCCCGCCGGGACGGGCTTCGACGAGCGTACCCGCCTCCTCCGCGAGGACAGGGCGTCCTTCAGGCGGCTCGTGGACGCCTCCCTCCGCAGGCATTTCGACGCGATCAAGAGGCTGACGGCCAAGGGTTCCTATTTCTTCGATTACGGGAATTCGTTCCTGAAGGCGCTATGGGACGCCGGGGTCGGCGAGGTCTCCAAGAACGGCCTGGACGAGAAGGACGGCTTCATCTTCCCGAGCTACGTAGAGGACATCCTGGGCCCGGAGCTATTCGACTACGGCTACGGGCCGTTCCGCTGGGTTTGCCTCTCCGGCGATCCCGAGGACCTGCGGAAGACCGACGCCGCGGCGATGTCGTGCATCGACCCGGGACGGCGAGGCCAGGACCGGGACAACTGGGCCTGGATCCGCGACGCCGAGAAGAACGCGCTGGTCGTCGGCACGCAGGCGCGGATACTGTACCAGGACGCGCTAGGCCGCAGGGACATAGCCTTGAGGTTCAACGACATGGTGAGGCGAGGCGATATAGGCCCGATCATGATAGGGCGGGACCATCACGACTGCGGCGGCACCGACTCCCCGTTCCGCGAGACCAGCAACGTCAAGGACGGCTCGAACGTGACCGCCGACATGGCGGTGCAGTGCTTCGCCGGCGACGCGGCCCGGGGCATGAGCCTCGTAGCCCTCCACGACGGCGGCGGCGTCGGGATAGGAAAGGCGATCAACGGAGGCTTCGGGCTGGTCCTCGACGGCTCCGACCGCGTCGACGAGGTGATCCGCATGGCCGTTCCATGGGACGTCATGGGCGGCGTCGCCCGCCGGGCCTGGGCTCGGAACGAGCACGCGATCGAGACTTCGGCGGCGTACAACGCGGAACGCCCCGAGCTCGGCCACATCACCCTGCCCTATCCGGCCGACGAGGCGGCCATCATGAGATCCGTCCGCGGCGACTGACTCGAGGCTAGCCAGGCCGAAGCACCGCGAAGCGCCCTAGCGCTCGGAAGGAGGCGTAGAGGAAGAAGGCCGCTCGCTACTTTTCAACGAGGAACGCGTCCTGCATCGAATCGCACGAGGTACTAGGAGGTTAAAATTGGCAGAGAAGAAATCTATCCGATTGTCGACGGCGCTGAAGTTCATCATACCGAGCCTTTTCGGCTTGTTCATGTTCTTCGTGCCGTTCGATCTACTGATCCCGCAGATCGGCTACTTCAAGACGGTAGCCGGAGCCCAGGCGCCTATCAACACCATAGCCGTCGACCATATTGTAGGCATGATCCGCAAGATCCCCAATTTCGACGCGCTGTGGGGAAGCGCCATCGTGCTCGTCGGCATCGTCTACCCCTTTATCTCCGGGAGCTGGAAAAAGGACCTGACCTCGAAGGTGTTCATGGTCTTCAAGGTCCTGGCCCTGGTACCGCTATCGATGGTGCTCTTCAAGTGGCAGCTCGTGGCCGGCATGCCCAAGGGCGCCGACCTATCCTTCATCTGGCTCAAGGTCGTGGTTCCCGTCACGACCCTGGTGCCGGTAGGAGCGGTCTTCCTCGCGTTCATCACGACCTACGGGCTCATGGAATTCATCGGCGTGTTCCTGAGGCCGGTAATGCGCCCTATCTGGAAGACTCCAGGCAAATCGGCGGTGGACGCGGTCGCCTCGTTCGTCGGGAGCTATTCCGTCGGGCTCCTCATCACGGACAGGATGTACCAGAGGAACAAGTACTCCGATAAGGAAGCGGCGATCATAGCCACGGGATTCTCGACCGTCTCCGCTACCTTCATGGTCATAGTCGCCAATACGACCGGGCTCGGCGGCCCTAAGTTCGTACCGTACTTCTGGTCCACCCTGATCGTGACGTTCCTCGTGACCGCCGTCACCTCCAGGATCTACCCCATCTCCAGGAAGAAGGACACCGGCTTCGAGGGCAGGGAGCCTATCCAGGAGCCTAAATTCCCCATAGCCGAGATTCCCAGGGAATCCTGGGTCCTCGCCTGCGAGGCGGCTGACAACTCCGGCAGCATTCTCGCCGAGGTAGGCAAGAACATAGTCTCAGGCATCAAGCTGTCGGTCTCCATAGGGCCGACGCTACTGTCGATAGGCTACTTCGGCCTCGTCCTGGCGCACTTCGGCTTATTCGATATCGTCGGCTACATCTTCGTGCCCTTCACCTGGCTGGCGAGCCTCGCGTTCCCCGCCCTCGGCGACCCGGTGACGCTCGCGGGGGCCCTCGCCGGGTCGCTCGCGGAGATGTTCATACCCGTCGGCATGATCGCGGCGGGCGGCGCGCTCGTGAAGGCGGTCGTCGCGATAGTATGCGTGGCGGAGATCATCTTCTTCTCCGCGTCCATCCCGTGCATCATGTCCACGAGCATCCCCTTGAAGATAGGCGACCTGCTGATCGTATGGTTCGAGAGGGTCGTGCTGTCGCTGTTCCTCGCTATTCCGTTCGCGCTATTGCTCATAGCGGCATAGCCCCACGTAGCCGATAGCGCTCCGACCGAGGAGCGCGCGGCGCCTTCGGGTCCCGCGCGCTCCTCATATCGAGGCGGGCCAACCGCGACGGCCAGCCTCGACGGCCAGCCGCGACGGCCTGTCAGCGACCGAGCCCCGCCAGTTCCGCCACGGAGTTTACCGCCGCGAACAGCAGGGTGGCCGCGAGGCTCGCCGTGGGATCCGGTCCGTCGGCGCGGGGCGATACCTCGCAGATGTCCAGGCCGACCGCCTTGCCGCTCGACAGCGAGCGCTTGAGCATGCGCAGCAGCGTCTCCGGATCGAGCCCGAGTGGTTGGGGGGCGCTAACCCCGGGAGCCCAGGCCGACGAGACGACGTCGGCGCAGACGGTAATCATATGGGAATCGGCGCTCGCCAGGAAGGCGTCGATCGCCGGATAGGCGGAGGCGGACCCTCCCTCGTTTATATCCCTCGCCAGGAGCCACGAGGCGCCCGAAGCGGCCGCGTCCCGGAAAAGGGCTACGGTGTTGGACCGCTTCTGGGCCCCGACGCATAGGTACCGGAAGGGCCGGCCCTCCGCCTCCGAGGCGTCAGCGATCTGGCGGAACATCGAACCGGAGCTGCCGCCCTGGGGATAGGGCCTCATGTCGAGGTGCGCGTCGAAGTTGATTATCCCCAGGTTCCCGGGACGGGCCCGTTGGCCGAGCCAGTGCCCGTACGCCGTCTCGTGGCCGCCGCCCAGGACGACGGGGAACCATCCCCGCTCGCGAATCGCCTCGACCTTCCTCCCGAGGAGGGCTTGCGCCGCCTCGAGGTCGGTTCCTTCGCAGTCTACGTCGCCGGTATCGTAGAGGGCGAGGGACCGATCGAAGGAGCACGGCAGGTTGGCGGCCTCGGCGCGGATGGCGGCGGGTCCGAGACGCGCCCCGGCC
>Ga0180007_10001331_pt1 | contig 34475 bp, 50 predicted proteins | sample MM_PC_MetaG_FD_121122 | JGI IMG/M metagenome (GOLD analysis project Ga0180007, IMG submission 121122) | Groundwater microbial communities from the Aspo Hard Rock Laboratory (HRL) deep subsurface site, Sweden - MM_PC_MetaG | ecosystem: Environmental > Aquatic > Deep subsurface > Groundwater... | reverse complement strand
TGATGTTGTTGAGACTGCTACTCTAAAGGATCACTCAGCCTGGCAAAAGGATCTGGCCCTTTCTGCCCGTTTTGATATAAATTCAAACTGGATATTTAAAGTTGAAGGCCACAAAGTAAACGGTACCGCAGATGTTCTGCTTGCGGATAATTCCGACAGATCAGAAAAAGACTGGTATTATGGCGCAGCAAAGCTGACATTCAGCTTCTAACCGCCTGTAACATAGATTCAGTTGCAGGGAATGTATTCCCTGCAACTGAATTGAAAATCTAATTGTTAACAGCTTCCGGTAAAGCCGGATTAAGGAGGCTATAGGTTAATTATGCAAAACTTAAGTATGTCAAAAAAAATATGGCTAAGTATGAGTATTCTGGTTATAGGCTATTTTTTAACCATGGTATTCGGGTTCGGAATGGGAGCCCGCATGGAAGCCAGAATGCATAGTGTTTCCGAATATCTGTTTCCAGCGTCAAACCTTGCTCAAGAGTCACTGACAGCGTTTAAAGATCAGGTGCGTCTTTATAATGACGGCATCATGCTGGGTGATTCCAGTACTATTGATAGTGCCGGCATTGAGGCTGGAAACGTTCAAAAAGCAATGGACGGCATATTGAATATTCCCGGTGTGGATGAAGTATCTGCTGTTCAGGTAAGAGAAGCTCTTGCGGCACTTAAATCATTTACACAAGAAGCTCAACCGATTTATCTGTCTATGAGCAAAGGAGAAAACCAATCGGCAAGTGCCTCGCGTCTGGCAGGACAAACCGAAGCATTACGCAATAAACTCTTAAAAATTCAAAAAATGTTTGCAGACCGCCTGAAGGAAGAGCTAACGGCCAATATTCAGATCAGCAAAAACCAGCGTTATATAAATGTAGGGGTTTTTGTGGCAGTAGTGTTATTGGGAATTATCATAACCGGGCTTATTATCAGTCGTTCTATCACAGGTCCCATCGGCAGAATCATCGGGGGGCTTACCGAAGGGGCCAGCAAAGTCAACGATGCGTCTGATCAGGTATCCAGCGCAGGCCAGACTATGGCTACAGGCACATCACAGCAGGCATCATCTATAGAGGAAATTGCGTCTTCACTTGAAGAAATGACCTCCATGATCAAACAGAATGCAGAAAACTCCACAGAAGCCAACCGGGTAATGGCAGATTCGGATCGTACGGTATCGGAAGCTCACAATGCCATGGAGCAACTCAGCAAATCTATGGATGATATTTCAAATGCAAGTAAAGAAACCCAAAAGATAATTAAGACTATTGATGAGATTGCATTCCAGACTAATCTTTTAGCCTTAAACGCTGCTGTTGAAGCTGCCAGAGCAGGTGAAGCAGGTGCAGGTTTTGCGGTGGTAGCTGATGAAGTTAGAAATTTGGCGATGCGTGCTGCCGATGCTGCCCGCAACACGGCAACTCTGATAGATAATACCATTAATGCCGTAAAAAATGGTTCTGAATATTCGGAAACCACTTTGAGTGCATTTACAAAGACCATGGAATCCTCAAAGAAAGTCAGCAGTCTGGTATCTGAAATCGCTGCCGGTTCGCAAGAACAGGCACAAGGCATTCAGCAGGTTAACAGTGCCATGTCCGAAATTGATACAGTAATTCAAAAGACTGCCGCTATCGCTGAAGAATCAGCTTCTGCAGGTGAGGAGCTTAACGCCCAGTCAAAAGCAATGAAGGACTATGTCGAACAACTTGTGGTTCTGGTGGGGCTTAAAAATAACAATAATAATGGAAACGGGCACGCTAATACTACTGCAACAAAATATGTGGAAAAAAGAATCATCAAAGCCGACCAAAATAATTTTGCACCTGATCGGTTAATTACACATCATGACAATGATTTTTAAGAAATTCTTTTTGCAGTAATATGGCTCATAACAGGCATGCGCCATATATGCTTATTACACAGAAGTACAAAACTTGATGGGTTCCAAAAAAACTCCATCAAGCTTTGTAATTTCTTTAAATTGAATTATTCGATTCTAACAAATGGATTATACTTTTTTTCTATAGCAATAGAAGTTTCAGGACCGTGTCCTGTAAGTACTCTTATATTATCTCCAAGCACAAAAAGCTTGTTTCTTATACATGATATAAGAGTATCATAATCACCGCCGGGGAAATCCGTGCGCCCTATCGATCCTGAGAAAAGCGTATCTCCTACAAAAACGCATCCATCCGTATAAAGCGAAATACCGCCCGGTGAATGCCCTGGAGTGTGGATAACCTTAAAAGTGATATCTCCGAATTTAATCTCATCACCATCTTCTAACATCCGATCAGGAGGGGGGGAGTCTTCCACATTAAGTCCCCATGCTGCACCGGTAGCCGCAATACGGGCAAGCATTGGCACATCAAGGCTGTGTATCAAAAGATCTGCGCCTGTGGCTTCCTTCAATTTTTTGTTACCGCCTACATGATCAACATGACCATGTGTATTTATGATGTATTTAACTTGCAATTTATGTTTTGCAACCACCATCAGAATTTTGTTGGGCTCATCTCCCGGATCGATAACTACAGCCTCTTTTGTGTTTTCACATCCGACAATAAAACAATTTGACATTATCGGTCCTACAACTATGTCTTCTATAATCAAAACAACCTCCGATTAGAGACCTTTGCAAAACGTCCCCTTTTGCCCGATTTCTGCGTCAGGCTCAAATTTCTATCCTCGAAATACTCAATGTATTCCTGCGGTTGAAATCATCGCCTTCCTTGAACTCGAACAAAATTGAACATTTTTCAAAGGCCTCGATTATATTATCAGTTTTTTTGGTTTAATTATTTCTGTTTCAACAGCATTTCTGACACTGTCAAGAATCCCATTTATAAAAGGTCCGGATTCATTAGTTCCATATTTTTTCCCTACGTCAATTGCTTCATTTATAGAAACCTTAAAGGGAATATCATTGCACCAAACAAGCTCAAATACTGCAATCCTCATGATATTTCTGTCAACACAGGACATACGGCTTATTTTCCAGTTGCTGGAAAACCGCTCTATTATAGTATCAATTTCCGATCCGGAGCTTATAACTCCTCTGACAAGCCTGTAAAAAAAAGGCAGGATATCTTCGGATGGATTAAAATTATCCCGGAAGTTCTCTAAAACCTCTTCAGAATTATCATGGCATTTATCCATGAAAAAAAGAACCTGCATTGCAAGTTCCCGTGACTTTCTGCGACTACCCATATTGCTATTCTTTATCTATAAGTTCAACCAGATTTGCCATTTCAATTGCAGAAACTGCGGCACTCCATCCTTTGTTACCAGCCTTAGTTCCGGCACGTTCTATCGCCTGCTCAATAGTATCTACCGTAATTACTCCGAAAATCACAGGGATTCCCGTTTCCAAACCAACCATGGCAACTCCCTTTGTAACTTCAGCGCTAATGTAATCAAAATGCGGGGTTGCCCCCCGTATAACAGCACCAAGGCATATTACAGCATTATACTTTTTTCTTTCAGCTATTTTTTTGGCAACAAGAGGAATCTCAAAAGCACCCGGAACCTTTATTATATCAATATCCGAGTCCATTGTTCCTGAACGCAGTAAAGCATCAACAGCACCTCCGACAAGCTTGTCGGTAATAAAATCATTAAACCGGCTTGTAACAATCGCGAATTTCTTGCCTTCCGCGATAAGCTTGGCCTCGATTATTTTAGGCATACTATCCTCCCAAATTTTAGAAAAACTAAAAAAAAGAACAACGGATTTAAGGTATTTTATCTACGTTAATCAGGTGGCCCATTTTATATTTCTTACATGATAGATATTTTTCATTAAATTGATTAGGCCCAACCTCAATCCCGACCTGCTCAACAACACTTAATCCATATCCTTCAAGTCCGATTATTTTTTTTGGATTGTTTGTTATGAGCCTCATCTTTCTTACACCAAGATCAACCAGAATCTGCGCACCGATACCATAATTTCTCAAATCAGGCTTAAATCCCAGTTCAGCGTTTGCTTCAACGGTGTCAAACCCCTGATCCTGCAAGGCATAGGCTTTAATCTTGTTGACAAGTCCTATACCACGCCCCTCTTGGCGTATGTACAGAAAAACCCCCGATCCTTCATTGTCAATCATTTTCATAGCCTCCTTAAGCTGATCGCCGCAATCGCATCTAAGAGATCCGAATATATCTCCCGTGAGGCATTCTGAATGAACTCTGACAAGGACAGGCTTTTTTGAATCAATTTCTCCTTTTATCATCGCGATATGAAGAAATCGGTCAATATCGTTTTCATATACAACAGCCCTGAACTCACCTGCAATAGAAGTAGGAATTACAGTTTCAGCGGATCGCCTTACAAAACGCTCATTCGCCAAACGGTATTCTATGAGATCCGCTATAGAGCAAATGCCTATCCCGTGTTTTTCACTGAATTTTTCAAGCGAAGGCATTCTGGCCATTGTACCGTCGTCATCCATTATTTCACAAATTACCCCGGACGGTCTCAAACCGGCAAGGCGCGCAAGGTCTACCGACCCCTCAGTCTGGCCGGTTCTTACAATTACTCCACCGTCTCTTGCTCTTAAAGGAAAAATATGGCCGGGCCTCACCAAATCACCAGGCCTGGCATCTTCGGCTGAGGCGGTCAGAATTGTAGTTGCCCGGTCGGCTGCGGATATTCCCGTTGTTACTCCGCATCTGGCTTCTATTGAAACAGTGAACCCTGTTTGGAAAGGGGAAGTATTGTTTTCCACCATTGGCGGAAGAAAAAGGGAATCCGCTTTTTCACTTGTCATAGAAAGACATATAAGTCCTCTTCCGTATTTTGCCATAAAATTTATGGCTTCAGGCGTTACTTTTTCAGCGGCCATTGTGAGGTCACCTTCATTCTCACGGTCTTCATCATCAACAAGGATAACCATGCGCCCTTCACGTATATCCTTGATTGCTTCTTCAATTGAAATTATCGGCATTTTTAAATATTAATCTCCTAAAAAATTATGTCCCTACCTGGAACAATTATTCTGTTATATATATCCGGTTTTTGATAAAAAGGCCATATCTATGGATGACTTTACATCTTTTTTACCACCGGGAGTTTTTTGAGTACCAATAAATCGTTCTATGTATTTTCCTATCATATCGGTTTCTATGTTTACAAAATTATTTTCTGCTTTTATACCAATTGTAGTCAGTTTTGCAGTATGAGGTATTATGCTTACTTCAAACCATCCTTCATCGCAGTTGTTTACCGTAAGACTTACACCATCGATAGCAACAGAACCTTTTTTTATTATGTAACGGGAAAGTGATACAGGCACATCAAATGTAATTATCACTGCGTTACCTGTTAATTTTTTCCTGCTTATTTTGCCGATTCCGTCAATATGACCTGAAACCAGATGACCGTCCAGCCTATCCGATAGGCGTAAGGCGCGCTCGATATTTACCCTGTCTCCTGTTTTTGTATCGCCCAAGGTTGTTTTATCAAGGGTTTCAGGAGAAACGTCAACATCAAAACGTTTTTTGTCGATTTTAACAACTGTAAGACAAGCTCCGTTAACCGCAATACTGTCTCCGATTTTGGTTCCATCAAGATCAGTATCCGTTTCTATGGCAAGTTGCTTTCCTATCCTGCCCGAAGAACGAATCGAAGAAATAGTACCAAGGCTTTCTATTATACCTGTAAACATATCAGATATAGCCCTCTATCAAAATATCATCTCCGAACTTTTGAATACCAATCTCTTTTACCATAACAGAATCACGCATGAGAACCGGCCCCGGACCACTGCAAATACTAACACCATCGCCGCCAAGAATTTTGGGCGCATAGAAAAAAAATATTTTATCGACAATCTTATTAGAAAATGCGGATGAAATCACACGACTTCCACCTTCTATAAGAAGACTTGTAATACCCATTGAACCCATCATATCCATCAGTATATCAAGATTTATCAGATTATTTTTGGAAGGTGCCTTTATAATCTTTATACCTTTTTCTTCAAGTCGCATCTTTTTTTGCAAAATTGCTTTATCAAGAGCAAGATCGCTTATGACCACAATCGTATCAGAATCAACATCCTGATTCAACACAAACGCGTCTTCAGAGATTGAAAGTCTGGAATCAAGCACTATTCTTACAGAGTTAAGGCCATTTATACCATTAATACGTGTTGTTAGATTGGGATTATCCCTTTTTACCGTATCAATGCCAACCATTATAGCATCGGTATAATGTCTTAGTTTGTGAACAAATTGCCTTGATTCTTCATTTGTAACCCATTTTGAATCTCCGGTTTTAGTGGCAATTTTACCATCTAAAGTTGAAGCGCATTTTACTATGACAAACGGACGTTTTGTCTTGATATATTTAATAAAAATTTCATTCTGTTTTAATGCTTCTTTTTCGCAGACCCCAAAAGTCACTTCTACGCCGTTACTTCTTAATAATTGTTCTCCGTTTCCTTTAACATCAGGATTGGGGTCCTTGATTGCTGCTACAACTCTCTTTATGCCTGATTCAATAATTTTTTTTGTACATGGAGGTGTTTTACCAAAATGGTTGCATGGCTCAAGTGTTACATAAAGAGTCGCTCCGTATGAGTGCTCTTTAGCATCATCAATGGCATTTACTTCTGCATGAGCTTTACCGTAAGCTTCGTGATAACCCTTTCCAACAACTTTGCCGTCTTTTACAACAACTGCGCCTACCATAGGGTTTGGAGAAGTATGCCCGCGGCCATTTTCAGCAAGGTCAATGGCCATTTTCATATATAATAAATCGTCCATATAAGATTCTACTGTTTGCTTAACAGTTTCTTTAATTCCCAAATAAAATCATTAATATCTTTAAACTCCCTGTAAACAGATGCAAACCTGACGTATGCCACATCATCAATTTCATGAAGCTTTTCCATAATCTTTTCGCCAACTATGTGAGCAGGAGTTTCTTTTTCTCCTGTTTCTTTAAGGTCGCGTTCAAGTTCATCAAGAAAATCTTCAATAGCATTCATGCTTACTTTGCGTTTTTCACATGCCTTGAGAATACCGGTACGTACTTTGTCTTTTGAAAATACCTCCCTGCGTCCGTCTTTTTTTATTATCATGACAGGAAGTTCTTCAATCTGCTCATATGTTGTGAAACGTCTGCCGCAACCGATACATTCCCTGCGTCTGCGTATCACTGTTCCTTCCTTGTTTAATCTGGAATCAATAACCTTGTTATCAAGCTCGGCACAAAAAGGACATTTCATAAAAACCCTCCCGCTCAGATAATTTCCAGCTTAATTACCTCAATACCTGCCTCCTCCAACATTTCCGATGACATTTCATCTGCATATCCATCCAGATAATATATTTTTACTATACCAGCATTTATAATCATTTTAGCACATATGGAACAGGGAAGATTTGTGCAGTAAAGCACGGCCTCTCTTATGGAAACACCATGAAAGGCAGCTTGAATGATAGCATTCTGTTCAGCATGAATTCCTCTGCAAAGCTCATGCCTTTCCCCTGAAGCAATCTTTCTTTTTTCACGAATACAACCGATTTCAAGGCAATGCTTCAACCCGGTTGGCGCACCGTTATACCCTGTTGTAAGTATCCTCTTGTCTTTTACTATGCAAGCACCCACAAAACGTCTTAAGCACGTTGACCTCTTGGCAACAAGAGTTGTAATGTCCATAAAGTATCTATCCCACGCAGGGCGGCTGCTCTTATCCGGCATTTTATCTGATACTCTCCTTTCTCAAGCCAGTTTCTTTTTTATTCAATAGAAAGAAACTGTTTTTGGATTTCCAACTCTTTTCTATAGGCACTAACTCATATTATCATTATATACCGGAAATGCGTCACAAAGTTTTTGCACTTTTTCTGCTGTCAGCTTTATAAGTGATTCATCATTTTGCTTTTTCAAAAGATCAGCTATAAGCTTTGCAATTGTTTCCATTTCCGCCTCTTTCATGCCTCTTGTCGTCAAAGAAGGTGTCCCGATTCTGATTCCGCTTGTAACAAATGGGCTTTGTGTATCAAAAGGTATGGAATTTTTATTTACAGTTATTCCGGCTCGCCCCAAAATATTTTCGGCATCTTTTCCTGTAATATTCAAATTTCTTAAGTCAACAAGCATCATATGATTGTCAGTTCCGCCTGATACAAGATTGATACCTTCATCCATTAATACATTAGCCATTTTTTTTGCGTTTTTGACAACACTGATCTGATACTGTTTAAATGATTCACTAAGGGCTTCTTTAAAACAGACCGCCTTTGCTGCAATTGTATGCATAAGCGGGCCACCCTGAATCCCGGGGAAAATTTCCTTGTTAAGCTTTTCCCCGAATTGAGTTTTGGCAAGTATCAACCCTCCTCTTGGCCCCCTTAATGTCTTGTGAGTTGTCGCCGTAATAATATCTGCGTACGGCACAGGAGAAAGATGTTCACCCGCTGCAACAAGCCCTGCTATATGAGCCATATCAACCATCAGGTATGCACCTACCGATTCTGAAATTTCGGCAAAAGCTTTAAAGTCTAAAGTTCTGGGATATGCGCTTGCGCCTGCTACTATCATTTTTGGCCTGTGCTTTAAGGCTAATTGACTAACTTCGTTATAGTCTATAGTTCCGGTACTTCGGCCCACCCCATAATGAACGAAGTTAAAAAACCTGCCCGAAAAACTCGCCGGACTACCGTGAGTCAGATGGCCACCGTGGGCAAGGTTCATACCAAGCACCGTATCTCCCGGTTCAAGCAATGCAAAATATACCGCCATATTGGCCTGGGAACCGGAATGCGGCTGTACATTGGCATACGAAACCCCAAATAGTTTTTTTACTCTTTCAAGAGCCAGCTTTTCGGCAACATCAACGTTTTCACATCCGCCATAAAAACGTTTGTCGGGATAACCTTCTGCATATTTATTCGTTAGAATGCTTCCCTGTACAGCCATAACCGCCCGGCTGGCGATATTTTCAGATGCTATCAACTCCAGGGTATTTTTTTGCCTTTCATATTCACAGACTATTACTTTTGCTATTTCCGGATCTGTTTCTTCAATATATTCCAACTTCAACTTATTTTCCCTTATTTCCCAAATCATTAAATTTATCAATCCGTTTCTGATGGCGCCCTCCTGCCTCATATGCAGTTTCAAGCCAGGCTTTTAATATTTCGATCGCAAGCACATCCCCGATAATCCGGGCTCCCATCACCAGGATATTTGAATTGTTGTGTTTTCTGCTTAAAATAGCAGAAAAAAGATCATTGCAAAGAGCAGCTCTGACATTACAAAATCTGTTGGCAACAATAGACATCCCTATCCCGCTGCCACAAAGAAGTATCCCACGGGCAAATTCTCCTTCGGAAACAAGCGAAGCTACCTTTATCCCATAATCCGGATAATCAACAGAGCTTTCATTTTGAGTTCCAATGTCCTTAACTTCAATATCATTATCAATAAGATAATTTTTTATTTGTTCCTTAAGCTGATATGCAGCATGATCGTTTCCGATAACAACAGGTGTTTTATCCATCTGCAACTCCATATTAAAATTTTATTACTACAATAAATCTATTGTTTATAATAAATTATGGAGGATACATATATTATTGCATAACCGCAAGAAAAAAAACTGCTTGTCGCATAATTTGTTTAATATATTACTCTAAACAATATTTGCTGTCATATTTTATATGTGATAAAATTGGTCTTCTTTATTAAACTATTGGCACAAGAATCATCTATAAACTTTCCAGAAAAGGTTCAGGATAAAAAAATGGAAGAGCGTTTAAACTCTCTTATGAAAGCTATTAGAATTGTAAGCCAGCTAATAATTAAAGAAAAAAATCGTGAGCGTCTGATCCAGGCGGTTTCCGAGACTCTTGTTGAAACGATTGATTTAAAAAGTGCATGGATTGCGCTTACAGACTCATCAGAAAAATTGATACACATAGCAGAATCCGGCCTTGGGGAAAATCTCAAACAATTTAAAAAACTGCTTGAGAAAAATGTTTTGCCCGTTTGCGCAAAAAAAGCTCTTGCTCAAAATAAAGCTTTAATAACTTTAGACATCTCTATAGAGTGCCGTAATTGTCTGCTTAAGCCGCTTTGCAATGAAACCAATTCTTTTGCTTCAATTCTTAAGATCGATGGAAAAAAATATGGAATACTAACCGTCTCAATGGCTAAAAATTTTACATTTGATAAAACAGATCAGGTATTGTTTCAGGAAATTACAGACATCATTGCCTTTGGCCTTTATAATATAGATTTGTCAGAAAAACAAAACATCATTTTAAAGGATTTAAAGAATAAATATTATGATGCGCTAAAAGAAAGTGAAGAAAGATTCAGGGCTTTGTTTGAACATGCACCCGATGCTTATTTCCTGCACGATATTAAAAGCTTCAGGTATGTCGATTGTAACCTTGCTGCACAAAAACTAACCGGTTACACCAAAGAAGAGATTATCGGAAATAATTATTTGCAACTAAAATTATTGCCTCAGGAACAACTTGGAAAAATTGCAACGTTCCTCGAACAACTAAAGTGTAATTTGAATAAGGAAAACATATTGCCTTACGAAATAAGAGCCAATCGTAAGGATGGAACGCAGGTCTTTGTTGAAGCCAGGACTTTTGCTTTGCAGATTGGAGGCAAAGCTTTTTTTTTTGGGTATAGCCAAAGATATTTCAGAAAAAAGAAATCTGGAACAACAGCTGCTACATTCACAGAGGCTTGAAGCAGTTGGCAGGCTATCAGGAGGAATTGCCCATGATTTCAACAATCTATTAACAATGATTCTGGGAAATGCCGAGTTGATTCTTGAAGATAGCATAATAACTGATAAGGTGCGGGAAAGGATTCAGGAAATTCACACAGCGGGAGAGCGCGCCGCCTCGCTTACGCGGCAACTTCTGGCTTTTAGCCGAAAACAGGTTCTTCAGCCCAAAATAATGAATCTCAATAAAACGGCTAAAAACATGGAAAAAATGCTTTTGCGAATGATTGGAGAAGATATCGAATTAAGAGCATTTCTTGCCCCGGACTTGGGACAGATAGAAGCTGATACCGGTCAAATCGAACAGGTCATAATGAATCTTATTGTAAATGCCAGGGATGCCATGCCCGAGGGTGGAAAAATAACATTGGAAACAGAAAATGTAGATATAGATGAGAAGTATGCCGATACTCATACAAGTGTAATACCGGGTTCATATGTGATGCTTAGCATAAGTGATACGGGAATCGGCATGTCTGATGAAACTAGAATCCGGATTTTTGACCCCTTTTATACAACCAAGGATAAAGGGAAAGGAACGGGACTCGGGCTTTCCACCGTTTATGGCATCATAAAGCAAAGTAAAGGGAATATCTGGGTTTACAGCGAGCCCGGCAAAGGCTGTACTTTCAAGATTTATTTGCCCCAGGTTGAGAAACCAATACCGAAAGCAGAATTAATGCCTAAAAGCATAGACACACTGATCGGTTCGGAAACAATTTTGGTTGCTGAAGACGATGAGATGGTTCGCAATTTTATCGTAAGGGCATTACAGGGGTATGGATATAAAGTTCTTACTGCTGCAAGTGGTGAGGAGGCTATCGAAATTTCTTTAGCGTATAAAAATACTATTCACCTTTTGTTGACGGATGTTATCATGCCGGGGATAAACAGCAGGGATATGGAAGAAAGCATAAAAACCTCAAGGCCAAAGATCAAGGTTCTTTACATGTCCGGCTATACCGATAATACTATTGTACACTACGGGGTATTGGATCCCGGAAAGGAATTTATCGCAAAACCCTTCACGCCCGAGTCTATGGCCCGTAAAGTGAGAGAAGTAATTGAAAAATAGAGGAAAGAGAAAGCATGAATGAAGCTTAAAACTTCTTAAACAAGATTAGTGGGCATATTGATATAAAAACAGAAGCAAATTTCAGCGGGAGCTAATAAAATCTATAACATCTTTCACAGTCACAAGCGTTTCCGCGTCATCATCTGAGATCTCCATTTCAAATTCTTCTTCCATTGTCATAATAAGTTCAACCAGATCAAGGGAATCCGCTCCCAAATCATTTACAAAAGACGCTTCAGGCACAACATCGGAAAGATCTACCCCAAGTTTATCTACAATAATTTTTTTTACTTTATCTTCAACTGACATCGAATCTATTCTCCCAAAAAGAATTACATATACATTCCTCCATTAACATGAATAACTTGCCCAGTAATATAAGAAGCACCTTTTGAAGCAAGGAAAATAACTGCTGCCGCAATATCTTCCGTTTTACCGATACGTCCAAGCGGAATACCGTTTATCAAGATTTCTTTAGCTTTTTCAGAAAGTGCTCCAGTCATGTCAGTTTCTACAAAACCGGGGGCAACGGCATTAACTGTTATATCTTTTGATGCGAGTTCTTTTGCAACAGCCTTCGTAAACCCTATTATACCGGCCTTTGAAGCAACATAATTAGCCTGCCCCGGATTTCCGCTAGCACCGACAACTGAAGATATATTTATTATCCGACCATATCTTTGCTTTATCATAGGCTTGGCAGCTATTTTAGTACACAGAAAGGCACCTTTCAAATTGGTATCAAGTACATCATCCCAATCTTTTTCTTTCATTCTAACCAATAGACCATCTCTTGCAATACCGGCATTATTAACAAGAACATCAATTCTTTTGCTTTCTTCAATTATTTTGGCGAAAAAAGATTCTACCTCTTGTCCCGACAGCACATCAACCTGCATTCCTTTTGCAAATCCGCCTGCCTCACCAATTGTCTTTTCAAGTTCTTGTGCAGCAGAGGCAGATGAAGAATAGTTAAAATAGATGCGGGTATCGGGCCCTGCAAAAGCAAGACAAATTGCTCTTCCTATGCCTCTTGTTCCTCCGGTAATTACTACTGTACGAGTTGTCTTGTCTGTTATATGATCAGGCATTTTTATCTTTCAAAAATTATATCTGCCAATTTATCCATATCTGCCAGAATATTTTCATAACTTAGCATAAGCTCATTATATGAAATGGCTTCCATAAAATCTGAGATTTGATTTTTATCAAAAATACCCGAACCAATTAAAATCTTATCTACATTATTTAGTATTATCCGTGCGGTTTCATTGGCAAATATTCTTGATATAACCCTAATTTTTTCGGCCTCCTTGCTGCCATTTTGTATAAGTAAAACAGATTTTCTGGCAAGGCTTGCGCCAACTTCAACATGGGCCATCATATCGGAAAGCAGAAACATGATATACTGCTGTCTGGTAAGTTTATTTTCATGAACAAAGTTTATTGTATCGTTAAGCGCTTTAGCTGAAAGGCCGTAATAGCGACATCCTGCATCTGTTATAGAGGAATTCAGTTTATCCATCTCATTTTTTATGGAAAGATAAAATTCACCTTTTGTTTTCCTGGACTTTTTCCAGCGGAATGTGCTTATAATATTTTGCTGAATTTCACTCGTTCCTTCGTATATACGAGTAATTCTAACATCTCTTTTAATCTTTTCAATTTCATATTCAGCTATATACCCATATCCGCCAAGACCCTGAATTGCATCATCTGCTGCTTTATCGGCTGATTCGGTTGTAAAAAGCTTAGCGATTGAGCCTTCAACCTGGAGATCTTTTTCACCGGAATCAAGACGATGTGCGACTTCATCAATATATGCGGCAGCCGCTTCGGCTCTTACAACATGAGGAACAACGAGTTTATGTGTGTACCCCTGTTTTTCGGAAAGAGGGGTACCAAATTGAATTCTTTGTTGTGCATAAGGGATAAGAATATTAAGAGATGCCTGTGCTGCACCAAGAGCCATGGCTGCAACCATAACTCTTGTATATCCGAAAACCTTATTTGCCTGTTTTAAGCCCTGACCCGGAACCCCACCGATAAGATTTTCAACAGGTACAAAAACATCCTCAAACAAAAGAGGGGATGTATTCGATGCGCGTATTCCGTGTTTTTCTTCACCTTTACTCTGAATAAAACCTTTGGCTCCTTTTTCTACAACAAAAAAAGCAGGGCCTTCCGGGGTATTGGCAAGAAGTGTGATAAAATCAGCATATCCACCGGTTGAAATAAACTGTTTGGTGCCGTTAATTATATAGCCGGTTATCCTGCCATTCTCAGTTACTGGCTCAGCCTTTGTTTTTAAGGCTGCAAGGTTACTTCCGGCATCTGCTTCCGTAACAGCGTATGCAACAAGAGATGACCTGTTTGCAATTGCGCCAAGCCATTTCTCTTTCTGCTCTTCTGTACCCCCCACAAGCAGAGGATCTGCACCAAGCTGAAGAGCAAAAAATGCCGTTGTTATACCAAGGCAGATTTTTGACATTTCCCGTACCAAATCGCAGATGTCTCGGGCTCCTCCGCCCATACCGCCATAAGCTTCAGGAATTCCCAAGAGCTGCAAGCCTATTTCCGGGCTAAGCAATTCTCTTATCGTCTCTTCAGGGAAAAATTCCTTTTTATCAAATTCCAGAATTTTTTCTTTGGTAAGAACCCTGTTCCTTAACCGGTTAACAGTGTCCAAAATCATTTGTCTTGATTCGAGATCAAGCCCATAGAGTTTGATTTCTTTACCAGTTTCAGGTGAAACCATTAGACCTTACACCTCTTTTTGTTTGATAACTTCACGCTTATTGTAATATCCGCATTCCGGGCAAACCCGGTGTGCAGGTTTTGCCTCACCACACTGAGAGCATTTAGATAAATTAATAGCTTCAATTTTCTGATGAGTACGACGTTTGTCACGTTTCGATTTGGATGTTTTGTGTTTTGGTACAGCCATGAATAAAATCCTAATATTAAAAAATCATTATTAAAAACCATTAATCGGCAACAGTACAAATTATCAGGTTTAATTAATTTAAATACATAAGATTGTCAAGAAGTTTTGCGTTTTATTTATGGGTCATATTCCTTTCAATGAGGTTCCATTTAGACCTAAACCCATTCAGATTATTCTAAGAACTTTAATTAAATCTGACCACAAGTCTATGGAATACTTTTAGTATATTATAAATATATACAAGAATATTTCTTCAAAATATTTTATATTGCATATTCTGTTTTTTTATTATAAATACAGATATATCCATATTATATGCCGATATATATCTAATTTTATTAAGTTTTCATCCCATTATAAAGGAACCCTGAAATGAAGGGAAAGAAACAAACAAAGCCCGGGCTTCTTTCAGAACATTCAGATCTTGACCAAAAAAACTCGGCCCCTGCAAAACTCAAACAAAAGACTCCTGTATTTCCCTCTAATGAAAAGCAAGAATGGTATCACCTTTTGTTTAATAATATAAGCGATATCGCATTTGTAAATGAATGGCCTGATAAAACAGATTTTCCGGGCACTTTTGTTGAAGTAAATGATGCTGCCTGCGAGCAGTTAGGTTATACCAAAGATGAGCTTTTATTAATGACTCCTCCTGACATTGACAAAATATTTGAGGGGGCTTTTAATGAATCTGATATTCCGAAACTACTTTTAAAAAATAAGCGGGCTATGTGGGAAGGATTGGTTATAAACAAAGATGGCCGGCAAATGCCGGTAGAAATGCATAACAGGCTATTTTATAAAGATAATAAAACGTTTATTCTCTCAACTATAAGAGATGTAGGAGATCGAAAACAAGCTGAAGAAGCGCTTAAAAAGAGTGAAGAAAAATATCATGAACTTTTTGAAAAAGCAAACGATGCAATCTATCTTACGGATGCAGATGGCAATATAACAGCAGTTAATAATAAAGCGCTTGAATTACAGGGATATTCACGTTACGAGCTAATCGGAACGAGCCTTTACAATCATATATCAGAAAACAATTTGCCTTATGTCAAGAAGATGATAATAAAATTTAAAAAAAATGGCACACATGATAGTTTTCTGGCAAATACATTAACTAAAGACGGGCGGACACTGATTTTTGAGCTTAGCGCATCCGCCATAAAAGATGGAGACAATTATGTTGGTGCACTAACAATAGTGCGGGATATTACTGATCGCATTATGGCTGAAAAGGCGCTGCGTGAAAGCGAACAGCGTTATAGAGATTTGGTAGAAAAATCACCTAATATAATTTATTCTTATTCTGATAAGAGGGGCATAATCTTTTGCTCTTCACTCTACCAGGATATTTTGGGATATTCCTTAGAACAATTTACAGAAAACCCCTTTATATGGCGAACATATATTCATCCTGAAGATCATTATATAACTTCTCAGGTTATTAAATCTTTTTCAGAAGGCAAGCATTTTAATGTAGAATACCGAATTAAAGACCAACAAGGAAAATGGCATTGGTTTGAGGACAAATCTATAAGCATACGTAAAGAAAATAACGAATTTATTGCAAATGGCCTTATAACAGAAATTACAGAACGCAAAATGATGGAGCAAGAGATACGTGAATTATCTATGCGTGACCAACTAACTGAATTATATAATAGGCGTGGATTTATTACCCTTGCTGAGCAGCAATTAAAATCTGCTAAAAGGACAAAAAGACAGATGACACTTTTATTCCTTGATGCGGATGATCTTAAAACAATAAATGATACCCTTGGTCATGAAGAAGGAGACAAGGCACTGTATAATACGGCAGATATTCTCCGTCAGACTTTTCGTGAATCAGATATAATTGCCCGTATTGGCGGTGACGAGTTTGCGGTATTAGTCGTTGATTCAACAGATATGAACTCTAAAATAATTACGCAACGACTTTTGCAAAATATAAATATTTTTAATACAAGCAAAGTCAGAAAATACAAACTTTCCCTTAGCTGGGGCACCGCTATTTACGATCCTGATTCCACACTCACATTGGACAAGCTTATGTCTATAGCCGACGGATTAATGTATACTCAAAAAAGATCTAAAAAAAATATAAAAGATAATTATTGATTATAAAAATGAGCCACATATGCCTACCAAATTATTTATTCATGGCCTCGAAAGCTCCGGAAAAGGGACAAAGGGGACATTTTTTAAGAAAACATATCCTGACATGATAGTTGAGGACTTTTTAGGTAATTTTGAAGAAAGAATGCTAAAGTTAACTACTGTTTCATCGAAAAAGGATGATCTTGTAATAGTCGGTTCCAGCTATGGAGGATTAATGGCTACTTTTTTTGCAAGTCATACTTTAAATAAAATCAGAAAGCTTATTCTATTGGCACCAGCCTTAAACCATATGCCCTCTGAATTTTTTCCTGAAAAAAGCTTGGATCTCCCTGTTTACATATATCATGGAAATCATGATGAAATTATCCCACCTGGTCCGGTCCGTGAAATAGCTAATAAAATATTTTCTAACCCTATCTGGAATTTGGTTGATGATGACCACTCCCTTCATAAGACCTTTTTTAGCTTAAACTGGAATATTCTCTTATCCTGAAATATTTTTTTTAAATCAACTAAATTTTTGATATATAATGATATTCTAAAATATCAGAAATAATTCTGTTATTTGTGCAAATTATTTTTGATATTTCAGAATTAATGTTATATCGTATTAAATATCATAAAATTATCCGGCATAATTTTGGTATTTTATAAGTTTATATTTTTGATAACATCTGAAATATATTTGAGGTTTTAAATGAATATTAATGAAAAAGATTTTTTTCATCAAGCTACCATTCGTATTTGCGGCAGTCTTGAGATAGATCAGGCATTGATGAATTCTTTTCTGTATCTAAAAGATTTTATCCCCTTAGATGACATGTGGCTTGCCTTATTTGATAAAGACATTGGGGCATTGCGGGCTATAGCAATCGCTGATTTTTCAGGTGTAAAAAAAATGGACACAGTTATTCCACTTCCTCGCAATGTGAGAACCGAGATTGACAAGCAGGATTTCACTCCTAAAAAGGTTACAATAGTTAACCGGATGGAGCTGAATCCAATGGCACTGAATTTATCAAATATTCTTGGGTATCCTGAATCTTCATGCATGATTTTTCCTCTTTTGACAGACAGCGCAAGAATTGGGGTTTTAGTGATGAGGGCCGGGGGCAGAGACAGATATCTTGATTCACACGCAAGATTGGTTGCCATGCTGCACGACCCTTTTGCGGTTGCCATGTCTAATGCTTTAAGGCACGAAGATGTTCTTAAACTTAAAGATATGTTGGCTGATGACAATCAATATCTGATCCGCGAACTCCGACAGTTAGCTGGAGATAAAATTGTAGGCGCGGATTCCGGCCTTAAAAATGTCATGGACATGGTACATCAAGTTGCTCCTCGTGATAATCCGGTGCTACTCATGGGTGAGACCGGGGTTGGCAAAGAAGTTGTCGCAAACGCCATTCATTATACCTCACCCCGCAAAGAAGGCCCATTTATTAAAGTAAACAGCGGCGCTATCCCGGAAGGTCTTATAGACAGCGAATTGTTTGGACATGAAAAAGGTGCATTTACCGGTGCTGTATCTCAAAAAAGAGGCCGATTTGAAAGAGCAAATGGGGGAACGATCTTTTTAGATGAAATCGGAGATCTGCCCATGCAGGCACAGAGCAGATTGTTACGGGTAATTCAGCAAAAAGAACTTGAACGTGTTGGTGGCACAAAAACAATTACTGTTGATACGCGCATCCTTGCCGCTACTCATCGTAATCTGGAGCAGATGGTAGGAAATAATAAATTTCGCGAAGATCTATGGTACAGGTTAAGTGTTTTTCCTATCGTCATACCTCCTTTAAGGCAAAGAAAATCAGATATCCCAGCGCTTGTAGAGCACTTTTTAAAACGTAAAACAAGAGAGCTTAATTTTCGTGGTATTCCACCTATTGCACCGGAAGCAATTGAACGACTTATGGATTATCCATGGAAGGGAAATGTAAGAGAGCTTGAAAATATGGTTGAAAGGGCATTAATCCAATATAGCGGCGGATTATTAAATTTCGGCCACTTCATATTTTCTCAGGAAAATGATGCTCCTGCTTTTTCTAGCAGAAACGGCAGGAAACTCAAACTGGACGAAGTTATTGCCACTCATATCAAATCTATGCTTGAAGAAACCCAGGGGAAAATCAGTGGTGCAGGTGGCGCCGCAGAACTCCTTGGCGTAAATTCCAATACACTAAGGTGCAGGATGGATAAACTAGGTATAAAATATGGGAAAAAGAAACGGGAAGTTCATGCAAATAGCTCTCAATATTAAACGACCTATTGATGGGCTATTTACTAGTCAATGAATAGGTCGTTATTATATTTATCAGAATAGCGCTTTAAAATAGTGGATTAAACCGTACCTGCGTTGTTTTATTCCGGTGCAGGCACTGCTTCTTCTTTTGCTATATCCTTTACTGGTTTTTTTGCACTGATCTTTGTTTTCTTTACGGCTGTCTTTTTCTTTTTTACATCTTTAGTTTTACCTTCACCTGAGCCGACAAGTTCAACCATAGAAATGAGCGCGGCATCTCCGGGGCGAATTCCAATTTTGACTACCCTCGTATATCCGCCGGCAATTGAACCAAATCGTTCGGAGGCTTCTTCAAAAAGCTTATGGACAACATCTTTTTCTCTGACTATGGACAAAGCCTGCCGTCTGGCACTTAGATCACCCTGTTTTGCAAGAGTTATAATTTTATCAGCCCACCGTTTCAATTCTTTTGCTTTAACATCGGTGGTACGTATTCTGTCATATTTTAATAAAGAAGTTACCATGTTCCTAAACATGGCATTCCTATGACTACTTGTTCTTCCTAATTTCAAACCTGCATTTTGATGTCTCATATAGCTTATTATTCTCCTTCTGCTTCGTCTTCTTCAGGAAGTACAAATTCTTCCAGTTTCATTCCGAGAGAAAGTCCCATTTCACTCAATACTTCTTTGATTTCGTTTAATGACTTTCTTCCGAAATTTTTAGTTCGGAGCATTTCTGCCTCAGTTTTATTTACTAGCTGATAAATCTTAAATATATTAGCGTTTTTAAGACAATTTGCGCTTCTTACCGAAAGTTCCAATTCTTCAACACTCCGGTACAAATTTTCATTAAATTGCGGTTTCTGTCGCTTATCTGTTTTCTTCTCTACCTCCGGCTCAAGTTTTTCATCAAAATTGATGAAAATTGACATCTGCTCTTTTAATATTTTCGCAGAATATGAAAGTGCGTCTCTTGGAGAAACACTTCCATCCGTCCAGACTTCAAGTGTAAGCTTGTCATAATCGGTTCTTTGGCCGACACGTGCATTTCCCACCACGTAGTTAACCCGTTTTACAGGAGAAAAAACTGAATCTATAGGAATAGTGCCTACAGGATCTTCTTCACCCTTATTGCTTTCAGATAAAGCATAGCCTTTACCGACTTTAATGGTCATATCAGCTTTAAAAACAGCATCTTTAGATAAAGTTGCAATATGGATATCAGGATTTAATGCTTCACATTTACCATCATCACTTATTATATCGCGTGCTGTTATCTCGCATTCACCTGCTGCATCTATGCGAACTTTTTTTGGTTCATCGTCTGCCGTCTTGAATCGAACACCTTTAAGGTTAAGGATAATCTCTGATACATCTTCGAGCACACCCGGTATCACGCTGAATTCATGAAAAACTGAATCGAATTTCACAGATACAACAGCGGCGCCATACAGCGAAGACAACATTATGCGCCTTAAAGCATTACCGATAGTTAATCCAAATCCTCTTTCAAGAGGTTCACAAACGAACTTGTCATAGTTGGGCATATTGGTGGTCACCTGAACTTTATCAGGCATAATCATCTCTTGCCAGTTCATGTACATAAGTTCATTTGAAGCCATAATTATTTTCTCCAGATTTTTTCAGGGAACAATTTATATGAATGTATATAGTAAAACTATTCAAATATATAGTGATGCCACATATTTTATTTCACATATGCATATTTTACAAAGCACTGTTACAAGTGCCATGTATGTATATTATTTAGAATAAAGTTCTACTATTAGCTGTTCCTGGATAGGCATAGTAATATCTTCGCGAACAGGAAAACTATTAACTTTTCCTTTAAAATTTTCTTTTTCCAATTCGAGCCATTGCGGTATCCCCCTACGAGCAACAGCATCCAAGGAATCACTTATCGCCTTAACATTACGACTATTCTCATTTAGCTCCAATATATCCCCTATTTTTATCAGATAAGACGGGATGTTTATTTTTTTTCCGTTTATCTTAAAGTGATTATGTCTAACAAAATGGCGACCCTGAGAACGCGAGGAAACAAAACCAAGTCTATATACAACATTATCAAGCCTTCGTTCCAGCATCACAAGAAGGTTAGTTCCGGTTATATCCCTTTGCCGTTCTGCTCTTTCAAAAAAAAGACGAAACTGTTTTTCTGAAAGGCCATATAATCTTTTTGTTTTTTGCTTCTCCCTTAGCTGCACCCCATAATCAGAAAATTTCCTGCCTCGCCGCTGGCCATGCTGTCCTGGTGCATAGCTTCGCCTGTCAAAAGCACATTTATCCGAATAACAGCGATCACCTTTAAGAAACATTTTTAAATTTTCACGCCGGCAAAGCCGACATACCGCACCTATATATCGTGCCAAATCTTCCTCCTTTTAAAACTTATAACACACTATGTTTAACTCGAGTTGGCAATAATTGCTTATTATAATCTATGACTATACCAATAACCCATTGGCAATATTTAAGATAAGAAATAGATGTTATTCAAAACTGGGCTTATGTTTATAGCCATTATCCATTTTACACTCTTCGTCTTTTTGGTGACCTGCATCCATTATGTGGAATTGGTGTTACATCCTTAATCATCAAAATATTAAAACCGGCGGCTTGAAGCGAGCGAAGTGCTGATTCCCTTCCAGGCCCAGGTCCTTTGACATATACATCTACATTTTTCATCCCATGTTCCATCGCCTTTTTTGCGGCATCTTCAGCTGCAAGCTGTGCGGCAAAGGGCGTGCTTTTTCTTGAGCCTTTAAAACCCTGAACTCCGGCACTCGACCATCCGACAACATTGCCTGCAGGATCTGTAATTGAAATTATGGTATTATTAAAAGTAGAATAAATATGGACTACTCCGCTGGGAATATTCTTTTTTTCTTTCTTTTTTACTCGGGTTTTTTTCGCCATATAATGTAAAGCCTCTGTATATTAATTTACTTCTTTTTGGTTACAGCCTTTTTCCTTACCGTAGAACGTTTCGGGCCCTTTCTGGTTCTTGAATTTGTTTTTGTTCTCTGACCCCGCACGGGAAGTGATTTTCTATGGCGAAGACCGCGGTAACAACCAAGATCCATAAGTCTCTTGATATTCATCGAAATATCGGTTCGGAGTTCACCTTCAACTTTATATTCTGTAGTTAAAATCTTACGGATACTGTTGATTTCTACTTCAGATAACTGATCCACTTTAGTATCCGGATTAATATTAAGCTTTGAGAGTATCGCTTTTGACATAGATCTTCCGATGCCATAAATATATGTCAGGCCGATTTCGACTCTCTTCTGCTTAGGTAGATCTACGCCTGCAATTCTTGCCAAAGCTTATCCTCCTTATTATCCCTGCCTTTGTTTATGTCTTTTGTTTTCACAGATTACCCTTATAACACCTTTTCTGCGAACAATTTTGCATTTAGTGCATATTTTCTTCACTGATGCCCTGACTTTCATTTACGATACTCCTTCTATGCTCTGGGCTATTATCTACTATAAATATTGAATCTTTTACTTTGTTCTATATGTTATTCTGCCACGAGTAAGATCATAAGGCGACAGTTCGACAGTAACTTTATCTCCTGGAAGTATTTTAATAAAATGCATCCGCATCTTCCCTGAGATATGTGCAAGAACCTGATGTTTGTTTTCAAGTTCAACCTTGAACATCGCATTGGGCAGCGTCTCAAGCACTGTTCCTTCCACCTTGATCGCTTCCTCTTTTGCCATAGCTTAGCTCCCAATCCTTTTGCTTAAAATAGCAGGTTTATTATCAGTAATTGCTATTGTATGTTCAAAGTGTGCAGATAACCCGCCATCTTTTGTTATAGCTGTCCAACCATCTCCTAAGATATCTACTTCACAACCTTTTTCATTAACCATTGGTTCAATTGCCAATGTCATTCCAGCTTTCAACATAATGCCAATTCCGGGTTTACCATAATTCGGAATCTGCGGATCCTCATGCAGACTGCTTCCTATCCCATGCCCGACAAAAATACGAACAACGGAATAACCGGCAGCTTCTACATGAGACTGAACAGCATGCGATATGTCTGATAGTCTTCCACCAGGTACCGCTTTTTCAATGCCTTTGTATAATGCCTCTTTTGTAATCAGAACAAGCTTCTTTGCTGACTTTGATATTTTACCAACAGGAACCGTTATGGCAGAGTCACCATAATATCCATTAAACAAAACTCCAAAATCAAGGCTAACAATGTCACCTTCTGCAAGCGGTTTTTTAGAAGGTAATCCGTGCACAACAACATTATTTACAGAGGTGCAAAGAGAATATGGATACCCCTTATAACCCTTAAATGCCGGTACTGCATCCTTTTCAAGAGCCAGCTTCTCAGCAACATCATTTAGATATAAAGTAGTTATACCCGCTCTTACTTCTTTTTCAAGTCTTCCAAGTATATCAGCTACAATCTGGTTGCTAACCCTAATTTTTTCAATTTCTTTAGGTGATTTAAAAACCACCATATTAGAAACGCCCTTTAATTTTTGCCCCGCCTTTTTTAAGAAAACCTTCGTAATTGCGGGAAATCATATGTGATTCTATCTGCGAAACAGTATCTATTGCAACACCGACAACAATTAGCAAAGCAGTCCCGCCAAAATAAAACGGAACACTAAGTTTACTAATCAATATAGACGGAAGTACGCATATAGCTGAAACATAAATTGCACCTCCCAACGTAATTCGTGTAAGCACTTTATCTATGTAATCAGCGGTTCTTTTTCCAGGTCTTATTCCTGGAATATAACCTCCCTGTTTTTTCATATTTTCTGCAACATCAACAGGGTTAAAGGTAATAGCCGTATAAAAATAGCAGAAGAAAATTATCATTCCAACAAAGATAAGTTCATAAATCAGGCTACCCGGCGTAAGAGCTTTAGCAAAATTCTGCATCGCCTCTATTTTAATAAAGCTTGCAATAGTTGCAGGAAACATCATTATAGAAGATGCAAAAATCGGAGGAATAACTCCGGATGTATTTAACTTAAGCGGCAGATGCGTGCTCTGTCCACCGTACATTTTTCTGCCAATTACCCTTTTTGCGTATTGAACCGGAATTCGCCTCTGACCCTGCTCGCAAAATATAATAATGGCAACTACTGCTACCATAAACACCAGCAGTAAGATAGCCAGAAATATACTCATTTCACCGGTTGAAACCAGTTTGAATGTATTGGCTATAGCATTCGGCATCCGGCAAATGATACCGGCAAATATAATAAGGGATATTCCATTTCCAATACCGCGTTCTGTGATCTGCTCTCCAAGCCACATTATAAAGGCTGTTCCGGCTGTAAGTGTAATTACAGTTACCAATCTGAATCCCCAGCCCGGATCTATTACAATAGCCGCACCACCCGGAGAAGTCATGCTTTCAAGACCTATACTGATACCAAAGCCCTGTATTATGCTTAATACTACTGTACCGTACCGGGTATATTGGGTAATCTTTTTACGGCCCTGCTCTCCTTCTTTCGAGAGTCTTTCCAGATGCGGAACAGCAACAGTTAAAAGCTGTAAGATAATAGATGCGCTGATATATGGCATTATACCAAGAGCAAATACAGACAATTTTTCAAATGCCCCGCCGGAAAACATATCAAACAAACCAAGTAAAGTTCCCTTTGCACTAGCAAAAAAAGAAGCAAGAGCAACACTGTCGATACCCGGAACCGGAACATGTACACCGATCCGGTAAACAATAATTAATGCCAGAGTTACTATTATTCTTTTTTTAAGCTCAGGTATTTTGAATATATTCTGGAAGCCGCTCCCAACCATTATATAACCTCGATTTTACCACCGGCTTTTTCAATCTTTGCCCTTGCGCCGTTGCTTACTCCGTTAACTTTTATCGTCAATGAATAATTTATATCACCTTGCGCAAGAAGCTTTATACCATCGTGTCTTCTCTTAACAATCCCTGAGCTTATCAAAAGATCATGATCTACTATTGAACCGCTTTCAAATTTTAAAAGATCACGTATATTAATAATGGCAATGTCCTTCTTAAAAATATTTGTAAAGCCTACCTTAGGAAGACGCCTTTGAATAGGCATTTGTCCGCCTTCAAATCCCGGCCTAACACCTCCACCTGAACGGGCTTTATGACCTTTATGACCTTTTCCGGCAGTCTTACCTGTTCCTGACCCCGGTCCACGCCCAAGCCGCTTGCGCGGACTTTTTGACCCCTTGGCTGGTGATAATTCATTTAGTCTCATCTATCTTTCTCCTCAGTCTTGACAAGATGTGATACCTTGCCGATCATGCCTCGAATAGAAGGGGTATCAATTAACTCAACTGTTTTGTTGAGCTTTGTAAGGCCCATACCACACAATACTTTTCTGTGTTTTTCAGGTCGCCCTATCATGCTTTTTATAAGTGTAATTTTCAGTATCCCAGACATTTACAATATTCCCTGTTATAGCTCACTAATTATAGGTCTTCTATGGTTTTACCCCGCCGCTCAGCCACCTGTTCACGACTCTGAAGTTTTTGCAATCCGGCAATGGTCGCTTTTACGACATTATGGGGATTATGAGATCCCATGCACTTCGTAAGAACATTCTGAACACCCACAGCTTCAAGAACTGCACGGACAGCACCACCGGCAATAAGCCCTGTACCTTTGGATGCAGGCTTTAAAAGAACACGGCCTGCCCCAAATTTACCTATAACTTCAAAAGGAATCGTTCCTTCCACAAGAGAAACGCTTACCATATTTTTCTTTGCCTGATCTACGCCCTTACGTATAGCCTCCGGAACTTCTCCGGCTTTTCCAAGACCATAACCAACACTTCCTTCACCATCTCCGACAACAACGATAGCGCTGAAACTAAATCTGCGGCCACCCTTAACTACTTTGGCTACTCTGTTAATATATACTACTTTATCTATTAACTGATTTTCGCCTGTATCTCGTTTGAACAAGGCCCTGCCTCCTTCACAATAATTAAAAAACTAGAAATCCAAACCGGCTTCACGCGCACCTTCCGACAAAGCCTTAACGCGCCCATGATATAAAAACCCACTACGGTCGAAAACTACTTTTTTACAACCTTTTTCAATAGCACGAACACCTATGGTCTTTCCCACCAGACTTGCAACTGAGCATTTTTTTTTCGCATCAGCTTGATTTGTAACCTCTTTGTCAGTACTGGAAGCGGCAACTATTGTATGCCCTTTTGTATCATCAATTAACTGAGCATAAATATGCTTCGCGCTTCTAAAGACGCATAACCTGGGGCGCTCCGGTGTGCCGGACAATTTTTTTCTAATTCTTTTTTTTCTTTTTAATCGTGCCTGATATTTAATATCTGTTGACCCCATATTTATATTTCCTTGTTTTATCAACGATTATGAGATCGAAAAGCTTATTTCTTTCATCATCAAATCGTAACATATAAAACTATAATTATTTAGTTCCCGTTTTCCCTGCTTTCTTGCGAATTTTTTCCTCAGCGTATTTTATTCCCTTACCCTTATATGACTCAGGGGGCTTTAATCTTCTTATTGTCGCAGCAGCCAATCCAAGCTCTTGTTTGTTAATGCCTGAAAGCTTGATAACCGTGTTTTTTTCAATTGCAGCAACAATCCCCTCAGGAAGATCAAAAACAACCGGATGTGAATATCCAAGATTGAATATTATACTAGTATCTTTGATTTCTGCTCGATATCCTATGCCGTTTATTTCAAGAATCCGCTCAAATCCTTTATTAACTCCGGTTACCATATTACTGACAAGGCTTCTCGTCATACCATGCAAAGCATTTCCTGACTTGCTATCTGAACTTGTTGATACGGTAATAATACCATTTTCAATCTTTAAATCTATATCCGGATGGATCGTCTGGGTGAGAGAACCCTTTTCTCCCTCAACGGTTATTACTTTATCCTCATATAATATTTTAGTCTTATCAGGAACCTGAATCGGTTTTTTTCCTACGCGAGACATCTGTTACTCCTATATTCTTACCGGATATTATCTTACCAAATTTTACAGAGGACTTCGCCCCCCAAATTTTCCTTAACAGCTTTTTTATCAGTCATTAAACCTTTTGAAGTGGACAAAACAGCAACACCCATCCCATTTAGAATCGGCTTTATTTTATTGCTTTTTACATATGTTCTGCGTCCCGGCTTGCTGACCATTTCTATCCCGTAGATAGCACTGCTCTGATTCTGACCGTACTTAAGATAAACCCGCAAAATACCCTGTTTATCATCTTTTATATATTTGTAGTTTTTTATAAAACCCTCGTTTTTGAAAACTCTTGCCAACTCAGCTTTCAACTTCGAGGCGGGTATATCAACGCTGTTTAATCTTGCCTTTCCGGCATTCCTTATCCGAGTTAACATATCCGCAATTGGATCAATTATTGCCATTCTTCTCTCCGATCTTTATAAACATATAAACCAAAAAACACCCCATAAAAAACCAATCTTTCACCAACTAGATTTGGTAACTCCGGGAAGTTTGCCTGCTGAGGCAAGATCTCTAAAACAAATACGGCAAATTCCAAACTTTCTGATAAACCCACGCGGTCTACCACAAATCGGACATCTGTTATAAGCCCTTACGTCAAACTTAGGTTTTTCCTTCGCTTTATTTCTTAGCGCCTGCTTCGCCAACTTATCCTCCTTGAGACCTTATTACAAAAGAATGTTTTCAAAGGTCTATAATTATGTCTTTTAAGTCGATACCTTAGGCTTTTTATTTTGCCGTTTATGACATTAATTTTAATTAATTTTTAAATGGCACCCCAAGAAGTTTTAATAGTTCTTTCCCTTCTTTATCGGTATTTGCAGAAGTCACAACACAAATATTTAACCCTTTAATTTTTTCTATCTTATCGTACTCAATTTCCGGGAAAATTATATGTTCTTTAATGCCTAATGTGTAATTCCCTGAGCCATCAAACGCTTTACCGGATACCCCCCTGAAATCTCTTACCCGTGGGAGTGTAATATTTACAAGCTTATCAAAGAAATCATACATACGATCTTTTCTAAGTGTAACCATACAGCCGATAGGCATACCTGCCCTTAATTTGAAAGCGGCAATTGATTTTTTTGCTCTGGTAACAACGGGTTTCTGGCCCGTTATAATTTTCAGTTCCTCAACTGCCGCATCAAGCAGTTTTATATTATGAATTGCTTCTCCAAGACCAATATTAACAACAACTTTTTCTATTTTAGGAACCTGCATTCTGTTCTTATACTGAAATGTTTCAATCAGTTTAGGAACAACATTTTCATTGTAATAAAGTTTTAACCGTGCCATTATTTTCCTTTCAAAAACAAAAACCCTTTATCTGACACTATTTATCAATTATCTCGCTGCACTTTGGGCAAACGCGGACTTTTTTTTCATTTTCGAGATATTGCTTCTTAATGCGAACAGGCTTGATACAGCTATTGCACATCAACATAGCATTTGACACATGAATCGGAGCTTCAACAGAAATTATGCCGCCCTGCCTGTTCTTTGCAGAGGGTTTAGAATGCCGCTTTATTATATTAACATTCTCCACAACAATTCTGTTGTCTTTTTTTACTACTTTGACAACTTTGCCTATTTTGCCCCTATCCTTGCCGGCAATTATCTTAACCTTGTCGTCTTTCTTAATACTTATCATATTTACCATAAAGCACTTCTCCACGAGAGAAATTATACTATAATACTTCCGGAGCCAACGAAATGATTTTCATAAATTTTTTCGCTCTGAGTTCTCTTGCAACAGGCCCAAAAATTCGTGTTCCAATCGGTTCTTTGCTGGCTGAAATCAATACAGCCGAATTATCGTCAAATCTTATATAAGATCCGTCCGGCCTTCTTATCTCTTTTTTGGTGCGCACCACAACCGCTTTAAGCACCTCACCTTTTTTTACTTTGGAATTAGGAATCGCTTCTTTCACAGTAACGACAATAATATCGCCAATACTGGCATAACGCCTTCGTGAACCACCAAGGACTTTAATGCAATAAACAACTTTCGCACCGGAGTTATCGGCTACCGTCAACCTCGTTTCTGCCTGAATCATTGTAATTATCCTCTAAAATCAAACAGCTTTTTTAACTATCTCGCTGATACGCCATCTTTTTGTCTTGCTTAAAGGCCTGGATTCGGTGATCAAGACCTTATCTCCGGCTTTGCAAGAATTCTGTTCATCATGAGCGGCAAATTTAGTTCGTCTTCTTATATACTTATGGTAAAATTTATGTTTGACCAGTCTTTCAACCTGGACAACAACCGTTTTATCCATCTTGTCGCTTACAACAGTTCCGACCATTTGTCTTTTTATTCCTCTTTTATTCATGGCAGCAATCATTCTTTGTCTTTGTTTGTAAGTTCAAATTCCCGAATAATAGTCTTTATTCGTGCAATTTCGAGCTTATTAAGCTTCAACTTGCCGGGACTTTCAAGCTGACCAACTCCATGCTGAAAGCGCAGATTAAACAGACCTTCTTTCAACTCACCTAATTTATTTAAACGCTCTTCCTGGCTAAGATCTCTTATTTCACTCGCTTTCATCTTATATATTACTCCTGTCTATGATTCTTGTTTTCACAGAAAGTTTATGTGATGCAAGTCTCAACGCCTCTTTTGCAAGTTCCCTTGTAATACCTTCCATCTCATATAGTATTCTCCCAGGACGAATGATTGCAACCCAACCTTCAGGGGCACCTTTTCCCTTGCCCATTCTAACTTCAGCAGGTTTTTTTGTAAAAGGCTTATCCGGAAAAATCCTTATCCACATTTTGCCGCCTCTCTTAACATGCCTTGTAATAGCAATACGGGCAGCTTCAATTTCCTTGGAACTGATTTTACCACATTCTATCGCCTGCAATCCATATTCACCGAAATTCAAACTCGACCCACGGTGGGCAATACCTTTCATTCTTCCTTTTTGCTGTTTTCTGAATTTTACTTTTTTGGGGCTCAGCATCTGATTTTCTCTCCCGCAGGTTAGTTTGTACCCGCTTCAATTTGATCCTTTCCAAGGATCTCTCCTTTAAAAACAAAAACTTTTATGCCTATTATTCCATAAGTTGTCAGAGCTTCAGTAAAGCCGTAATCAATATCGGCTCTTAAGGTGTGAAGTGGAACACGACCTTCACGGTACCACTCTCTCCTTGCCATTTCTGCTCCCCCAAGCCTGCCGGAACATATAATTTTTACACCCATTGCACCAAATCTCATAGCCGATGCAACACCACGTTTCATAGCTCTTCTGAAAGCTACTCTTTTTATAATCTGCTGAGCAACACTTTCGGCAATTAACTGGGCATCTATTTCAGGCTTTCTTACTTCCTGAATGTCTATAAGTACTTCATGAGATATCTGTTTCTCAAGCTCCTGCTTAAGCAGCAGTATTTCCGAACCTTTTTTGCCTATTATTATACCGGGCCTTGATGCATAAATCCGGAGTCTTACCCGCTTGGATGACCTTTCAATTTCAATCCTTGATATTCCAGCACTATTAAGCTTCTTTTTCAAGAACTTCCGAATATTGGAATCTTCCAGTATATAATCGGCATAATTTTTGCCGGCATACCATCTTGATTCCCATGTTTTTACTATACCCAATCTAAGCCCAATAGGATTTACTTTCTGACCCAAGCTTTTTCCTCCTTTTTAAGACGAACTGTCCGCCAAAGTTACAGTAATATGTGTAGTTCTTTTAAGTATGCGTGTTCCTCTGCCGCGTGCTCTTGCTGCAAATCGTTTCAATGTTGGACCACTGTCTGCAACAACATTGCGAACAACTAAGGAATCAACATCCATATTTGCGTTTTGATTAGCATTTGCAACAGCAGATCTTATTATCTTTTCAAGTATTCCTGCAGATTTTTGCGGCATGAATTTAAGTTCATTCAAAACTGCCTCAACCCTTTTCCCCTTAACCGCACCAACCAGTTTTCGAACTTTCTGAGGGGAAATACGTATATATCTTGCTAACGTCTTGACCTCCATAGCAATTATTCCTTTTTCTCTCTTACTTCTTCAGTTTAGTTTTCTTATCACCCGCATGTCCGTAAAAAGTCCTTGTTGGAGAAAACTCTCCAAGCTTGTGCCCTACCATATTTTCTGAAATAAAAACCGGGATAAACTTTTTCCCGTTGTGAACAGCCATTGTGGCTCCAACCATTTCAGGAATAATAGTTGAACGCCTTGACCATGTTTTTATAACTTTGGCACCCCGACTTTCACTAACAGTCATAACTTTTTTTAATAAACTTTGTTCTATGTATGGACCTTTTTTTAACGACCGTGGCATATATTCTCCTGCAATACAAAATATGGCTTACCTTTAATAAGATATAGAAGATAAACAACGCCTTACTTTATTTCTGTGTGCGCTTTTTTACTATATAAATATTTGTTTTTTTATTCTTTCTTGTTTTATATCCTTTTGTCGGCATACCCCATGGACTGCAAGGATGACGTCCACCCGATGATCTGCCTTCTCCTCCACCCATCGGATGATCAACAGGGTTCATAGCAACTCCTCTGACTTTCGGCCTTCTTCCAAGCCATCGTGATCGTCCGGCTTTACCGATGGATATATTCTCATGAACGACATTACCAATCTGCCCTATCGTTGCCCTACAGTTCAAAAGAACCATCCTGACTTCTCCTGATGGCAATTTTACCAGAGCATACTTATCTTCTTTCGCCATAAGCTGAGCGAATGTACCGGCGCTCCTAACTATCTGTCCACCCTTACCTATGCGCAGTTCAATATTGTGTATATGAGTACCTAACGGTATACTGCTCAATGGCAGTGAGTTGCCCGGTTTAATATCAGCATCCGGACCGGATATAACAGTATCATCAACATTAAGATTCAAGGGAGCAAGAATATAGCGTTTTTCCCCATCAACATAATGAAGCAGTGCAATTCTGGCACTCCTATTGGGATCATATTCAATTGAAGCAACCCTTGCAGGAATCCCTGTTTTATCCCGCTTAAAATCAATTATCCTGTAATGCCTCTTACTTCCACCGCCAATGTGTCTGCTGGTAATACGGCCATGAACGTTACGGCCACCACTTTTATTTAAGGCTTTTACCAGGCTTTTTTCCGGTTTTGAGCGAGTAATTTCCTCAAATGTTGAATAAACCTGGAAGCGTCTTCCGGGAGATGTTGGTTTTACTTTCTTTACAGCCATGCTATACTCCTAAATCTATACCCCTTCAAAAAATTCAATACGCTCACCAGGCATGAGTCTGACAACAGCCTTTTTATAATCATTACGTTTTCCAAGAATTCTACCTCTGCGTTTGAATTTTCCCATAACCTGAATCGTTTTTACACCAGCGACTTTGACTTTAAAAATATCTTCGACCGCTTTTTTAATTTCGACCCTGTTTGCTTTACGGTCAACTTCAAAAGTAATCTGGTTAGCTAATTCTTTTTGAATCGTGCTTTTTTCAGTAATCAAGGGCCTTTTTATAATATCGTAACTAATCATGCCGACAACCTCCCTTCAATACCTTTTATTGAAGACTCAAGCAAAATAAGTTTTTCGTACTTCAAGATATCATAAACATTTAAGCCTTCGAATCTCATTACCTTAATATCAGGTACATTCCTCGAAGAAAGTTCAAGACTTTCATTTGTTTTTTCTGTAACAATCAATGCTTTTTTGACCTTAAGAATGTCAAGAACAGAAATAAAACTTTTTGTTTTTGCTTTCTCAAGTTCAAATTTATCAAGGACAAGAATATTATTATTAATTATCTTGCTGCTTAACGCCATCTTAAGCGCAAGTTTTTTTATTTTCTTGGGAACTTTGTAAGAATATGATCTCGGATCAGGCCCGAATATCGAACCTCCTCCTCTTAACAAGGGGGATTTGATATCACCTCTGCGCGCCCTGCCGGTTCCTTTTTGCCGAAAAAGTTTTCTTGTACTACCCCTGACATCGCTGCGATGTTTTACAGAAGCACTGCCTGCACGTTTACAGGCAAGCTGCATAGTAACAACTTCATGCAGCACACTGGATTTAACAGGAATATTGAATATACTCTCTGCAAGCTCAAGTTGCGAAACTTTTTCCCCGTTTAAATTGTAAACATCTATAAGTGACATAATCTACCCGTCCTAATCAATTTGCTTTTTAACTCTTTATCCTAAAGCAAAATTCATCATGCTAATTTATTTAAAATATTTGGCTTTAAGACAGAAATCAGGCCTGATTTTGGCCCCGGCACAGCTCCTTTAAGCAATATTAAATTATCGTTTTCCCTGATATCAATGATCTCTAAATTCCGCATAGTCTGCTTTGTGCATCCATAATGACCCGGAAGTTTTTTGCCTTTAAAAACCCTTGAAGGCCAAGCACTCGCACCTATAGATCCTGGAATTCTGTGGCTGTGACTACCATGCGTTTTTCTTCCACCGGCAAATCCATGCCTTTTAATTACACCGGCAAAACCCCTTCCTTTTATGATACCTGTTACATGCACCAAATCGCCGACATTAAACATTTCTACATTTAATACCTGGCCCAGCTTATACTCTTCCGGGTTTTCAACAGAAAACTCACGAATGTATTCACAGGATTCAACTCCGCCTTTTTTTAATTGACCTTTAACCGGCTTATTAATACGCGTTTGCTTTTTTTCACCAAAGGCAACCTGAAGCGCATTATAACCATCTGTTTCATTGGTCTTTATCTGGGTTACCACACATGGCCCGACCTTTAATACAGTTACCGGTACACATTTTCCTTCTGAAGAAAATGTGACGGTCATCCCTAATTTTTTACCTATCAATCCTCTACACATAGCTATTACCGTTTCCTGCGCTATAGTTTTATCTCGACATCCACTCCCGGAGAAAGGTCAAGTTTCATCAGGGCGTCAACTGTCTGCTGCGTTGGGTCTATAATATCGAGTAACCTTTTATGTGTTCTCATTTCAAACTGCTCTCTTGATTTCTTATCAATATGAGGTGAACGTAGAACACAATATTTATTTATCCTTGTCGGCAATGGAATCGGCCCGATAACCTTCGCACCGGTCTTATTTGCTGTATCAACAATATCTGATGCCGACTGATCCAACAGCTTATGATCATAAGCTTTAAGCTTGATCCTGATTTTGGTGTTCATTATCATAAGTTATCTTTCTTTTTATCCTATAATATTGCTTACAACTCCTGCACCGACCGTCCGTCCGCCTTCCCTTATCGCAAACCGAAGCTCGGTCTCCATTGCTATAGGAGTTATCAGCTCCGCCGATATCGCTACATTGTC
>Ga0180007_10001330_pt1 | contig 34510 bp, 18 predicted proteins | sample MM_PC_MetaG_FD_121122 | JGI IMG/M metagenome (GOLD analysis project Ga0180007, IMG submission 121122) | Groundwater microbial communities from the Aspo Hard Rock Laboratory (HRL) deep subsurface site, Sweden - MM_PC_MetaG | ecosystem: Environmental > Aquatic > Deep subsurface > Groundwater... | reverse complement strand
CCTTCGATTAATGCCATGAACCTCCTCTTTACCTGTTTGATTTTTGAGTGTATATAGGCTCTTGGAAAAGGGTCCACCTGACCCTTGATGATGTGATTGCCGTATTGCTTAGCAGAAGGACAGGAAATTGAAAAAAAAGAAACTGGTGGGAGATAGCCTGAAAAAACAACTGAAGGACAGAGCCCGGGACCGGGTACATACCTTTGTCCTTGGGAATGGCGACTTAAGGGGGGCTTTTATCAACGGCACACGCATGGTCAATGAAATGCGGGCAAACTTTGAATACGGCATTCTTGAGACCTTGGTGGCCGGGCATGCCTATCTGGCCGGTGGCCTCATGGCCTCCCATCTCAAAGGCCATGACCGACTGGTGATGTCCATTGACTGTTCCGGCCCCATCAAGGGTCTTTCCGTAGAGGTCAATGCCTTTGGTGAGGTCCGTGGCTACCTCAAACACGTTCCCATCCCCCTTTCAGAACCCCTTAAGGACTTCAATCTGTCGCCTTTTTTCGGCAGTGGTTTTCTTACCCTGACCAAATACCTGGAAGACATGAAACAGCCCTATACCGGGAGAGTCATGCTGGCCCATGGGAATATCGCCCAGGATCTGGCCCACTATTTTTATACCTCCGAACAAACGCCCACTGCATTTTCATTGGGCATACAATTTGATGAACACGGACAGATGACAGGCGCCGGTGGCCTGCTTCTCCAGGCCATGCCCGGTGCATCGGTTGAGATTAGATCCGAGTTGGAAGCCGTCATATGCAAAATGCCCTCACCCGGCCTTATGATGGCAGACGAAAAGGATCCTGTGGAGATCTTGACCGCCTGTTTTTCGGATTATTCCCCCAAATTTTTAAGCCATGACCGCATTGAGTTTTTCTGCCGTTGCAGCGAAGAAAAGATTGCAGCTTACATCGCCATGCTTCCCATGGTCGATCTGGCGGATATGGCTGAAAACGGCCCCTTTCCCTTGGAAACCCGATGTCACAACTGTCATACCCCCTATCAGTTCTCCCGGGAACAGCTGACGGATATGGTTAAGAAACGGAAAGAGGCATAAATCGTGCTCATTTTTCAAGAAGACGGGATATGGTTGAAAGAAGTTTTTCCATATCAAGGGGTTTTGTCAGGAAGGCATCTGCCCCTTCTGAAAGACAGTTATCCTTGTCCTTGTCCATGGCCCTGGCAGTAATCATAATAACGGGTAATTTCTTGAATTTTTTATGTTTACGGATAAGGCGTAAAACGGATAATCCATCCATCATCGGCATGGCAATATCCAAAAGGAGAATCGCCGTGTCAGGATATTCCTCCAGTTTTTCCATGCATTTTTTCCCATCCGTGGCGACAATGATCTCGGGTTCATAAACGTCCATATTCTGAATCAAGGCATACGCTGTCCGCATGTCGTCGTCTGCAATAATAATGGTTTTCCCGGCCATGGACCAGCTCATATCATGAAAGACTCCCTCTGATTCAGGGAAGCCGGTCTCAGCGTGCTGCTTTATAGACCCAATTTTTTGAAATTCATTCGTCATTTCAGGTATATAGAGTGTAAATATGCTGCCCTTTTTGTATGTGCTTTCCACCTGAATGTCTCCCCCCAGAAGCTGGGCCAGAACACGGGACACAGGGAGGCCAAGGCCGGTCCCTCCATATTTCCGGAGAATACTTTTGTCTGCCTGGCGGAAAAATTCAAACACATAATCCTTTTTATCTTCTTTGATCCCAATGCCGCTGTCCACAACTGAAAAAGCGAGTGTTCTTACATGATCCATCCCATTTATGCCGATCTGGGTAAGGTCCTGGGTCGGCTCAGGCCTATGGATATAAAGATCTACAGAGCCTTTTTCCGTAAATTTGATGGCATTCGAAATCAAATTTTTAATGATCTGCTCCAGCTTCTGAACGTCGGTGACAAAATAGTCGGTCAGGCCGGCTCCGGGATGTATCCCGAATTTCAGGCCTTTAACTCCAGCCATTTCAGTGAAATAACCCCTTATTTTCCGGCAGAAATATTCCATACTCACCTTGGACAGATTGATCTCCATGCGCCCTGATTCCACACGTGAAATATCCAGTATGTCATTGATGAGTTCCAGAAGGTCATTCCCTGCTGATTTGATTATGGATGCGTATTCAGCCTCCTTTTCCCCCAGGCGTCCCGACCTGTTTTGCGACAAAAGGTCTGATAAAAGAATAATACTGTTCAAGGGGGTTCTTAGTTCATGGCTCATGCTGGCCAGGAACTCGGATTTATGCCGGCTTGATTCTTCCACCAGCCGTGCCTCTTTTTCGATGATCCTCTTGGCTTTTTCAAGTTCCCTGCTTTTTTTCTCAATGATGGCTTTTTGGCGACTCTGCTCCTTGTAAGCTTTTTTCAAGTCCCGTTCGGTCTGTTTTCTTTGCGTGAAGTCACTGCCAACAGCAAGGACACAGGCCTCATGGCCTATGGTCAGGGCATCCATGGAGAAAAGGACATAACAAATTTCGCCTGTTCTGGTTTTGACGGTGAGTTCATAATTTTCGATCCGTCCCTTTGTTTTGATCAAGTCCCTAATTTTCTTTCTCTGGGCCTTATTCGGGTACAGATCAAGCCCGACAATGGTGTTTCCAATCATTTCATGGGCTGAAAATCCCATCATTTTAAAGGCGGCCTCATTGGCATCAATGATGCGTCCCTCATCCACGGTAAAAACAACCATAATCACAGAACTGGAGTGAAAGGCCTTGAAGAATTTTTCTTCCGTGGCCTTGAGCTTGGATATATCTTTGCTTATGATAAAAAAGTAGGTCTTATCCTGGATGGTATCCCTCATCATCCTGAAGTCAACAGACACACACATTTTTTCTTTGCCCAGATAGGACATGGTGTCAATTGTATGTATTTCCGAACTCATGGACTGCATTCTTGATTCCATGATTGGCCTGTCTTTTGCGTCAATGATCTGAAGAAATGACTTGCCCAAAATTTCATCTGCATTATAGCCCAAATGGTTCAACGCTGTTTCATTAGCCAAACAAAGAGATCCATTTTCATCCACTATAAACAACATGACATCACAGATGCGAAATAAAATACGAAAAATTTCGCTGGCCGTGACATGATGGTACAGATGGTTGCGAATCGTATCATCGTCGGCAAAAAACATGTGAACATTATCCTTAATATACTTTCCCATTCGATGGGTCAGGCCTCCCTTCCAGCATTCATTTTCTAAAAAAGAGCCTCTCGAATTGAAATGTCTGTCACGAAACATTGCGATTCATTGAATGATATCCCCTTTCGCACGGGCCATATCACGGGTGGTCAGATGTTCTAAGCGCTTGAAACTTTGTACGATATGAAAACTAGAAATGATTTCCTATACATAACAAGTTCCGCGAAAACAGTCAACATCAGGAAAATAATTTAACATGCCTCCCTTGGAATTTTAACGGGAGGTTCCTATCCCATGGCAACTATTTCGTTTACATTTAAGACCTCTGTTGTTAAAATAATAACGTGTTTTCAGTTATTTCCGAACTCCCTCCACCCCATTGTTTAAGCACTTTGTTTTACTCTGGAAATCTGGCTTTTTGCTGAAAACGGTGATGTTTTTATGACTTTGCCCATTTATTAGCAGGCATTTTGCATAAACAATTTACCAGAGTATCACAAGGGATTTTCCATGGAAAGGTATCAGACAAATGGCGGATATACAGCCTATCCTGACAGGCCCCCTTAAGGAAAAGGCCCGATGCTCCATATTCGCCTTTTTTGAATGGTGTGGTATAAAATGATTTTTTTCAAGGTGATGCCCATGCGCTTTCTCACGTCCCTATCTGCCATGTCACGCTCATTGATAGATTCAGGCATTGGTCCTGATGATACTCTTGGAGAAGACCTTTTTTTCATGAGCCGCCTGAGGGTCATTAACGTTCTGTCCCTGTTCTTTTTTCTGACCCAGTGTCTTTTTTTTGTCATATACAGGTTCCTGGGGATACAGCCCCTTGCTTTGTTGGCAGCCATGTCAAGTCTTGCCCTTGCAGCCAATATCCTTTTCCTAAGAAAAAAAAGACGCACATCTATTCCCGCACATAATCTGGCCCTTGTGTTCTCTGCGTACATCATTATCTCGTGCATTATGAACGGCGGGTTCAGAAATCCAATGATCATGTGGCTGTTTCTCCTTCCGGTGGGAGCGGCCTTTGCCATCAATTTCAGAGCGAGCATACTCTACGGTCTGTTTTGTGCTCTGATCATTTCGATTTTTTTTCTGCTTCACACCTGGGATGTACTTGGGCCCCAAGAACCCCCGTCAAATTATACAGACCTCTTTTTTGGCCTGCACCTCTATGCGCTTCTTGCTGTTATCGTCATGCTTGTATTTTTTTTCCAAAGCAATCAGACAGAAACCCTGAACCGTCTTTCTCTTTCCGAACAAAAATTCAAAGACATTTCCCTGAAGGCGGAAAAGGCCAGCCTGATTAAAAGTGAATTTCTGGCAAACATGAGCCACGAAATCAGAACCCCCATGAACGGTATCCTCGGGATGATGCACCTCCTTTTAGATGCCGGCCTCACACAAGAACAGGAAAAATATGCCCGCATTGTTTTCAACAGCGCACGGGGGCTTCTTGCGATTATCAACGACATCCTTGATCTTTCAAAAATCGAGGCAGGCAAACTCGAGCTGGATATCCGCAACTTTGATCTTCTGATTGCCCTGGAAGACATGAACGCCATGTTTGCCATCCAGGCCGAGCAAAAAGGGATATCCTATACCTTCACCCTGGAGCCGGAGACACCTACTCTCCTGAGAGGCGACCCAGGCCGGGTACGACAGGTTCTGACCAACCTTGTCGGCAACGCCATCAAATTCACAGAAATCGGAAACGTGTCTTTAACCGTTGATTCCACCACAGGCCATAATGGCCACCCGGTATTAGGCTTTACGATTTCAGACACGGGAATCGGTATTTCTCAGGAAAAAATTGAAAAACTGTTCGAGTCATTCACCCAGGCAGACACCTCCACCACACGCATGTATGGCGGGACTGGCCTGGGATTGTCCATTTCAAAGCTGCTGATCCGAATCATGGAGGGACGTATCCATGTGGAAAGCGAAGAATTGATTGGGAGTACATTCCGGATCACCATACCCTTTGAGTCCTACCAGCCTGAGCTTCAGTCATCCTTGAGCTTTTCCGAGTCCCTTACGGGCAAAAAAATTCTCATCGTCAGTGAAAACCCCTCGGTGATTAATGCATTGAACAATCAGCTCCATGCTTTGGACCTGATCATCGAAGAAACCCATGCCCTTTCCCATGTTCCGGACATTCTCAAAAAGGCTGCCCGTGAAAAACAACCATTCCATGCCGCACTTCTGGATATCCAGAAACATGGAAGCTGTATTGAAAACCTGGGTAAAGCCGTAAAGGATCATGAGCTGATTCGTGAGGTCGGCTTGGTTCTCATCACATCCACCGGAGAAAAAGGTGAAGCCCGGCGTTTTGAAAAAGCCGGTTTTTCAGCCTATCTGAGCAAACCCGTGGATGGAGCCTTATTGTTGGACTGCCTCAAAGCCGTCCTGGCCAGCCGGGAAAAGGCCCCCCATGAACAAAATCAATTGATCACACGACACAGCATTGCTGAAAGTAAAAAAATTTCCTTGTCTCTTCTGATTGTGGAAGACAATGAAACCAATTTGATCGTGGCCCGTGAGCTTCTCAATCGCATGGGCTTCCAGGCGGACAGTGCAAAAAACGGCAAAGAGGCTCTGACAGCCCTCCAGGAAAAAGCCTACGATATAATTCTGATGGATTGTCAGATGCCTATTATGGATGGGTTCGAAGCCACAAAAAAAATCCGGGAAATGGAGTCGGACATACCCAGGCCTGCCATTATTGCCATGACAGCCAATGCCTTGAAAGGAGTCCGGGAAAAATGTCTGGAGGCCGGCATGGATGACTACATCACCAAGCCCGTCAATCCCGAAGATCTATCACGGGTGATACGTTTCCACGGTTCGTCCTCAAATTCATCGGGAAATCGTCTTGAAACCCGTCGGCAGCCGGAAAATCAGAACCAGGAAACCGCCCCATCCGATCTTGTTTTTGATCGAAATGAAATGCTGAAACGCTTTGGAGGAGATCAGGATCTGGTTAAAATCATTCTGGATTCATTTATAGAAGAATCTCTGCCACTGTTTCAGAATATCAGAGAGGCCATTGCCGAAAAAGACATGGAGGCACTTGAGGCATACTGCCATGCCCTCAAAGGGTCATCGGCCAATGTCAATGCCGTTCCTCTGAACAAAGCGGCTCATATTCTTGAAAAAAATGCGAAAATAAACGCCTTTGAAGGCCTTTCCGCACTCTTCCAGACCCTTGAACGAGAATTCGAAACATTCACAAAGGAGATTTCACCATGATTCAACTGGATTCCATGTCCATTCTGATTGTCGATGATATGGAAAGTATGCGCAAATCCATACGGGGTATGCTGAAAATGCTTCAAATCGGGAAAACCATCCGCCTTGCCGAAAACGGCCGGGAAGGATGGAAGCTCATCAACAGCGTTCCAGTGGATCTGGCCATCATTGACTGGAACATGCCCATCATGAAAGGCATTGAATTATTGGAGCATATTCGTTCAAGTAAAGAATACAGGGATATGCCGGTGATCATGATCACGGCCGAGGCAGAAAAGGAAATTGTATCCGAAGCTGCGGAATCTGACATCGACGGCTATCTCCTGAAACCCCTGACATCACACAGCCTGGATGAAAAAATTCGCGGTGTCATCGACCTTGCCAATGAACCGGCCAAGGCCACCTTACACATTCTCAAGGCAAGGGACTTTGAAGAAGCAGGGGACATCAAAGCCGCCATCGGCGAAGTCAAAGAAGCGTTAAAGGAAAGGCCGACCTCATCACGGATTTTACGCAAACTTGGCCAGCTTTATTCTGACATGGGTAACGATGATGTGGCTGAAAAATGCCTGCTCAAAGCCGTGGCAGTCAACAGCTATGACGCCATGAGCCGATACATCCTGGGTGAACTCTGCCTTAAAAAAAATGACCTTGCGGGAGCTGTTAAATATTACGACCAAGCCATCACCATCAGTCCCCGTCATATTTCTAAAGGGGTGGATCTGGGTGATGTTCTTCTCAAAAAAGGCATGGGCACCGACGCCTTTCGTATCTTTGAAAAAGTAATCAAATATTCGGGCAGAAGTCTTATGCAGACTGAAAAAGTCGCCGAATGCTGCATTGCATCAGGAGAGTATGGCTATGCCAAATCCCTGATCGAAAGCATTCTCAAAGAAAGCCCGGACAGGTTCGATCTCATGTTCACCCTGGCCACCCTTTACGAACGATCCGGTGACGTTCAGTCAGCACTGAATTATTATAAGACCGTTGATGAGAGCGTCCCAGACCATCTGACTTCAAAACTGGCTCTTGCAAAAATATTCTTTTACCAGAAAAAAGTATTCGTCGTGGATGAATATCTCAAACAGATTCTTAAAATCGACCCGAAAAATGAAGAAGCACTGACGATGAGGAAAGATAATTTTTAAGCCATGCTCACACAAGCCCCATAAGTCCCTGACAGGTCTCCCCATTAAAGAAGGCGAGTCTTATCCATGCCGCAATTGCTTTATCGGGGGAGGTCACTCCATGTGATCTTCTCCCTCAATATAAGCATGGGCGGCGGCCAGACGGGCAATGGGGATGCGATAGGGGGAACAACTCACATAATCCAGACCTGATTGATAGCAGAACTCCACAGACGAGGGGTCCCCGCCCTGTTCACCGCAGATGCCGATTTTAAGATCGGCCCTGCTTTTCCTGCCTTTTTCCACGGCAATCCGAATCAGGAATCCCACCCCTTCCCGGTCAATGGTCTGAAACGGATCATGGCTGAAAATATGCTTTTCTATGTAGCCCCCCATAAAACCTGTAAAATCATCCCGACTGATGCCGTATGTCATCTGGGTGAGATCATTGGTCCCGAATGAAAAAAACTCGGCAACCCTGGCCATTTTGTCGGCCTGGATGGCGGCCCTGGGGGTTTCGATCATGGTCCCGAATTTGTAGACGATGCCTTCCAGTTTGTAGCGTGACACCACATCATCGTACACGGCGTGAACCCGTTTTTTTATATAGGCGATTTCATTGACCTCACATGTTACAGGAATCATGATTTCGGGCTGGGGACGTTTTCCTTCCTTGGACAGTTCTGCGGCGGCTTCGAAAATGGCCCGGACCTGCATATCCGTCACCTCAGGAAAGCTGATTCCCAGACGTACACCCCTGTGGCCCATCATGGGATTGGACTCCATTAACTCCTCGCAACGCCGACGTACTTCGTTCGGGTCGATATCCAATGCCTTGGCAAGCTCCAGTTGCTGGCCCCGTGCATGGGGTACGAATTCGTGCAGGGGCGGATCAAGGGTCCTTATGGTTACGGGAAGGCCGTCCATGACCTCCAAGGTTTTTTTGATTTCCTTTTTTACAAAGGGAAACAACTCAATCAGCGATCGTTTGCGTTCCCGGCCGGATGTGCTTAAAATCATTTTCCGCAACAGAAACAGGGGCTCGTCTGAATTGGCTCCGTAGAACATATGTTCGGTCCTGAACAGTCCGATCCCTTCTGCCCCGTAGTTCCTTGCCAAAAGAGCGTCTTCCGGTGTGTCTGCATTGGCCCGGACCCCCATGGTCCTGTAACGGTCCGCCCGCCGCATAAAATCCTTGAACCGGATATTTTCCGTGGCATCGATCATATTCAGCTTGTCTTCGTAGACCAAGCCTTTGGTTCCGTTCAGTGTGATGATGTCCCCTTCATTCAAAACCAGGCTTCCGATCTTCATCTTCCGGGACAGGGCATTGATCTCCAAAGCGCCGGCGCCTACCACACAGCATTTTCCCCAACCCCTGGCCACAAGAGCCGCATGGCTGGTCATCCCTCCCCTGGCTGTCAAAACACCCTGGGCCGCACGCATACCTTCGATGTCTTCAGGGTTGGTTTCTTCCCTCACAAGAATCACGGGCTTATTGTCCCTGGCCCATTTGATAGCATCCTCCGAGGTGAATACGATATGGCCAAAGGCACCTCCTGGACCTGCGGGAAGTCCCCGTGCAATCACCTCGGCAGCTTTCTCATCTTCCGGATCCACCACGGGATGCAACAATTCGTTAAGCTGGATCGGCTTGACCCGTGTGATGGCGGTCACCTCATTAATCAGTCCTTCTTGAAGCATATCCATGGCCATATTCAGTGCAGCGGTGCCGGTCCGTTTACCTACCCTGCACTGCAACATATACAAGCGGCATTTTTCAATGGTGAATTCGATGTCCTGCATATCATGGAAATGGACTTCCAGTTTACGCCGGATATCAAGAAGCTCTTTGTACAGTTCAGGCATCAGGCTTTCAAGGGAGGGCTTGTTTTTGTTTTCTTCGGTTTTTGTGCTTTCGTTCAAAGGAAACGGCGTCCTGGCCCCGGCCACCACATCCTCCCCCTGGGCATTGATAAGCCATTCACCAAAAAATACGTTTTCCCCGGTGGCAGGATTCCGGGTAAAAGCCACCCCTGTGGCTGAATCCTCTCCCATATTACCGAAAACCATGGCCTGGACCGTCAGGCCGGTTCCCCAGTCATCAGGGATATTCTCGATGCGTCTGTAAGCCAGGGACCGTTTACCATTCCAGCTTTTAAATACGGCTCCGATGGCACCCATGAGCTGTTCCCAGGCCGAGTCGGGAAAATCCATTCCCAGAACCTGGCGAATGCAGGCCTTGAACTGTTCGCAGATCGCCTTGAGATCCGTTGCCGGGATATCCGTATCCGTCACATAACCCCGTTCCTTTTTCCAGTCCTCCAACAGGGCTTCAAGTCGGGCTCGTATTCCCTTGCCCGCCTCATGAACAATTCCCTCAGCTTTTTCCATGACCACATCTGCGTACATCATGATCAGCCGTCGATAGGAATCGTAGACAAAACGCTCGTTCTGGGTCTGCCTGACAAGTCCATCCAGTGAACTGCTGCTGAGCCCCACATTAAGGACGGTTTCCATCATACCCGGCATGGAATGCCTGGCCCCGGATCTGCAGGATACCAGCAAAGGATTTTCAGGGTCATCAAACCGTTTACCCATGGTTTTTTCAATACCCTTTAGGGCTTCTTTCAATTCACGATCAAAGCCCTTGGGGAAAACCCCTCCCGATTGGAGATAATGGTTACAGCATTCGGTGGTGATGGTGAAGCCCGGCGGGACAGGAATGCCCAAAAGAGCCATTTCAGAAAGGTTGGCCCCCTTTCCACCCAGAAGGTTCATCTGAGAAGCCCCCCCTTCTGACTCTCCACTACCGAAACTGTAGATAAATTTTTTCACGATTTTTTCCTATACTATTCAAAGTGGGGAAGTCCCCGAATTATTTCAGCCTGTGGGGCATACCTCACCGGTGGACGTATTTTCCTGGAGGTCCCTCCCACAAGAGCAACAAGCTCCTTGGCACTGTCCTTCATACCCTGGGCCTGGCCGTTCATTTCCTCAGAAGCGGCTGCAGATTCTTCTGCATTGGCCGCGTTTTTCTGGGTGACCTTATCCATTTCAGCAATGGCCTTGTTCAATTGCCCAATCCCTTCGGCCTGTTCTTTGGATGCTTCCGAAATTTCGTTGATCAGTTCGCCGACTGTTTTTACGGAGCTGGCCACTTCTTTGAACGCCTCGTTGGTTGCCGTAACAATACGTGATCCCTCATCAATTTTTTTAACAGTGCCCTCTATCAACGACGATGTATTTTTCGCGGCACTGGCTGCTCGCATGGCCAGATTCCGGACTTCATCGGCAACCACGGCAAAACCTGCTCCGGCTTCTCCGGCACGGGCCGCCTCAACAGCCGCATTAAGGGCCAGAAGATTGGTCTGAAATGCAATTTCATCGATGGTTTTGACAATTTTCGATGTTTCCTGGCTGGCAAGGGAGATGTCCTTCATGGCCCCTGTCAGACCGGTCATTGACTGGTTGGCCTTGTCAACCACCGCGTTGGAACCTTTCATAAGCGTATCTGCCTGTCTGGCATTATCCGCATTCTGACGTATCATGGCTGACATTTCCTCAAGGGACGATGACGTTTCTTCAATGGAGGCGGCCTGCTCCGATGCCCCTTCGGCAAGGGACTGGCTGGTCTGGGCAACCTGAGATGATGCGGAGGCCACCTGTTCAGCCCCCTCATCCATCTGGACGCTGATATTTCCCAGCACCGTGACAATGCTTCTGGATATCACAAACGCAAGGAATGCACCCAGAATAACGGCCAAAACGCTCAAAATACTGACCTGCCGCCGGGTCGACTGGGCTTTTTCCAGCATGACCTCATCGCTCATGATATGCTTACGCGCTTCGGTTCTCAGTTGCTTTAAAATCTCCTGAACCTGCACCAGGGCAGGAAGGGTTTCTGTGGAATAAATCCGACTGGCATCCATCATGCCTGTCAATCGGTTTTCCGCTTCTGTTTTCAGACCGGTCAAAATATTCAGGGTTCGGTCAAGTGCGGGAAGGGATTTCGTGTGATAGACCTCTTCGGCCTGTCTGAGGGCTTCAGGGGCCAACGCTCCGCCGGTTGTCGTTGAAGCCAGAAGGCCATTGATCTCAGCTGCACTGTCATGGAGTGATGCATGGGTACGCACCAGAGTATCCCATACCTGCTTGTATTCGGGGCTGCCCTCTGTGTAGGCCCTTTTTGCCTGGTCCGAATTCATCCACTTGCCCAGAACACATTGGCGGGGGTCGACTTCCACCCCCAAATTACTTTTTTGACTTCCCATGGCACTCTGCACAGTCAGGGCCCATCGAAGATGATCGATGATCCGGTCCGATAGAATAAGCGGCAAATTATGATCAGCCTGATAAAAAACCTTGGAAATATGGATGGCACTGTCATGAAGGGCCTTGTGGGGCGCCTCAATATCTTTGAACAAAGGGGACAATGAGGGGACAAGCGTTTGGGCATTTTTTCGCCCTTCCCCATAAAGAAAACCGCCGAATCCGCATTTATGATCATCGGTTTCCACAGCCAGCCGGGTTATCTGATCATCAGTCAAAAGGGCATTGACCTTGGATGCCCAATTCAAATGGTCCACTTCCTTCTGGGCCAGATCACCATCCAGCCGATTACCCTGGATCACTTGATTTGCATTTGTGACAATGCCCTTTACCCCCCTGAAACTGATCAGGGAAATAGCAATGAGCAAGGAAAGTACGAATCCGAATCCCAAGGCATTCTTTTTCCCAACCGACATAGTCTTCCAATCCATCATTCACCTCCGCAGAAACCATTGTGTGCCATACTCATCAATTTTCACTATAACCGTTTCAACACAAATCATCCCACCGATTCCACAACTGACATTTCTTCGGCATTTAAAACCCGGTCAATATCAAGAAGGATTTTGACGCCACCATCCAATTTTGCCATCCCCATGATATAATCGGTATCCAGTTTTGTTCCAAAAGCAGGTGTGTCTTCAATATCATCTCCTTTCACATTCAGAACTTCGGACACGGAATCCACCACAATACCAATAAGAACTGTGGATGATTTCCCGGTAATTTCAACCACGATAATACAGGTTCTCTCGGTGTATTCAATGCCAGCCATTCCGAATCTCAACCTCAGATCTATCACCGGAATGACCTTGCCCCTTAAATTAATCACTCCCTTTACAAATGAGGGTGTCTGGGGAACCGTGGTGATGGGCAGCATTCCGATAATCTCCTTGATCTTGAGAATGCCGATTCCGTATTCCTCGTTGGCCAGTGAAAAGGTCAGATATTTCCCTTCCCGTCTTCCCATGGCCTGTATGTCCTGTCCCATGACCTGCGTTTCATCGTTCATGGTTTTTCCTCCTTGGATATATCAATGTCTTTCGTCATTGGATTATTGCCTGTTCATTTTATAAAACAACGAACCCGTGTCCCTGTTATCCCGGATCTTCGTTTGGATCTTTTCCTGATGATTTTAAAAATCAGTAAAATCATCGTCCATGGGAAACACCTGGGAAGGGTTGACATCCCTGGCTTTGAATTTTCCGTTTGTTTTGGTCTGAATGGGCAAGGTCTTATGGTGTGACTCCTTCGTCATATGAGACGTACCGGCTTTATGTTTTTGGTGGCTCACCGTGCCACCGACCATGGCCACAAGTTCACCCACGTACTCCATCAGCTGGTTGGCCTGGGCACTCATTTCTTCGGATGCCGACGCTGACTCCTCGGCATTGGCTGCGTTCTGTTGGATGACCTTATCCATCTCAACCGTGGCCTTGTTCACCTGTTCGATGCCCTCGGCCTGCTCATTGGAGGCTGCCGCGATCTCGCTGACCAGCTCACCTACTTTCCTGGCGCTTTCGGAGACCTCGGAGAACGCATCACTGGTGGAGTTGACCAGGATCGACCCTTCGTTGATTTTCTTTACGGTACCCTCAATCAATGACGCTGTATTTTTTGCGGCCTCCGCAGCCCGAAGGGCAAGATTACGGACCTCATCGGCCACCACGGCAAAACCGGCACCGGCTTCACCGGCCCGGGCTGCTTCCACCGCAGCGTTCAAAGCCAGCAAATTGGTCTGAAAGGCGATTTCATCGATGGTTTTGATGATTTTTGATGTTTCTTCACTGGCGCTGGTAATCTGGGCCATGGACGTGATCAGCTCAGACATGGAAGTATTTGCTTTGTCCACTGTTTCATTGGCATTTTTCATCAGGTTGTTGGCTTCCGATGCGTTATCGGCATTTTGTTTGGTCATGGATGACATCTCCTCCAAAGAGGATGAGGTTTCCTCAATGGATGCCGCCTGCTCGGATGCCCCTTCGGCCAGGGTCTGGCTGGACATGGATACCTCACCTGAGGCCGATGCCACCTGATCGGACGCTTCGGAAAGGCCCCTAATCACCTTATTGATGGGGCCTGTAATGCTCCGGGTGATAAATACGGCCACTAGGCAACCCACGATCACAGCGAAAATAAGACCCACCACCATCATGCGTTTGGCCATGGACAAGGCCGTGACCGCATCCCCGGCAATGGTATCGATGGCCTTCATACCGGCATTAGCTGTCGTTTCGCAGGCGTTCAGAAGGACCACGCCCGCTGCCAGCCGTTCATCACTCAATTTTTGGAGGGTCAGCCAATTGGCCAGAAAATCGGTCATGGCTGTTTTATAATCACCGGCCGCTTCCTTGGTTCTATCAATCTGCTTGAGATTGATGTCTTTCCGGGTAATTTTTTTCAGGGCCTCGAACATGCTGTCCATATCATCGAAATTCCTCCGGGCTTTCTGAATCAAATCCGGATTTCTCTGGGCCATGGATTTGAATGTCGAAATCCGTGTGGCATTGCCCAGATCAATGATATCGTTGACAAGGGTGATTTTATCGTGGCGGCCCGTCATGTCCATGGTCAGTTTTGCCTGCTGGTCTTTAAGAAATTCCGAGCAATTTTTATTGTAAGACCCGGCACTTGCATCCATTTCCTTTCTATGTTCAACAAGAACGACGGTCCGGGCTTGGGCCCCCTTGGAAAACTCGGCATGAAAATCTGTCATGGCCGATTTGTATTGATCAGCAGCCAACACCGTATCATTGATACGCTGGATGTCCTTTTCAGTTCGGGTGATTTTCTTGAGTTCATCGGTCAAAGGCCTGATTCCGTCCAGCTCAAGGATGGCCTTTTTCATCATGTCCGGGTCATTCATGGCCTGGGCCTTGAAATTCATGGTCCTCACTGTATTTCCCTGGTTGGTGATTTCCGAGACAAGCCGGATTTTGTTCTGCTGTTCTTCAAGTTCCCGTTTAAAACTTGTATTCTGCTCGTCCAGGAAATCAGCACAGTTTTTCATATACTGTGCCGCGGATTCATCAAGTTGCTCCTTGTTTTTTGCCATGTCATCGGTGACCGCTAAAATCTTTGACACCGTGGTCTTGTAATCGATCACGGCCTTGATTGCCGTATCCATCTGCCCTTTAAGCGTGGTCAGATGGACTGCCCGGGAATCAAGATCCTGACCGTCTTTTAAAAATTTTTCCACAAGGGCAAGTTCTTTCATCCCTTTATCGTAATAGCTTCGGTCTTCGGTCAGACCAAAACCCCTCATTTCGTACATCACCCTGTTTGCAGCACTGCTGAGATCTTTAGACATGGCGACTTCCGGAACATATTCCTGGGAAAGAATGGTTGAATCCGTTTCAACCTTGCCCATATTCCAGATGCCAATAGCTCCCAAGGTGACCGCAATCACAATTAGAATTCCGAACCCCAAAGCAATCTTCATTCCCATTTTCATGTTCTTCATCCCACGTTTCCTCCTTTGAGGGTCTTTTCTATCATAACCGCTGGATTGATGATTCTATTCATGGACGACATTTAAAACAGTTGTTTGTGAAACTAAATGCATGGGTAATGTGGTGACGGGCCCACACGGTTGAATGATAAATCAGGAATGATTTTAAATAGAGTCAGCCCACATGAATCGCTAAGAAATAACATGTTGAATTTTTTGTTTCTGAGCCCCAGATGAAACGTCAGGTCGGATTTAAATATACAGGAGGAGTCCTTTGTATTAAAAAAGGATACTGGCTCATAAAAAGCAAAAGATTAGCTTTATTTTTATACCATAAATTTCTTTTCATTGACAAGCCCAATTGTTATCTCACGATAAATTCATCCGCGACTGGTTGGATTCAACACGCAATTTGATTTGACTTGTTTTTCTTACCAGGAAACCGGAACCCGGACCTTCATTCCCGCCTTGTTTTTAAACAACAGGTAACCGTTCTTCCTGCCGAACAGATAAAGATCCCGCGTAACAATGACATCCTGACGGCAATAATCGACGATTTCACGAATTTTACCTTCCTTCCACCATGCAAGGGCCATAAGCCCGTCGGCACTCTTCCGGATACCCAGGGTATTTTCCCCCAGGTGGTCCAAGGAAAGGCGGTAACCCAGCCTCGTGTGTATCTCCGTGAGCATATCCAGGGTGGGGAGACTGTGAAAATCAAAGGAGCTGTTCCCTTTCAGGACCGAATAATCAAAGCGGCTGACATTAAAACCAACAACCAAATCCAGGCTCTTCAAATGGTCGGTGAGTCTTGGGATGTCATCTCCCAGATATTCTTCAAAACAATCACCTTTGGAATCATAGACCACCACACAGCTAATCCCCATGCGCGATGCATTACCCCAACCCCCAACCTCCTGTGCGGACCTTCGTGTTTCCAGATCCAAAACTCCGAAATGGGGATCAGGCCTTAAGATATTGGGGGCTTCAGGTTTCTTGGCAGGTTCTTGGGGCACTATTCGGGCCGGCTCATAGCCGGTTCCTGTTTTCAAACGAACAAGGACGGCCTTGGCAGCCGATTTATCAATGGGCCGATTTCCCGAGCCGCATTTCGGAGAATGAACACAGGCGGGACAGCCCGTTTCGCAGGGACATGTGTCAATCACGTTAAGCGTGCTCACCATCAAGGTTTCCGAAAGCTCAAAGGCCCTTCGTGACAATCCCACCCCACCGGGAAAGCCGTCGTAGACAAAAACAGCCCCGGCACCCACCTGGGGATGAAAGGGAATGGAGATGCCCCCCAGATCGTTCCGATCCGTCATCACGAGCAAGGGAAGAATACCGATGGCGGCGTGCTCCATGGCATGGATACCCCCCATGAAATGGATCTGACGATCCTCACAGTATGTCTGAACAGCCAGGGGTATCTCAATAAAAATCCCTTCCGTTTCAATGATAAGGGGAGGAAGATCAAGGGGGAAAACGCCGAGAAGCCTTTGCCCCTTGATCAGTTTTTTTTCATAGCCCGTCACGGTTTCAGTAACCTTCAGACGGCACAAGGCAATACGGGTGCCCCAAACGCCTTTTTGGTCAATGATCTCAAGAATTTCCGTGACCTTGTTGGATCGGGCCCGTGTAAAATAATGCACCTTTTCTTTGGAGGCATAGGCCGTATTTTTCTCAAGATCCAGATCCCGGACCAGATAATGACTTCCCCGGTGGATATAAACGGCCCCGGGATACGCCTCATGAAAGGCCCTGTGGCGGTCCACACTGCCAATGATCTCCCCTGTATCCTGATCCACAATATCCATGGACTCCCCTGCGCCCCGGAGGGACACGTGTCTGTGGGGGTATTTCCCCGGCGAAAAAAGAAGTCCCCCATCTTCCCCTCTTAAAAGCCTCCCTTCCTCTTCCAGTTCCCTGATGGCCTGTGTCGCATCCCGGACCAGTTCTTCATCCTGACCCAAGGGGAGGTCCGCTGCGGCACACACCAGATGGCGCTTCATGATCACCGGGTTCATGGGGTTGATCACAGCGGTTTCGGGCTCCATATGAAAAAATTCATCCGGATGGTTCATCATATACTGGTCCAGGGCATCTTCATGGCCGATCAGCACCACGGCAGACTCCTGACCGGCACGGCCCACACGGCCGGCCCTCTGCCAGGTGGCCATGACCGTTCCCGGGTATCCCACAAGAATACACAAATCCAGGGTCCCGATATCAATGCCCATTTCAAGGGCGCTTGTGGTGATCACAGCCAGAAGCTCACCCGAGGAAAGCCGGGCTTCGATATCGCGGCGTTCTTCGGGCAGAAACCCCGCCCGGTAGGCTGAAATCCTGTCTTTATAATCTCCGGCTCGCTGGGCTGCCCACAAGGCAATCAATTCGGTCATTTTCCGGGACTGGGTATAAATGATGGTGCGAAAATCCCTGGCCAACGCAGCATGGAGCAAGGCAATGGACGCCTGGGCCGCGCCGTCGGGCGTATTGAGCATCAAAAAATGCTTGCCTGTGGACGGGGCACCGCTGGTTTTCACCGCAGTTACATCAAGGCCGGTCAGCCCGGATGCCAGCCTGCCCGGATTTCCAATGGTGGCCGAGCAGAAAATAAACACAGGAGTGGCTCCATAAACTGCGCAGATCCGAAGAAGCCGACGAAAAACCCAGGCCATGTGGGAACCCATCACCCCCCTACACGTATGCACCTCATCCACCACCACATATTCCAGATTCTCGATAAATTCCGACCATCGCCCATGAAAGGGAAGAATGGACAAATGCAGCATTTCCGGGTTGCTCAAAACAATATGGGGGGGATTATTCCTTATCTTCGTACGCCGGTAAGAGGTGGTATCCCCATCATAAACCTCGGCCGTCATGGGAACCGTGGTCTGAATCTTCTGAAAAAGCTCGTTCACCCCTTTTAATTGATCCTGGGCAAGGGCCTTGAGGGGAAACAGATAAAGGGCCCGGGCCTTGGGATTTTCCAGGATTTTTTCAATCACGGGCAGATTGTAGATCAGTGTCTTGCCGCTGGCCGTGGGCGTTGCCACCACCGTGTGTTTTCCCTGTCGAATCAAATTGATGGCCTCAACCTGATGGGAATAAAGGGCCGGAATACCAAGATCCGAAAGCAATTTTTTCACAGGACCGGAAAAAGGCGTCTCCGGCTCAGCATATTCCGCATCGCTGCCAGGAATCTCCCGATGATCCACCACAAAGGGCGCAAGGGTTTCATAGTTTCTCAACGCCTTGATATAGTCTCGAATTCGTCCCTTTTGCAATGATCACCACCCTGTTTTCCGGTCCCTTGGTTTTAGCCCTTTCCCGGAGCCTGTTCTTTTTTAACACCACCATGATTTCGTGTCCACGTCAATTAACACATGGGACGTATGGGTCAAGTGGGACTTATAGGACCTATGAGACTTATAAGTCCTATTTAGGTCAAAGGGAGATACCTTAGTTTGCCTTTCACGTACAACACGTGGTAATAATAAGGGTTGAGGGTCATAATTGCCCTTAAGTTTAATCGGACTGTATATCATCCCCAATAAAAAGGATATCGCATCATGACACAAGGCCAAGATCCCAAAACCGGCGAACACATCGCCTATCATACCTGCCCCCTTTGTGAAGCAACCTGTGGGCTTGAATTCACCCTGAAAGACAATCGGGTTATCCGCATAAGAGGCGATAAAGAGGATGTGTTCAGCACGGGTTATCTCTGCCCCAAAGGCGCGTCTATTGTGGATCTGCACAATGATCCTGACCGGCTTCGCACCCCCATGGTCCGCACCGGTGACACATGGAAAAAGGTATCCTGGGACGAGGCGTTTGCTGCGGTTGAAAAAGGTCTTCTTCCCCTGATTAAAAAAGACGGCAACGATGCGGTGGCCTTGTATCTTGGGAACCCCAATGCCCATACCATGGCTGCCTCATGTTTTTTGAAGGTGCTTATCAAATCCCTTAAATCAAAAAATATATACTCGTCCAGTTCTGTTGACCAGATCCCCAAACATGTTTCCTGCGGATTCATGTTCGGCAGCCCCCTGACCATACCCATTCCGGATATTGACCGGACAAACTATTTCTTGATATTGGGTGCCAATCCCTTGGCCTCAAACGGCAGTCTCTGCACAGCGCCGGACTTTCCAGGCCGTCTCCGCAGCTTGAAAAAGCGGGGCGGCAAGCTGGTTGTGATTGATCCCTGCCGAACCAAAACAGCCCAGATGGCGAATGAACATCATTTTATCCGACCAGGCACGGATGCATTGTTTTTGTTATCGCTGGTTCATGTGCTTTTTAAGGAAAATCTCGTGTCCCTGGGAAAACTGGATGGGCATGTCACAGGAATCGAGGTGGTCAAAAAGGCATCGGAACTGTTTTCCCCGGAATCGGTGGAAGGCCATTGCGGTATAAACAAAACGACGATTTTCAAAATTGCCCGGGAACTTGCGGCCGCGGACAAGGCCGTGGTTTATGCCCGAATGGGCACCAGCGTGGTGGAATTTGGCACCCTATCAAACTGGCTGGTGGATGTCTTGAATGTCTTGACCGGGAATCTGGATAAAGAGGGGGGCGCCATGTTCCCCATGGCTGCCCATGTGCCTGTCATCCCTGCGGTAAAGGGCAAAGGGTTCAAAATCGGCCGCTGGAAAAGCAGGGTAAAGGGTTTGCCAGAGGTTATGGGGGAATTTCCTGCAGCAACACTGGCCGATGAAATTGTAACACCCGGATCCGGTCAGATCAAGGCGCTGCTGACGGTTGCGGCAAACCCGGTGATTTCAAACCCGAACAGCACGCGGCTTGACAAGGCCTTGTCCACACTCGATTTCATGGTTGCCGTTGATTTCTATCTCAATGAAACCAACCGGCATGCACATGTCATTTTACCTCCGGCCTCTCCCTTGTCTCACAGCCAGTATGATTTCTTTTTTTACGGATTGTCCGTTCGAAATATCGCTAATTTTTCACCACCCGTCATCCCTTGCCATGAACAGGAAATGGATAAGTGGATGATTTTAATCAGGCTTGCATCCATTTTCAGCGGCATGGGGGCCACGGCAGATCCCAAAGCCATGGACGATATGGTTATTCAATTTATGATCAATCAGGCCCTGGCATCAAGCAAAACCCAACTGGCAGACAGGTCCCTTGATGACATACTGGCCATGCTGGATAAAAACGACGGCCCCGTGCGAATCCTTGATTTTCTCCTGCGAACAGGACCGTATGGCGATGGTTTTGGCCTTAACTCGAAGGGTTTATCCCTTGACACGCTATTGGCACATCCCCATGGGATTGACCTTGGTCCTTTAAAACCCAGGATCCCGGAAATTTTATTAACCCCTTCGGGTAAAATTGAACTGGCCCCGGACCTGATTGTTTCGGATATTAAACGGCTTCATACCTTTATTCAAAAACCACCTGAACGTCAGCTGGTACTCATCAGCAGAAGGCATCTCCGGTCCAACAATTCCTGGTTTCACAATCTGCCCAAACTGGTAAAAGGGAAAAACAGGTGTACCCTTCAGATCAACCCGGAAGATGCATCATTACTGGGCCTTGAAGAGGGCTGTCCGGCGTGTGTTTCCTCCGCGGTGGGGGCGCTCACGATTCCCATAGAGATTTCCGGGGATATGATGAAAGGCGTTGTCAGCATCCCCCATGGATGGGGCCATGACTTTCCGGGCATGTCCCTTTCCGTTGCCGCCTCGGTTCCGGGTGTGAACAGCAACATCCTGGCGGACGAAAAGCTTATGGATACATTGTCGGGGAATGCCGTACTCAATGGCATTCCTGTATCAATCAGCGTACCATAAATTGACATATGGGAAAAAACCCCCATATTAAAGAAAGGTATAAACCAAAAGACCTTTCATTTATTTTACGACACATTGAGGTAACCATGACACATAAAATAAGCATATTCTCAGACTATATCTGACCGTTCTGTTTCATCGGCAAAGGTATTGTCGATCAACTGAAAAAAGAGTTTGAGCTGGATGTCACCTGGGTTCCCTATGAAATACACCCGGAGACGCCTTCCATGGGGGTACTCATTTCGGACATGTTTAAACATCTAGATCGTGACGCCATGTTTAACCAGTTTAACCGGAGCGGCAAACCCTATGACATTTACTTTAATAAACTTGAGTACATCTATAATTCTCGGGCGGCTCTTGAAGTCTCTGAATTTGCACGGGACAAAGGTGTTTATGATCAGGTCCACAATCTAATCTTCTCTGCCTATTTCCATGATGGAAAGAACATTGGTGACCCGGAAGTCCTCTATGATATCACTGATAAAGTCGGATTAAACAGGGAAGAGACCGCAGAAATTATTAAAAAGAAAACCTACGGCAATCGTCTGGTGGCTGCCATGGAAGAAGGCCGTGAACATGGGATTTCAGCTGTACCAACATTTATATTTTCCGATAATCAAACGCTCACTGGGGCCCAGCCCCTGGAAATGTTTAAACGTATACTTGCTGGGGGTACAAGCCAATCGCCGGGAAATATTCTTTAATTGGACATTGTCGAAATAGGCGTATCTATCCGACTGGCCTTATAAAGTAATGGCTTAAATTAGTGACCATCTCATTATTTCCAGGAAATTATTGATGAAATCGAAAACACTGCCGCCCTGGGTAATTAACTTGTTTTTTATGATTGGCCTGGTATCTGCCTTTCTTTTCAGGCTCCTTATCTTTTTCAATTATTATTATACATCATGGAGCAGAGGTGTATGGTATTGCGGTGTGATGGGTTACCTCTTCTTCTTCGGGTTCAGGTATTATATCAGCCATAAAAGACGGCAGAGTATCATTCAAAACAACCTCACCGAAAAGGTGGCCGCCTCAAACATTGAGGCCGATGATAAAGATGAAATCATTTATCTGTTTCAGTCATTGTTAAGGTCCAAAGAAATGTTTAACTATATCTTTATCTTTTCAGTCAGCCTGCTGGCCATCGTGGCTGACATTTTTCTCACACTGCTAAGATAAACAATTGCGATGAATACACGAAGTGCCGAAAGAATTTGCCTCAGACAGGCAGCGTCTTTTCTGCGTTGGGTCAAGCTCCCCGCCATCGCGGAGACAAAATTAAAAAAACCGGTTAAATGGGTTGGGGTCTTAAACGTTTTCAATGTAATAACAAGGACAACCACGGGGGGTTTGCCCCATAAGCGCTAAGTTATTTTATATATGTAACAACTTGAAATATTGACTCAAATAGAAAATAATTTAACGCCAAGGATCACTGGCGCGAAGAATGAGCGACCAGTGGATCCGTTTGTTGGGATATAGTTCCTTCGGGATCAAAATCGATTTGCTCAGATCCATAAACCGAGGAGTCTTCTTTGAGCCCGCTCAGGTCGGTGGACGCCTCTCAGATTTCTTCTCGCTCCCAGGCTCATGCCTGGGAGTGTATTCCGCATGGCTCCAGCCATGCATCTGGAGGCAAGAGCCTCCATGCAGGCATTCCCAGGCAAGAGCCTAAAATAGTTATCTCCGGCGGCCAGCTTTTAAAAAGCTGGACAAATGGGATTGTGGCAGTGAGATTTAAATCCATGGAAGGCTATAACTGCCCTGTCATAGCCCCCGGCTTCCTTGAAAACGTGCTTTGTCAAACTTTTACAAATAATTTGGCCCCCGGCAGGGCTGCCAGAGGCCTTATTTTGCCTTTCTTCGTGCTCTTCGTGTCCTTCAGTGAGCAACGCGAACGGGTGGTTAAAAACAGGGAGTCTTACCCTGAATCCCTAATCTTGATGAACTCGTAAAAAGTCAACGGATGGCTATGGGAAAAGGTCCATAGGCTCGGCATAGTGTTTGGCCATGGTTAACCGCATACATGAAAGTATGTTGAACGTCCGGACAAGCATTATAACGCCGCATATGGGACTTTTTACGACGCCATTGATCTTATTCGCTGCAGAGTCCGTGATAGTAATCATCCGAACCATAAATATTATAATAAACCTGGCATTTTAACTCATGGGGAAACCCGGTTTCGGCCATCAATTCATGGCGAACATCCTCCATGGTGATAAGCAGGGGTGACATGCTTGTCCCCCCGCCTTCGGGTGTGTCAAAGATCATGATTTTATCCTGATCAGCCTCCGTGTTCCAGGGTGTCCAAACTGAATCCTGCTGAGCCTGGGGCATGCCTTTTCCCGGAGCGCCCTCATAGGCCAGGGCAACCCAGTAGGAGGACATGCTTTCAGCCATTGCATCGCGGCCAGCCTGATTGGCACTGGTGTAAAAGAAGGTTTTCTTGCTTTGAACAACCGTATCGTCCGGGGCTGCAAACACAAAGGGGATTTCCATGCCATGGGCCGCACCCACGATAAAGGAAATATCAAATCCCATGATATTGGGTTCCTCATCCCAGTCAAAGCGGTAGGTATAAATGGAATCCGGCTGATTGACAGCAAGGGCCGTGGATAGACGGTCTGCCATGAGGGCTTTCCATGCCTTTGAATAATAGTAGGCACTCAAGTCGTAATCGCTGTGATCAAGAACCAGGGGAATCAGTTCAAAAATATTGTACACATACTGGGGGTCCATCATCATGAACAGCTTTCTCTCATCCCGGTTTGTCCCCACAATGGTGGGGACCTGATTGTACTGCCCCGATTCAAAAAGATCAAAGGGGTCCATGTCCGGAATGACAAAGCCGTCCCGGATCACTGTGGGCATATAAATAATACCCCCTAAGGCCGGTTCATAATCATACACAGACATGATTTCCTCGGGAGAAAGTCCCCGTAAAAAGTCTTCCAGAGCATCGGGAGCCATGGATTCCTGAATGGTCTTGGCCTCGGTCCTGTCTTGGGCAAGCCCTTTAACGATCAACAAATTGTTGACCGATTCCCGGGAACTGCGACTCAAACCGGGATCCGGATCATCCATGTAATTTTCAGCGATGGCCGTGGTCTGCCAGGCCGTATGGTTGGCAACCCACCCAAGAACCCCGCTCTCCACGGCGGCTTTATGAAAAAGTCCGCTTGCAAGGGGTGAGGCCATCATGGACAGGGTGGCCTGTCCGCCTGCGGATTCGCCAAAAACCATGACATTATCCGGGTCACCGCCAAAGGCCTCGATATTCTCTTGTACCCAGGTAAGAGCCCTGATCATGTCCAGGGTTCCGTAATTACCCGATAGATCTTCGGCAGATCCGTCTTCAGCGTTCAGGGCCGAATGAGAAAACCAGCCAAAGGGTCCCAATCGATAATTGATGGTCACAACCACCACATCATAACGTTCTGCCAGCATCCGACCGTTATATATCGATCCTTCACCCAGGGTATTACCCCCGCCATGAATCCAGAACATAACAGGCTTCTTTTCATGGGCCTGACTATCATCGGCCCAAATATTCAAGTAAAGGCAATCCTCACCTCCCAGTAAGGTACCGAAATATTCCAGGGGGCCGTCATTAAGCATATCCGCGTACTGCATGCAGGGAATACAGGGTTCCACAGCAAGGTAAGGGTCCTGTCCCCAGGCCGCTTCGGGCACCGGTGCTTTCCAGCGCAAATCCCCGGTGGGAGGCGCCGCAAAGGGAATGCCCCACCATACGGCCACACCATTATCATCACGGGTTCCCATGATCCTGCCGCTGGCAATGGTTTTCATGGTGCTGCTGTCCATGGAAAAATCCACATCCGAAACATTCACCTTGTCCCCGGATTTTATGATTCGTTTGATCGCCTTGCCCGAAAACCCGTCAGGAGAAAGAAGGGTCACTGTGTACTGGCCCTTGGGGATCTTGGCAAATGAATAGTCACCATCCTCATCGGTTGTGGTCGTGACCTCCATGTCTCCATTTGCAAGAATCACTGTGGCACCCTCGATTCCCGCCCCATCCAGGCTGACGTTTCCAGTGATCTTACATGCCGGGAGCATCACAAGCATTATTCCCAGAAGCAAACTTATCACACCATATTTTTTCAACGCAACAACCATGGATCGATCCTCCTTTGTGGTCATATTTTTTCCCCGTCACTCCTGGCCCAGGAGTATGTTATCTCCAGCGAAATAATGGATATACAATTTCATTTTTTTACGGACATTCGTATTTTTAACATGCGGTTAATTCTATATATCGAACAATGTTTCCTTTGTCAAACAGGAATCAAACTTCATGCCCTTTTAACCCCATAAATTATGCCGGTTGATAATCGGAGGTGCCCATACTGCTTTTCTTGATAAGATATCCGTTTAAAGCCAACCTAACTCATGTCTCTTCATTCCTCCCTTGACACGGGCCGAAAAACACGAGAATATTTAACCATATCAGAAAATACTCGCGTGTATTTTAAGATGGAGGTTAAAATACGCGTGTATATCAAACGCTATATTGAAAATACCATTATATTCGTCTCTTCCCTCTTTCCTGCTCGGAAACAGGTCATCCCACATCCGACTCGATCCTGAGTCTTCTGAAATTCGGAGGCTTTCCCGAACCTTTTCTTCTTCAGTCTGAAATCCAGACCCGACGGTGGAGCAGGGAGTACAGAACGCGGTTAATCCGTGAAGACCTGGCGGACCTGGAAAACATCAAAGACATTGCCCTGCTTGAACATCTGGCATTGAGGTTGCCGGATCTTGTGGCATGCCATCGTTTAAAATGGTGCCTGTTTCTTCAGGATTGGGATTGAAATTATTTGATATTTCGTGATTCCTCAATTCTTAATTTAGAACATATTTTAGAACATGTGCTATTATTAATTGGTCTTTATCACATAAATATCATTTTCTCTTTCATATATAAGCTTCATGACCCTAATATATAAAACATGTTCTAATATTTGTTGACATGCGCACTGATTATTATTAGAACGGTCGTATTATATTAATAATTCGCTGTTAATATAATATGTTTCAGGATGATGAAACTGGCCAAATTCACTCACCACTTGATTAGGAGAACCGTTATCATGAAAAAGTTTAGGAAAATCTTTATTGCAGTAGCGCTTGTTTCCTGTTTTTTAGTATCATCTGTATCTGCATCCACAACGGACATCACGTTTCCGGTTGAACTTCGAGCTGGATATGCTGACGTAACTGTCACAATTCATGAAAATACCAACGCGTGGCGTTCAGGCACAACCATCCTGGCCGTTCACGGCCTGACCGGCACAGCAGCCACATGGAATCCTCTGATCAAAGAGATGTTTGCCTCTCGCCTTTGGGGAAAAAGAATCAAACGCGTTATCGCTCTTGATCTTCCCGGACACGGCAAAAGCCCCATGCCCTTAAGCTTAGCTGGCGGGCCCTTTGGCAACCTGCTCATTGATGACAACATCAGCGTCATTTTTCAAACCATCCTCTACCTGCAATCACAAGACCTTGGTCCCCGCGTGATCATGGGTCACAGCATGGGTGGCCTTGCCATTCAGGGCTTGCAGGAATCATTGCTGGCCCAAGATCTGAGCCTGGCCAAATTAGGTATTTACCGTGCAGTTCTGATGGCACCGGTACCTGCCGAAGGCGCCGAATGGAACCAAGGCCCTGCAGCTGATCTGACACCGTTCATTTTTGGTGACCCGCAAGATACTGTTGTCGGCCAGTACCTTTACATTCCGCCTCAGTATGCCGGCCTTGGCTCCGACTTTATGAATCTGGACGGCATCACCGTTCCCAATGTTCCGACCTTAGAAGAGTTTGCCATCTACGGTGCACCCGAACCCATTTATACGCTGCTTCAATTGGTCGGCCAGTTTCCGCTGCCCCGTCCGGCTGCCCGTGAAGGCGCTTTCTCAATTTGTAAGGGCACCCTGCTGAACCTGATCTCCTACAGCCAGGACAATCTTGTTCCCCAGGCTGACCTTGATGCCTTGTATCCCTATTTGACCGGCAGCAACTGTCGTATGTTTTATCGTTCCATTGACACCGATGATGCCTGTCATAACATGCAAATCACCAATCCTAAACGAGTGCTGAAAACGTTGATGACGTTGCCGCGGTTCTAATGACAGGATTTCGGGTAGAGTAAAAAACAGTTTCCTACTCTACCCGAAATCACGGAATCAGGTCTTTCAATTGTTTTATTTTACGCAGTTTTAGACAATCACATCCGTGTGACGATCCTTTCTTCAGACACTATTCCGATGACGAAATCAAAAAGAGAGACACGACCTGTTGTGGTAAGGATGTCATGTTATCTCTGGGCCGCATCAACCATTTCAGACGGAAATGGCCCCTTATAGAATTGAATACATAAGCGCTCGCTTAAACATCTGGTACAGATGTTGCTGTATCTATTATAAAAATTCAATTTGCGCACTCCGTTTGAAAGGATTCTATTGTTGAACAACGTATTTATTGCAAATATTATACAATTATTTTTGATAGTTATATTTATATGTCCCGCGAATGGAGATGCTGGTAATTCTAAAAACACCCCCTCTTCGCCAATTACAATTCGTTTAAGTAAGGCAACCTCGCTTATGAATGCAGGTAAAGCAAACGAAGCATTTGAATTGCTATGGCCTTTAGAAGATGAGCTTGCCGGAAATAGCGACTACGACTATCTGTTTGGAATTGCAGCACTGGAATCGGGGCATCCTGCAAAAGCATCCCTGGCGCTGGAACGGGTTCTTGCAATGAAACCCGGCTTTGCCGGAGCGCGGGTTGATCTTGGGCGTGCTTATTTTGCAATTGGCAATTACCGTATAGCCAGAAAGGAATTTACTCTTGTTTTGCAACAGCCCAATCCACCGCCGTTGGTCAAAGCTGTTATCAATAAATACATGGTCATGATCGAAGAGCGTTTAACAAAGAAAAAAAACCAGCTATCCGGATGGGTGGAAATTTCCGGAGGCTATGATTCCAATGTTAATTATGCCACAGCAGATACGGTCATAAAGGCACCGGGCCTGCAATCGGCAACAATCCCCCTGTCTGATGACAATATCGAGCAAGATGATGCATTTCTAAAATGCAGCATCAACATGGGGCTTTTACATCATTTTACACCGACCGTGCGATCATTTGTGGGTGTCAATGGCTCCAAACGTTTCCTTGCAAATGAACAAAAATTTGAAACGGAAGATGCTCAATTACGTACCTATCTTGAGTTTGGGGAAAACATCAATACATTTCGAATCGGCGCAGTCGCAGGACTATCAACCTTAGATCAGACCTTAAACAGCAAACAGGTTGGCGGAAACATGGTATGGCAGCATGCGCTTAATCCGTCTAACTTAATTACACTGTTCAGCCAGTATGATACGTTTCGCTATCCTGATGTTCAAGTCAATAATTTTGATCAATGGGTGGGTGGGGTGTCATGGATACATGCCATGCCTTTTATGCGCGCCTCAATGCTTGCCGCAAGTGCTTATGGGGGGTATGCCTTTGAAACCGAGAATCGAGCCGATGGTGACAATTCAATCTATGGGTTAAGGCTTGGATATCACATAAAACCCTTTCCTGCCATTTCCATCATTGCCGGTGTCGGCGAACAATTAAGCGATTTCAAAAAAGAGAATGCTATTTTTCAAGAAGAACGTGATGATCAGCAGCTGGATGTAAGGCTGGCCGTGAATTGGACCCCGATCAAACGCGTATCGATTGGGGGCATGATCAGCCATGTCCATAACAACTCCAACATACCCATTTATGAGTATAGAAGGAACGATGTTTCCGCCAGGATACAGTATTACTTTTTTTAGGAGGTTTATATGAAAAATGACCAAAAAGGCATAATCAGGCGTTATTTTATATCCTTCCTGATTGGAATGGCGATTATCTGTTGGAGTGCATATGCAGAAGAGACTGATCCGGCTGGCCATGCCATTTTTGTTCATGGCCCTGTCTGGCGGATTCCGGTAGATATGACGAAGATGCCTTTGCAAAAAGGTGATTCTGTGTATGAAGCCGATACGATTATGACGGGCAAGACAGGGGCTGCGCAATTGATTATGTCTGATGGTGCCTATATCGCCATACGGCCGAACAGCAGCATCCGTCTGGATGTATATCACTATGATAAAGAAGAAGAAACAGGGGTTGGCGAAAGCATTATAACCCTCATCAAAGGATGCTTTCGATCTATCACGGGATTGATTGGAAAGGAAAACAAAGAAAATTATCGGATTAAAACACCTGTGGCAACGATCGGCATCAGGGGAACCGACCATGAGCCACTCTATATCCCGGAACCGGAAGAAGGGGAAATACCCATTGGAGAGCCTGGTTTATACGACAAGGTTAATTCAGGGGAAACCTATATTGAAAATGACGCCGGTATCGTGACGATTCTTCCAAATCAGGTCGGTTATGTTTCGGATCAAACAACCTTAGCCATTGTGGACGATACCATTCCCGATGTCTATGACCAATTTTCCGCAACAGGTTCCGAAGAATCAATGGAGACATCCGATGAGCAAACCACTGAACCAACAATGTCCATTGAGGGTTTGGATGTATTTTCAAGCACGACATCCCTTGCGGAACAGATGGCCGCACAATCCTTTGCCCCGGATATGCCCGTAATTGAAGACAAACCGGTCCAATATTTTGGTCTTTTCACCTGGCCGGATGCGGTTAATTACCAGGGCATCATTGGATTTGGTGCAGATGCAACGGAAGTTGACACGGATGATACGGGGAATTTAACCGGATATCATTTGCCGTCACGTGATTTTCCCGATCCTGAATGGATACAAACCCTGCGGATGGTCAATCCAACCGCAGCAACACGACAGGAATCCAATCACTATTCTGAGACCTCCATTGAATACGGCACATGGCAAGCCGATGCCATTGAAAGAATCAACTACGACGGAGTCATAGAAAATTTTCCAATTGGAAACGGCTTGGCCCACTGGATCAAAGGAAGCATATCTGACTCGAATTATTTATCCCAAGTCATTACCGGTACCCAAATATATACATTTGATGGGGGTACGGCCCCTACTAATCAAGATGGTATTGGCGGAACCTTAAACAGTGCCGCCCTATCCGTCGATTTTTCACGCCAGGCTTTGGATGTTGCGCTTCAACTGAACGTGAACAGTCATGACTGGTCAGCCGGTGCAACGAACGTCCCTATAGACAGAGGCCTTTTCACGGCAAGCAGCCCGGTTCTAACCGTTGATCGGGATGGGGATAGCGCCTATACGTGGGGCTATTTAAATGGTTCATTTGCCGGTCAGGGATTACGTGGTGCATTGCTTGGTTATACCCTGGGGGACACATCCATTTCGGAAACAGTCAACGGAACCGCCGCATTTTATGCCCCGGAACAAGACTCGAATGCCCCCTACCGTGAAATCGGAATAGCCGGAACAGATCCCAGGACACCCTTGTCATCCGCCCTGGCGCTGCACTCTCCGTCCGCAACGTCCACGATAAGCATGGATGGATCGGAAAATTTAACCGGATTTGACGCCATGCTTCCAACATACAGCATCATGCCATCCGGTGACGCTCAATCACCTGTCCATCTGGATATCGGTGCGGCCACACTGACCGATACACAAACAGATACAGATTCAGGTATCACCTGGGGTCGCTGGTCCGGAACAATCACGGCCACTGATCGCGTTACGCAAACAACCGCCTCTCCCTCTTTTGATCCACAAGAGCTTCATTTTATCGCAGGCCCTGAGATGTCATCACCCGTTGTATTACCCATAACCGGTACGAAGACCTATCAATTTGCCGGCGGCACCCAACCAACGGATAATATGGGCAATATCGGCACGCTTAACTCGGCATCCCTGTCTGCGGACTTTACGAACATGACCGTGGCGACCGGAATCAACGCAACGGTTGGCACAACGACATTTGATGCCAGGTCAGAGGCAACCCCCATTGAAAGCGGCCGGTATTTTAATGCCACCCACAATGATTCTTTGAGTATCGCCTGTACGGGTGCAGATGCGGGAACGACCCATACAGGAGTAATCTCCGGCGCATTTTACGGAGAACATGGTGAGAGTGCCGGTCTGGCCTATTCGTTCAATACAACAGATGGTGGAAGTATCGATACTACAATTGCCGGAACGGCTGCATTTAAGTAGAGGCCATAGCGCAACCAATTTTTAAGAAATGGCCTCCGGCGGCCAGCTTTTAAAAAGCTGGACAAATGGATTGGGGCAACAGATTTTGAATAAATGAAAGCGTGGGCCCCGCTAAGGCCGGCATTTTCTCTCACGTTCACGGCTTGCCGTGAACGTGAAACAATTCAAAATGTTTAGAACCCTATAAAATTTATTTTCGTGGCGTTTTTTATCCCTTTAGGGGGCTCGGCTGGGACGTCTTCGGCATGAAACATTAGGTGTGGTTATGGCTTATTTTTAAAATGTAAACACACCATCCCAATGTTCACCGGGCGGATTGGAGCGAAACTGATGAATACGATGAAGGAATACGGAATATAAATCCGGATTGGCAGTGTGTCCCCTCAACTGCATAAATTGTTGTTCTGCTGTATCCCACTGCTGGTTTCGATAATGCATCAGGGCTTCACTAAAACCTTCTCTGTCTTCCAAGGCAATGACACCTTTTTTGCTTAACATATCAAGGGGGGTAAACACAGTCACCGGCTCGGCTTTTCCTTTGACCCGAACCCGGTCTATTTCCTGAAATTGAATCCCTTCTGCTTTTTTCTGTGTAAATTCACTGACCATAATGGGGGTATGATAGATTTTGGAAAGCCCGGTAAGCCGGGAGCCAAGATTGACCGCATCCCCTAAAACGGTGTAGGCCATTCGATATTTCGATCCCATATTCCCCACATTCATGGTGCCTGTATTGACGCCTATGCCAATTTCAATCTGGGGCCAGTTTTGCTTGATTAAGCGCTTATAAAGGCTGGGAAGTTCAGCGATCATTTCAAGGGCAGCGTCAAGGGCATGGTGGGCATGGTTCTCATCCGGGAGAGGCGCCCCCCAGAAGGCCATAATCTCATCACCGATATATTTGTCGATCGTCCCTCTGTGTTTATAGACAATTTGGGTCAAAAATGTAAATATTTCATTCATAAACTGGGTTAGCTGTCTGGGATCCATATGTTCAGAGATGGTTGTAAAATCCCGAATATCTGCAAAAAGGACCGTCATCTCGCGGCTTTCACCCGACATACCAAAATCAGAGGGGTTTTCGCTCATTTCCTGAACAAGCTCAGGCGGAACATATTGGACAAATATCTTTGAAATTTGTTTTTTCCCATGGGCTTCCATGAAAAACCCATAAGACATATGAAATACAAATAGCGTAAAAACCAAAAGCAACACAGATGACATCCCCACAACCAGATTATGGTTTTCCCATAGATAGTAATTAAACCAGATAGATGCCCCTGTAATAACCAAAGCACTCAGTAAGGCTCCCAGTGGCGATAATCGGGACAACAACAAGGATACCGTAATGCCCACAAGTATCAGGAGAACAAATTCAATGCCTAAGACATAACCCGGTTTATTTTTAATGGCCTGATCAAGCATTCCGGATATCAGGTTCGCATGGATTTCGATTCCCGGATAGACGTTTTGCACGGGGGTTGGACGCAGATCTTTTAATCCTGGCGTGGTACTGCCGACAAGAACGATACTGCCTTGAAGAATCTCAGGATTTGCTTTTCGGGTAAGAATATCAACCGCTGAAATATAGGGAAAACTTCCCTGACGTCCCCGATAGGGGATTAAAACAGCGCCTTTCTCATCCACCGGTATTCTTAAACCACCGATTCTCAGCCCCTCAAGCCCTAATGATGACGTCTCCTCTCCACCGGATGCAATCTCAAACTCCAACGGTGGAGAACCAACAAGCAGGCGGACAACAGCAAGGGAAAGGGATTCATATAATTTCCCATTATATTCCTGAACCATGGGAACACGCCGAAACATGCCATCTGCATCCACCAGCGGATTGTCAAAAAATCCACCGCCTGCGGCACTGTTGTTCAATTGCTCAAGATTTCCGATATACCCGCGGGTCTCAACAAAGGGAATACGTTCAAACTGTGAGGCAGTCAATTCCAACAAAGGATCAGGTAAGCTGCCGACGGCCATATTATTTTGATTTTGCCATAATGGTTGGAAGTAATAGCCGAGTATCACCGGACGGGAGTTCAAACTCCTGGCAAAGACATAGTCCCTCTCAAGGGAAGGACGTGCTTTATTTAAGGTTTTAATAAAGGTTCGGTCATCTTTAAATGCATTTTCAGCCAGGGCATCTAAAAATTTTAAACCGGAGCTTTCATCCCTCTCCGCAAAAACCATATCAAACCCGACCAGGTTGATGTGATAATAATCAAACAGGGTGTCCACCATATCCGCTAAACGATCTCTTCCCCAGGGCCATCTTCCTTCGGCTGCAAGGCTCTTTTCATCAATATCCACAATAACGATGCGGGAATCCACCGTGTTTGGCATCGTCGTCACCAGTCTGAAATCATAAAGAAAATTTTCAATTGGATCGATAAAGGGCAGATGGAAAATTCCCGAGAGGTGAAACAGAAATATCAAAACAATGATAAGGCTGACAACGATACGTGATAAGCCAGGATGAAGCGTTACTTTCATCAATAACATTTTTTTAAGATGATGACCGGCTCTTTCCAAGGCATTCAATTTAAGGGTTGCCTTTCCATTCCTATGGTCTGCATATCGAAATCAAAAATGAGGCAGGTTTTTATACAATTATTGACATTCAGCACATATTGCATACACCGTCAATGTAATCATTTTAGTCTGAGACGATTGATTTGTATATTTAATTGTCCATCCGTCCCCTGTAGGGATTGGATATGACTCTGACAAGAGGTTGCCGTTATAGTCCGATTTCCCTCCCCCGCCTAATACTTTTTTTCCCGATGGGCATGACACGGATATGACACCGGCATTACCTCCAAAGGAAAGAAGTGTATAACTCGCACTATTCGAGACAATACCATAACCGGATATGCCCGGATCTCCTTGATCCCCTTTGTCGCCTTTTAAGCCTTCGGGGCCTTGAAGACCCGTATCACCTTTAGGACCCTGGGGGCCCATGGCTCCGGCTATTCCCTGGGATCCCGTATCCCCTTTGTCGCCTTTTAAGCCTTCGGGGCCTTGAAGACCCGTATCACCTTTGGGACCCTGGGGGCCCATGGCACCGGCGATTCCCTGGGCTCCGGTATCCCCTTTGTCGCCTTTTAAGCCTTCGGGGCCT
>Ga0180007_10001329_pt1 | contig 34511 bp, 29 predicted proteins | sample MM_PC_MetaG_FD_121122 | JGI IMG/M metagenome (GOLD analysis project Ga0180007, IMG submission 121122) | Groundwater microbial communities from the Aspo Hard Rock Laboratory (HRL) deep subsurface site, Sweden - MM_PC_MetaG | ecosystem: Environmental > Aquatic > Deep subsurface > Groundwater... | reverse complement strand
TGACAAAGATACCACCTGGCAAAAACTCCAGCCTCATCTAATATTTAATGGCGGACGATTAGCTTCTTATGCTCTTCTTGGTGGCTTACTGGGTGCCATCGGAAGTCAATTGCGCCTATCATTATCATTTTCTTCAATTCTAGTCATTGTTGTTTCTGCCGTCATGTTACTGCTAGGACTACAAATGTTGGGAGTGAAGGCTCTGCGAAAATTCCAAATAACTACGCCGAAATTTATCACCAGGCGCCTGGCTGACGAAACAAAATTTCAAGGCCGCTGGCTTCCCTTTCTGATGGGCGCGGCCACTTTTTTTCTTCCCTGCGGTTTTACCATCACCGCTCAAGGCATGGCGCTTCTTTCCGGCAGTCTCTGGCAAGGTAGTTTAATTATGCTCTTCTTCGCCCTCGGCACCACGCTTCCTCTAATGGCTATCGGTTTTTCTAGTGTCAAATTTTCTGCTAAACCCCATCTGGCAAGCACATTTCTTAAGGTCGCCGGCGTCATAGTCCTATTTTTTGCCCTTTTCAACGTCAATGCACAATTAAATGTCCTAGGCGCACCAAGCTTAAGCAATCTTTTCTTTGGGTCATCAACAGCTACCAATAATAGCTCTGCGCAAACTGTTGACAATGACCTGCCAGCTGTAGTTAATGGGAAACAAGTCATCAAGATGGAAGCGTCCTCTTACAGCTACAAGCCAAGCTATTTTAAAGTTAAAGCTGGCATCCCGGTAAGTTGGGAAATTACTGATACTGGCACCAGCGGCTGCACTAATGCAATTATCTCCCGCAGTCTTTTTGACGGACAAATTGATCTAACCCCAGGACAATTAAGCGTTAAAGAATTTACGCCGGAAAAACCAGGTAAATATAAATTCAGCTGCTGGATGGGTATGGTTTCTGGTGTTATTGAGGTAGTAGACAAAGGCGAATTGTCCAATACTGCGGCAACCGCTGATTTGGCCACCAATAGCGATGATGGTGTCGTCCCTTCAGGTGCCACTGGTTGCGGCTGCGGCGGTGGAACCGGGAGTAGCTGTGGCTCCACACAATAAAAACAATAACTTAACAAAAGGTCTTAGTAGTTTAATTATTAATTATTATAAAAATATGCAAAAAATTAAATTTCAAATCAAAGGCATGCATTGCCACTCATGCGCTAGTCTAATTGAATCAAAACTAAAAGAGCATCCGGGCATCATTAAAGTTAAAGTTAACGAAGATTTAGAAAAAGCAGTGGTAGTTTATGACGAACAAAAAATTCAGGAAGCAGATATCCATCAATTAGTCAGAGAGGCTGGCGATTACGAAGCAGTGAAAATAAGTGAAGATGACTATCGCGCGCCAGTCTTAACTAAAAAACCAATCATACCATCTTCATCAAAAGCCTCTTTCCTTATGGGATTTTTAATTAGCTTCAGCATTCTTTCCTTAAGCCTTAATATTATTTTAATTAATAGGCTAATCAGTCCAGCCCAAGGCCAGATTGCCCTGAACAGTAATACAAATACCCAGGTACAAAATGCGCCTTCAGTAGCTGATCCAACGGGAAATCAACCATCCCAGCCGACTAATCAAGCACCAGCTATTCAAACCTTTACTATTACTAAAGATAATCACGTGCGCGGCGACTTTAACGCCCCTATTACTTTGGTGGAATTCTCGGATTTTGAATGTCCGTACTGCGAAAATCATTATCCAACTTTAAATAAAATTCTGAGTGATTATCAGGGTCAAGTAAGATTGGTTTACAAGCACTTTCCTTTGAGCTTTCATCCTAATTCTGAAAAAGCGGCCGAAGCTTCTGAATGCGCTGATGAGCAGGGAAAATTTTGGGGATACCATGATAAATTATTTGACAATCAACCAAGTGGCTTGAGCACGGATAAATTTAAGCAGTGGGCTAAGGATTTAGGCTTAAACAGCCAGCAGTTTGACAACTGCCTAGACACGGGAAAATACGCTCAAAAAGTCCAAGCTGATTATCAGGAAGGGGTTACCAAGGGAGTCAATGGTACGCCGGCGACTTTTGTTAATGGAATTCTGGTCAGTGGCGCTCTCCCTTATGAACAATTCAAAAGCGCTATTGATCAATTATTACCATGAGATTTTCTATACAAAAAACAATAATCGTTGTATTAGTAATAGGGATTAGCGTCTTGATTGGACTTTTTATATATTTTGAAAGAAATCAGAACTTTAAAAATCTTGATACAAATCAGATGTACAATCATCTTACCGAAGAACTAAAATACGCTGTGGCCAAAGCTCAAGAAGCTGGTGTTTATCATTGCTGCATTTCGCCTCCTTGCACCATGTGTTACATGGAGGGCAATAAATGGAATGAGGGAAAACCAGGCACATGCCAATGTGATAAATTTATTGCTCAGGGCGAAAAACCTTGCCCGCAATGCGAAAAAGGATTATTTCAGGATACGGGCACATCCTGTATTATCACTGGTAGTTGTGAAAGTAGCGATTAATGCATCAATTAAATTTAAAAATTTAATAATTAACAAGTAAATATATGTTTAAAAAAATTGTATATATAATTCCAGTTATTTTGATATCCCCAACAATAGCTTTTGCTCATAGTGGAAATGATATTTTTGGCCATCATATGTCTGGTTCTGGTTTTATTGGTATGGGCATCTGGATGATTCTATTTTGGGCCCTGATTATCGTGATTTTTATTGCTTTAGTAAAATGGTTAGTTGACCAGGGCAGAAAAAAAGAAGATTCATCATCAAAAGCTTTAGAGATATTAAAAGAGCGCTATGCCAAAGGCGAGATAGACAAAAAAGAATTTGAAGAAAAGAAAAAAGATTTAAGTTAAATATGCCAAAAATTGACAGCCAAACAGTCTTAAAAGAAATTCTAAAAAAGCCTGGCGCAGAAAAAATTTTGGCTAAATATCGCCTGCCTTGTCTTACTTGCCCGTGGGCGGCTTATGAAATAAAAACGCTCAAGATTGGTCAGGTCGCGAAAACGTATGGACTTGATTTAAAAAACCTTTTAAAAGAACTAAATGTACACCATTAATAATCCTTAATATTCCTTGAAATATATGATCCAAAAGACCATTTTTAAAATATCAAACATGGACTGTGCTTCTTGTGCGGCTAATATTGAGTATAGTCTGAAAAAAGAAGCTGGTGTTCAGTCGATTAATGTCAATTTTGCTTCAGAAAAAGCTTACTTGAAATATGATCCAATCAAAATAAAATTGGATAGAATAAAAAGAATAATAAAGCAACTAGGCTACCAGGCTAAAGAAGAGCCGGTTAGCCGTGAAACACACGAACATCAAAAAGCCACGAGCCAGGGAATCGTCAGGTTGAGAAATACTTTTATATTTTCTCTAATTTTAGGCGTGCCTATTTTTTATTTAGTCATGGGAGAAATGCTAGGACTGCCACTTCCCTCCTTAACTCTCAAAATCAAAATTATCATCCAGTTTATACTGACCACAGCCATTATGGCCGCCAATTATCCCATTTACATCTCTGGTCTTAAAAAATTAATACAGAGAAACCCGAACATGGATTCTTTGATTGAAACTGGTACGCTGGCTGCTTATTTGTACAGTTTGGTTATTTCTCTGCTCGTCTGGTTTAAGCCGGGTTATCAAGGTAATCATCTTTATTATGAAAGCGCTGCTCTGATTTTGGTTTTCATTTCTCTGGGAAAATATCTGGAAGCTGTTACCAAGGGAAAAACTAGCGAAGCCATTAAAAAACTGATTGGTCTCCAGCCCAAGGAAGCAACAGTGATCAGAAATAGCCATGAGGTAAAAATTCCCATTTCTGAAGTGAAAACTGGTGATATTATTTTTGTTAAGCCAGGCGAGAAAATACCAGTGGATGGTATAGTTATTGACGGCTACTCTGGTGTGGATGAAAAAGCGATTACCGGCGAAAGTATTCCCGTGGAAAAAAAGCTGGGCGATATAGTCATTGGCGCGACAATTAACAAAACTGGCGTCCTGAAATTTAAAGCAACCAAAGTGGGTGATGAGACAATGTTGGCTCAAATTATTAAAATCGTGGAACAAGCCATGGGTTCTAAAGCGCCCATTCAACTCCTCGCTGATAAAATTTCTTTTTATTTTGTACCCACAGTTATGGCTATTGCCGTAGCCGCTTTTGTCATTTGGTTAGTCTTCGGCCAATCCTTCACCTTTGGTCTAACTGTTTTTGTTGCTGTTTTGATTATCGCTTGCCCGTGTTCTCTGGGACTGGCTACTCCTACAGCCGTGATGATGGGCACTGGCCTGGCAGCCAAAAATGGCATTTTAATCAAAAGCGCCAAGGCTCTGGAAATGGCGCGCAAGGTTAATATGGTTATCTTTGACAAAACTGGGACGCTAACTAAAGGTGAACCAAGCGTTACTGATATTATTGATGTCCACAATCCAAGGACTACGGACTACAACATTCTCAGAATTGCGGCATCGGTGGAAAAAAATTCAGAGCATCCATTAGCTGAGGCAATTGTGAAAAAATCCAAAGAAAAAAACATAACATTACAAACTGCCCAAAATTTTCAGACAATTCCCGGTCGTGGCGTTAGTGCTTTTTTAAACGGCAGAAAGATTTTATTTGGTAATAGAAAATTAATGCTAGATAATCAAATCAACCCTCGATTTATGGAAGAAAAAATGGTCCGGCTAGAAAACCAGGGTAAAACAGCCATGATTTTAGCGTTGGATAATCAAATTATGGGTATCATCGCGGTGGCTGATACTCTCAAGGAATATTCAAAGGAAGCCGTGACACAACTTCATCAAATGGGTAAAAAGGCAGCTATCATCACTGGCGACAACAGACGCGTTGGCCAAGCTATCGCTCAACAAGTCGGTATTGACCAAGTTCTGGCCGAGGTTTTACCACAAGGAAAATCAGAAAAAATAAAAGAACTGCAAAACAAAGGTAATGTTGTCGCCATGGTTGGCGATGGCATTAATGATGCGCCGGCCTTGGCTCAATCAGACTTAGGCATTGCCTTAGGCTCTGGCACCGACGTAGCCATGGAAACAGGCGAGATTATTTTAATCAAAGATGACTTGCGCGATGTGGTTAAAGCCGTTGATTTAAGCAAATACACGCTTAAAAAAATCAAGCAAAATCTCTTCTGGGCTTTCTTTTATAACATTGTCAGCATCCCCATTGCCGCGGGCATCCTCTATCCATTCACCGGCTGGCTCTTGAATCCATCCATTGCCGCGGCTGCCATGGCTTTTTCTTCAGTCAGTGTGGTGCTAAATGCGCTGTCAATGAAAAGATACAAAATCAGTCTTTAGATTTTACTAATCAAAAACCTCCTCAATTTCTCAAGGAGGTTTTTATTTTAAACGGATTTATTTACCTTCTTCCTGCTTTGCCTTTTCCATCACCTTATTCTTTATTTCCTGCATTATCTTAGGATTATCTTTCAAATATTGCCTGGCTGCTTCCCGGCCAACCCCCAGTTTTGTTTCGCCAAAACTAAAAGTATTGCCAGTTTTATTGACAACTTGATGAGTCACCGCCGTATCCAAAACATCACCACTTAAGGAAATCCCTTCATCATAAATAAAGTCAAATATGGCTGTTTTAAACGGTGGAGCTACTTTGTTTTTGACAACTTTGGCTCTGACGCGGTTACCAACAACGGCGTCACCTTTCTTAATCTGGCCGATTCTTCTGATCTCAATGCGTAATGAGGAATAAAACTTTAGCGCATTGCCACCAGTTGTTGTTTCCGGGTTGCCAAAAAATACACCGATCTTCATTCTGATCTGATTGATGAAAATAAGAACAGTCTTGGTTTTGCCAACAATCGCTGCTAACTTGCGCAGAGCTTGACTCATTAATCTGGCTTGCAAGCCCATGTGCTGGTCGCCCATTTCACCTTCTATCTCTGCTTTCGGAGTCAGAGCTGCGACAGAGTCAACCACTACGACGTCAACACCATTGGAACGCACCAGCGTTTCCACGATCTCCAAAGCTTGCTCGCCAGTATCAGGCTGGGAAATCAGTAACTCATCAACATTGACGCCAATGCGTCTAGCATAATCAGGGTCAAGCGCATGCTCAGCATCAACAAACGCTGCCACACCGCCCAATTTTTGCGCCTCGGCTACCACGTAATTAGCTAAGGTGGTCTTGCCGGAGGCTTCCGGACCAAAAATCTCAATCACACGACCACGGGGTACGCCGCCGACACCTAAGGCTAAATCCAAAGAAAGACAACCAGTTGGTATGACATCTACCTTCATGCGCTTCGCTTCTCCGAGTTTCATAATTGAGCCATCGCCAAAACGCTCTTTTATCTGGTCAATGGCTTGCTGAGCTGCTTTAATCCTGTCAGATATTTTCGGGGAAGATGTTTTTTCGCTAATCTTGGGCATAAAATTATTATTTAATGATAAATTATGTTATTAATTACTTATTTATTTTCCTTTCTTTCAACAAGGATGTGACGATAGATAATATTTTTGTTGCTGTGTTTTTTTTGCGAAACAATCTCAATAGTATTCAAGCCATCTGTCAATTCAATTGTTTCATTAAAATTACCTTCTGTTGTAATAAAGACTTCTTGACCATTGACGGTGACTGTTGACTCGGACTCTGTTTTACCATAAATATCAATTGAATTTTTATCAATAACTACATTTTCTTGGGGGCTTACTATCTCCAAAAATGGCGGTGAGATAATTTTTTTTATTTCAAAGCCTAAGTAGACGAAGCAGGCGACTATTATTAAAAAAATTATCGAGTTTCTAATGCGCTTGGGCGTAATGATTGTTTTGGGAGCTGATTTATTCTTTAATTTTTCCTCGCCTTTTCTCTCTTGCCATGGTTCAATAATTTTTCTTTCCTGCTCATATAAATCTATAACCATGCCTGGGCTTACCTGCAGAAATTCGGCATAAAAACGTAAATAATTTTTAATGTATACTGTTGCGGGCAATATCTGATAGTTTCCCTCTTCCAGAGCTAACAAATACTTTTTCGGCACCCCTGTATTTTTCTCTGCTTCATCTAGTGTAATATTTGCCTCCTCCCTGACAGTCCTCAATCTCTGACCTAACGTTTTCTTGCCTTTTACTTCTTTTTTTCCAAATTTTATCATAGCACTTTACCTAAACATTATTTTCGTTATCAATATCAGTTTCTTTATCAATTTCCTCACCTGCCTCCTCATCTGTATAAAAAGCGCCAGGTTCTCCTCTTTGGCCTGTTAATATCTCTCTCGGCTTCGCGCCATCAGCCGGGCCAATAACTCCTTCTTTCTCCAGTAAGTCAAGCAGCCGAGCAGCGCGTGCGTAACCAATTCTCATGCGTCTCTGTAAAAAAGAGGCTGAGGCTTTTTGCGTTTTTAAAATTAATTCCTTGGCTTGCGGCAATAACTCGTCATCCCTAAGTTCATCAAATTCCCCGCTTGTCGACACTTCACCTGATTTCTCAACCACCGCCTCATTATACTCAGGCTCTGCTTTGTTCTTTAAATAGTTGACCACTCTTTCAATTTCTGGGTCAGTGACATAAGCGCCCTGCAAGCGCTTTGGCTTTGACAATTCAGAAGAAATATAAAGCATATCTCCGCGGCCAAGAAGTTTTTCCGCTCCTGAATTATCCAAAATAGTACGTGAGTCAACAATAGAAGCCACGCTAAAGGCTATTCTTGCTGTAATATTAGCCTTAATCAATCCAGTTATAACATCAACTGACGGCCGCTGGGTGGCTAGTATTAAATGAATACCAACAGCTCTAGCCATCTGAGCCAAACGAATAATCGCTGACTCCACTTCATTGACTGCCACAGCCATCAAATCAGCCAATTCATCAACCATCAGGATAATGTATGGCATTGGTTCCTCGGCTTCTTGGTTATAAACCTGGATATTTCGCTTCCCGCTCTTTGATAAGACATGAAATCGCCTATCCATTTCCGCCACCACCCATCTCAGAGCACCAATTGTTTTATCAATCTCTGTTACCACTGGTGTCAGCAAATAAGGTATGTCATTATAAATAGGCAACTCAACTCTTTTGGGATCAACCAAAATCAATTTTAAATCAGAAGGTGAGTTCTGATAGAGCAAGCTGAGAATAATCGAATTTATACAAACTGTTTTGCCTGAACCGGTGGCGCCAGCAATCAGAAGGTGGGGCATCCTGTCTAAATCAGCGACCCAGGGGTGGCCAGCCACATCTTTGCCTAAAGCAATTGTTAAGTTTGTTTTTCTTTTTTTGAACTCATCGCTGGCCAGAATTTCTTTGAGCTTAACCACAGCCACAGCCTGGTTTGGCACCTCGACGCCAACCAATGATTTGCCGGGAATCGGCGCCTCAATGCGAATCGGATGGGAAGCCAAAGCTAGAGCCAAGTCATTGTGCAAGGTAGTGATTTGTGACAGCTTGACGCCATCAGCTGGCTTTAAAGCGTATTGCGTCACTGTCGGGCCAACTTTGACGTCAGCCATTTCGACCTCAATGCCAAAATTTCTTAGCGTCTTCCCAATTCTCTCCTTGTTAGCTTCGATGTCACCGCTAGTTGGTTTTTTATAATCGCTTTCTAGTAAATCAAGCGGGATTTCAATTTTTCTCCTCGTCTGTTTAATTTCAGGAAAAATTTTTAGCTGTTCTTTTTTACCTGTCGGAAGTGTTGACTCGGTTGATATTGGCTCCTCTGTCATCGCCTGCCCAGCTACTTTCTTTACTTCAAACTCTTTTTTTCCTTCAATTGTTTCCGTATCTTCCCTTTTTGTCTCTAAATTGACTCTTATTCTGTAAAAAAATACTCTGAATCTTTCTATAATTCTTTTAAATATATTACCTTTTTCATACAATCTTTTTAAGGAAATGTCAAAAGTAATTAATAAAGAAATGATAAAAAGGGCCAGTAAAACAATACCAGCTGCCCAGGGACCGATTAATTTACCTAAGGGATAAGCTAAGGCCAAGCCAATGTAGCCACCTCCCCTTCCCTGTTTAATAATGGAAATGATTGAATCAAAAGAAAACCAAAGATTTAAAAAAGCAGTTATAGATAGTGTTAATAAACAGAAACCAATATAATTTACTGTTCTCAAAACATATTTCTGCGGTTTAAATAATAGGATAACAATCACGATGAAAATAACTGGCACCAAATATTTCGCCCAACCAAACAGATAATCTAATCCTATTTTAACTCTTTGTCCTAAAAATCCAGCCCAACCAAAAAGGCAGAAAATTAAAAATAAGGCTAGAGCCGAAAAAATAACTATCAAAATACCATTCTTTGTTTCTTCTTTGAGATAAGACCGAAACTCATCTCCCTCTCCCTTTTTACTAGATTTTCCCTTTGCCTCTCTTTTGTATTTCTGCAAATACTTTTTCTCTAATTTTAGTGGCATAATTAATGTGCTTTATACTAATATTTTAACACAATTTAGAGGTTAAATCAATTAAAAAATCCCTATTTTACAAAAGGGGGAAGGAGCTGGGGAAGGGACAATAGTAAGTAGGCTGATTAGTGCTAAGTTTTACGGAAACCGGTGCCAGCTGGAATTAATTTACCAATAATTACATTTTCTTTCAAGCCTCTCAACTTGTCTGTTTTACCAGAAACAGCAGCATCAATCAATACTCTTGATGTCTCCTGAAAAGAAGCGGCTGACAAAAAGCTGTCAATGGAAAGTGAGGCTTTGGTAATGCCCAGGAGTAGTTGATCGCCTAAAGCAAATTTGCCGACTTTTTTCTCTATCTCTTCATTAGCTTCAATAAATTGTGTTTTTTCAACTACCTCACCAGGTAGGAAATTACTGTCGCCAGAATCCTTGACAAAGATACGTGAAAACATCTGCCGCACAATAATTTCTACATGTTTATCATTAAGCTTCTGACCCTGGGAAGAATAAATATATTGTATCTCCTTAATAATATATTTTTGTACTGCTTCCTGGCCTTTAAGGTAAAATAGCTGATGCAAATCCAAACTCCCTTCAGTGATTTGATCACCTCTCTCCACCATGTCACCATTCCTTACCCACAAAGATTGGCCAGTTGGTACAATATATTCTCTTATTCTGTCTCTTTCCGAAGTAATCAATAAATAATCCTCTTTAATTTTTACTGTTCCATCAGTCCTGGCCTTTATAACACCATCAGTATTAGTAAATAATTTATCGCCCGCCTTGGTTATACTTCCCTCTTTAACCTCAAGATGGAATTTTGTATCTTTTGCCTTTTTATCCTTGCGCTGAAAATAATATTTATCTTTATGAATATCCTTATATTTAATTTTTATAAATCTCTGTCTTTCTTTTTCCAGCTCCACAATTTCCACCTTTCCCGAGACATCAGAAATCAAAGCTGGCTTGCGCACCGGCCTTGCCTCAAAAAGTTCCTCGACGCGCGGTAGACCTTGAGTAATATCCAGGCCGGCCACACCACCAGTATGAAATGTCCTCATAGTTAATTGTGTGCCAGGCTCGCCGATGCTTTGTGCGGCAATAATCCCGGCAGCTGTGCCCAACTCCACTAATTTGTTGTACGCCAAATCATAGCCATAGCACATCTGGCAAAGTCCGCGGTTAGCCCGGCAGGCCAGAACTGAACGAATATGAATTTGCTCCAAATCAATCTTTTCTAATTCAGGCAGCATGGCCTCTGTAATCAATTGATTCTTTTCTAAAATAACTTTCTTGGTTTTGGGGTCTGTAATTTTGTCAATAACCACTCTGCCTAGAACTTTACTGGTTAACGTTTCGCCAGTAGCCTCGACTTCTTTCTTTCTTATCACTATACCCTGATCGTCGCCACAGTCTTTTTCGGTAATAACCATATCTTGTGCTACATCAATCAGGCGCCTAGTGAGGTAGCCGGCGTTAGCTGTCCTTAGGGCAGTGTCAGAAAGACCCTTGCGAGCGCCGTGGGTGGAAATAAAGTATTCCAAGACATCAAAACCTTCCTTGAAACTGCCTTTGACTGGCAGCTCGATAGTTTCGCCAGCTGGATTAGTAACCAAGCCTTTCATACCCATAATCTGAGTAATTTGGCTCCAGGAACCACGCGCGCCTGATTCAATCATGGCATAAACAGGACCATCCTTGTCTAATGAATCTTTACTGATTTTTTGAATCTCGTCTTTGACAGAAGCCCAAACCTCAATAACCTTAGCGTGCCTCTCTTCGTCAGTTAGAAGACCCTGATCATAATGCGACCGAATTTCATCTATCCTTTTATCAGCATTGTTAATTATTTCGTATTTTCTGGCTGGTATTTCCAAATCACCCATGCCCCAACTAAGACCAGAACGAGTTAGATAATCGAAGCCTACCTCTTTTAATTGATCAAGCAAAACAACTGTTTTTTCTCTGCCTAAAAGATTCAGGGCCTCACCGACAATGTTACTCAAAGATTTTCTATTTAATCCCCTATTTATAAACTGTAATTCTTTTGGCAAAATATTATTAAACAAGACACGACCGATGGAAGTCTCGGTTAATTTTCCATCTATCGGTACCTTTATTTTGTCATGTAGTTTAATAGCGCCTGTTTTATAGGCTATAATGGCTTCATCCTTGTCAGTAAAATATTTTTTAACCTCTGCCTTTTCATTCATCAAAGTCATGTAATAACAACCTAGCACAATATCCTGCGAAGGCGTGGCAATCGGTGTGCCAGTGGCCGGCTTTAATAGATTCTTAACTGAGAGCATTATATTTTCCGCTTCCCACTTAGCTCTTTCTGTCAAGGGTACGTGCACAGCCATCTGGTCGCCGTCAAAATCAGCATTAAAAGCCATACAAACCATGGGGTGAATTTGAATGGCCTTGCCTTCAATTAAAACAGGCTGAAAAGCCTGGATGCCCAGACGGTGTAAAGTTGGTGCGCGATTTAATAAAACATACGACTGCTTTGTTATTTCCTCCAAAATATCCCAAACCTCTGCTCTTTCGCCATCAATAAAACGACTGGCGCTGCGTACATTATGAACGTATTCCATCTTGATCAGGCGGCTAATAATAAAAGGCTTGAATAATTCAAGCGCCATTCGCTTGGGCAAACCGCATTGAACCATATTCAGATGCGGACCAACGACAATCACTGAACGTCCGGAATAATCAACTCTTTTGCCTAAAAGATTTTGTCTGAATCTGCCCTGCTTACCTTTTAAAATATCGGCCAATGATTTGAGCATCCTCTTTTGACCAGTGGAGGCTGTCACTGTTTTACCGTGTCGCGCACTGTTGTCAATCAAGGCGTCCACGGCTTCCTGCAGCATTCTTTTTTCATTTCGACAAATTACTTCAGGCGCATTAAGCTCAATCAATTTCTTCAGACGATTATTTCTGTTTATAACACGACGGTAAAGGTCATTCAAATCAGAGGCAGCAAAACGGCCACCATCCAATTGCACCATTGGTCTCAAATCAGGCGGAATCACCGGGACGACATCTAAAACCATCCATTCTGGCCTTATTTTATTTACCCTCAGGCTTTTTAGCAATTTCAGACGTCTTATCATTCTTCTCTTTTTGTTTTCTGGTGTATCTTGCATTTCCCGCTCAAGTTTGAAAATCAATTCGTCAAGATTTATATTCGCTAAAAGTTGGCGTGTGGCTTCCGCGCCAATACCAGCTTCAAAAACATAGCCATATTTCAAGGACAAATCGCGATACATCTGTTCTGAAATGATTTGTAAAGGTTTTAAATTTTTCAGTTCCCTCCTGGCCAAATCAACTGCTTCGGATAAATTTCTTAATTTTTCCTCACGCATGGCTGATAAACCGGCAATTTCTTGCTCGAATTTTTGCTCATTTCCCTTTTTAGATTTTTCCTGTGATCTCTTGTTTAAATCATTTATCTTCCTCTGCTTTACCTCATTAATCTGTCTCATAAAGTCTGATTCAATACCTTTTTTCTTTGAGTTATACTCTTTGTCAATCTGTTTTAAAGTTTCGTCTCTTAATCCGTCATTAACATGGGTAATAATAAAATTAGCAAAGTAGATGACCTTTTCTAAATCTTGGACAGAGAGATCTAAAACCAGGCCTATTTTAGAAGGCACGCCTCGCAAAAACCATATGTGTGAAACAGGTGCAGCCAGCTCGATGTGACCCATTCTTTCCCTTCGTACCAAACTTCGTGTCACCTCTACCCCGCATTTTTCACAAATGATTCCTTTGTATCTAATCTTTCTGTATTTTCCACAATAACATTCCCAGTCCTTTGTCGGACCAAAAATCTTTTCGCAAAACAAACCGTCTTTCTCTGGCTTTTGAGTACGATAATTAATAGTTTCTGGCTTAACAACCTCTCCGTAAGACCAAGCTTTAATTTCATCAGGTGAAGCCAGTTTGAGTCGAATGGCTGAAAAATCTATTTGTTTATTATATTCAATAATCATGATTTTTTCTCCTTACGAAATTCCTTTTTAGCTGTTTGGATTTCAGCTTGTTTTGGCTCCTCGCCTTCCTTTTCTACTAATTCAACATCAAGGCATAGGCCCTTTAATTCTCTGATTAAAACATTGAATGATTCTGGTATATTTAGCTTTTTGATTGGTTCGCCTTTAATAATAGCCTCGTAAGCTTTAGAGCGCCCCGGTACATCATCAGATTTAATTGTTAACATTTCCTGCAAAGTGTGAGCGGCGCCATAAGCTTCTAATGCCCAGACTTCCATTTCGCCAAACCTCTGGCCGCCAAATTGTGCTTTACCGCCCAGAGGCTGTTGCGTCACTAAGGAATACGGTCCAATTGAACGCATATGGATTTTATCTTCCACCATGTGGTTAAGCTTCATTATATATATGTAACCAATAGTTACTTTATGATCAAAAGGCTGGCCAGTACGACCATCGTAAATAATAATCTTGCCATCCTCGGGAAATCCGGCCTTCGCTAATTCCTTCCTAATCTCTACTTCAGGCACGCCAGACAAAACAGGCGTCACAACGCGATAGCCGAGTGTTTTGGCTGCCAAGCCTAGGTGTGTCTCTAAAATCTGGCCAAGGTTCATACGCGATGCGACGCTCAATGGATTTAGAATAATATCAACTGGCGTTCCGTCAGCTAAATATGGCATGTCTTCATTGGCGACAATGCGTGAAATAACACCTTTGTTGCCGTGGCGGCCAGCTAATTTATCGCCGACTTGGACTTTTCTTAATTGCGCAACAGCCACCTGGATAGTTTTTATTACTCCCGATGGCAGTTTATCACCCTTTTCGCGAGTAAATATTTTAATATCCGTTACCTTGCCGTGCTCGCCATGCTCCAAATACAAAGAGCTATCTTTGACGTCCTTGGCTTTCTCGCCAAAGATAGCCCTTAGTAATCTTTCCTCAGCTGATAATTCTGTCTCACCTTTTGGGGTAATTTTGCCGACCAAAATATCGCCAGAGGAAACCTCGGCGCCAACCCGTACAATACCCTCTTCATCCAAATCTTTTAATTTCTCTTCTGAAATATTAGGAATATCTCTGGTAACGACCTCGGGACCAAGCTTTGTGTCTCTGACATCAACAGAATAGACTTCAATATGAATAGAGGTGTATTTGTCGCTTTGGACAAGTCTGTCAGAAATAAGAATAGCGTCTTCGTAATTACCGCCTTCCCAAGACATAAAAGCCACTAAAACATTCTGGCCTAAAGCTAATTCACCATGATCAATAGCTGCACCGTCTGCTAAAACCTGGCCTTTTTTAACCTTCTGACCCTTGTCTATAATAGGTTTTTGATTTAAACAAGTCGAAGCATTTGAACGAATAAAATTACCCAATGGATATTTGTATATCTTATTATCTTTGCCTAAAATCTGCATTTCATTAGCTTGTAGTTTAATCACTTCACCATCTTGATTGCTAATAATAACATGACCTGAATCATAGGCTGTCTTTTTTTCTATACCTGTACCAATAATTGGCGCCTCGGGACGCACGCACGGCACAGCCTGTCTTTGCATATTAGTACCCATCAAGGCACGTACTGCATCATCGTGCTCTAAAAAGGGAATACAGGCTGTAGTCACGCTGACAATTTGTGCTGGCGAAACGTCCATATAATCAATTTTCCAAATATAATCAATGGTTGGTTCACCATGCTCTCTTACCTCAGCTCTGTCATTAATAAAATAGCCATTCTCATCAATCGGAGTAGTGGCTGCTGTAGTAATGTATTTCTCTTCTCGAAAAGCGTCCAGCCAAACAATTTCATCAGTGGCTCTTGACTTGATAGGCACTGTTTTCAATGGTAGTTTTTCCAGCTTTTTTGACAATTCATCTGTTATTTTATCATTTTTTAAAGCTAATGGTTTGTTAGTTTGCGGGTCATTAACATCTTCTCTTAAAATTTCACCCTTAGTGACATTGGCTTTGTTTTCAATATCATGAATCACTTTATAATAAGGTGCTTGGATAAAACCAAAATCATCAACCAATCCATATGAGGCCAAGTGGCCAACTAAGCCAATATTTGGTCCTTCGGGTGTGGCAATCGGACAGATGCGTCCATAGTGAGTGCGGTGAACATCTCTAACATCAAAACCAGCTCTCTCCCGTGAGAGACCGCCTGGTCCCATTGCTGACAATCTTCGTTTATGTTCTAACTCAGCAAGAGGATTTGTCTGATCCATAAACTGCGAGAGCTGGGAAGACATAAAAAATTCTTTTACAGCCCCAATTACTGGTCTGGCGTTTATTAATTGATTTGGCGTTAAAGTATTTATATCCAAAGTACTCATTCTGTCTTTGATAATTCTTTCCATACGAGCCAAACCAACACGAAATTTATTTTGCACCAACTCCCCGATAGCCCTAACGCGTCTATTGCCTAAATGGTCAATGTCATCAGCCTCTCTTTGAGTAATATTTAGACGAATTATTTCCTTAATAGTTTCAATCAAATCATCCTTCTGCAGAACGCGATACGCTTTGTCATTGGGAAAATCAAAACAGAAGCGTTGGTTCAGTTTATACCGACCAACGCGTCCAAAATCATAGCGATCGAAGCTAAAAAACATTTTATAAATTAAGTCCTTGGCATTATCAATAGTAGCTAAATCACCGGGCCTAATTCTTTTATAGACTTCCCTTAGTCCCTCTGCCTCGTTTCTGGCTGTATCTTTGGATATAGTGGCTTCAATGTATTTTATATCAGCGTGCGTATCCACATCTTTAAATAAATTGATAATTTCTTCGTTAGAATTGATACCAAAGGCTCTCATCAGGGATGTAACAGCTACTTTGCGTTTTCTGTCAATCTTAACTGTAATGGCGTTACTGGGCTCAGTTTCAATTTCAAGCCATGCCCCTCTGTTAGGAATTATTTTCGCGCCGTAGTATTTTCTGCCTTTGAAAATTTGAGAAGTAAAAAAAACTCCCGCTGATCTGATAAGCTGGGAGACGACGACTCTTTCTATGCCATTAATCACAAAAGTTCCGCGATCGGTCATTAATGGAAAATCACCTAAATAGACTTCCTGCTCTTTAATCTCGCCCGTTTTTTTATTGGCTAATTTTGCTGTTACTCTCAAAGCTGCTTCGTGTGTAATATTTTTTGATTTAGCGATAACTTCATCAAATCTTGGCTCATCCAAGTAGTAATTTAAAAAATATAGTTCTAAATCCCTGCCAATAAAATCTTTAATTGGTGATACTTCCTCAAATAATTCTTTTAAGCCCTCCTTTAAAAACCACTGATATGACCTCTTCTGAATTTCAATTAAATCAGGCAATTCAGTTGTTGACTTGATTTTTGTAAAATGACGTCGTTCGTTTTCAAAATAATTATCTTTGAACATAAATAAACACTTCTTCCTCCCAAAACGGGGAAGAGTTTCTGTTATTTATTATTAATATTTGTTAACAAACCCCATGAAATGTTTAGAGGCTTCCTAAAAAAATTAGGAAAAATTGTAATTTAAGCGATTGTTATTTTTAAACAATTCGTAATTATGAGCGTAACAGTTTTTTAAAAGGGTGTCAAGTTTTTTTAATAAAAATATATAAAACTTTATTATTTTGGCTAATATTAGAGAAAAAATAATTAGATATATAATTAAAATTAAAAATAGCCAATAAAATCAATAATTGGCTAATCACAGGTTGTCCACAGGGCTTCACGTTAGGTACTCCGTGCTCTGAACCCCACGTGGTTTAGGGCACAGCCCTTTATAATAATTCTTTCACTACTTTCCGGTCATTCCAAGGAATTTTTTGGCCACCCGTAACGGCCATCACCGTCTCGCTTCCCTTACCAGTGATAATCACGACATCGCCAGTCTGTGCCAGACTTAAAGATTTCTTAATCGCCTCTCGTCTTTCTAAAATCCGAAAACAATTTTGATTTTCTATTTTGCCGGCTTGAGTAACGCCAGTAAAAACGTCATCAATAATTTTTTGCGGATCTTCATCATAGGGGTCCTCGTTCGTCACGATTACGTAATCCGTATACTGACCGGCGAGTTTCCCTAAAATTGGACGCTTGGCTTTGTCGCGGCCGCCGCCTTGGGAACCTAAAACTGAAATTATTTTTTTCGGGCTAAAAAGCTTGATTGTTTTATAAACTTCTTCCAAGCCTTTTGGCTCATGGGCGTAGTCCACAAAAATTTTGAATCCTTTACTATTTTCTATTTCTTCCAAACGGCCTGGGATACCTTTTATTTTTTCTAAAGATTTTTTAATTATCATTAAATCAACTTTTTGTGACAAACCGACAGTAATGGCGGCCAAAGCATTATAAAGATTAAATTCACCAAGAAGTTTTAAATAAAAATTAATATTGTTAACTTTAAAATTTGCTCCGGTAGATGCAATTTTAACCCCTTCGGCAAAAGTTAAATGTTCTTGGTTCATTGTTCTTGGTTCATTGTTCTTCAAACTAAATCCAAACTTCTCATCGGCTTCAAAACCTAAAAAGTAGTCAGCTTCTTTGTCGTCTAAATTTATGACACTAACTTTATTAATTTTTTGGCCATTTATCATCTTGACAGGCTTTTCTAAACCCTTAAACAACTCTCCTTTGGCTTGCTTGTATTTTTCATAAGAACCATGCGCCTCAATATGCTCTGGTGAGAGATTGGTAAAAACAGCAACATCGTAATCAATACCCAAGTGCCGAGATTGTAAAATGCCTTCGGAAGAAGTTTCAATAATGACGTATTGGCAACCAGTGTTAACCATTCTGCCAAGAAACTTCTGCAATTTAAAACGGCCGGGCATGGTTTGTTTTGTTTCATTAGCCCATTCTTTGTCAGCTATTTTAAATAAAATAGTGGAGCTCACTCCCACCTTATAGCCAGCTTCTTCAAGAATCTTGGAAATTAAATAGACCACTGTTGATTTGCCCTTTGTACCGGTGACACCGATCACGATTAATTTTCGCGAGGGTTGACCATACAAAATAGCGCCAAGCAAAGCTAAGCTTTTGTGGTACCAGCCAAGCAAGAATTTGGGGATTAATTTTTTAATAAATGATTTCATTGAAGTTATTAACCACGAATTTTATTATCACGAATTTCACGAATCCACAATAGTCAACTAATTTTTATTCGTGATATTAGTGGAGTTACTATTAGTGGTGTATTAACTCATTATTCACCTATAATTTCCACCTCTACTCTCCTCTCCGCCCTCGGTCCATCCAGCTCCATAAAAAATATCTCCTGCCAAGTCCCGAGTTTGAGCTTGCTATTTTCAATAACGATGGTTTTACTGGAACCAACGATAGCGCTGATAATATGGGCTCGCGCATTGTTATCAATGCGATTGTGTTTATAATCTTTCTTTGGCGCCAGGGCTAAAATCCGCTCTAGAATATCCTTTTTTACCCCTTCCTCATCCTCATTAATAATTAAAGTGGCCGTGGCATGAGGTATGGAAATAACACAAAGCCCCTGCTTTATCTTTGAATCTTTAACTAATTTCAGCAACTCATCAGTGATGTTGATTAAAGCATAGGTATTTTCTGTAGAAAAAGTTAGAGTGGAAAATTTTTGGGCAAACATAATTATTTCGCTTCTTTTTTGATCCAATCTAAATATTTTTTATAGACTCTATCCACCGGCAGCTCCAAAATACAAGGCACCTGATAACTGTGATGCTTTTTAATCAGTATTTCTATAGCTTTATAATGCTTCTTTTGCGTGGCAATAAAAGTGACTATTTCTTTACCATTAACCATTTTACCATGCCACCAATAGCGCGTGGTGACCGGGAAAAAATCAATACAAGCCGCCAAGCGCTTCTTTAAGATTAGCTCAGATATTTTTCTGGCTTCAGATAGTTTTGGATAGGTGACGTAAACTTGAATCATAATTATACTGAAGTTATCCACCACGAATCTCATTAACACGAATTTCACGAATTCCCCTTTATTTAATTGTTAGTCATTTGATTCGTGATATTCGTGGAGTCATTATTCGTGGTGTATTAATTCCTTAGTTTAATCAGGAGCCATGCATTTCTTTTAAACTTAGGATTCTTTACTTTAACTAAAGTATACCGGCCGGTCAAGCGCTTACCTTTAAGATTAAATTCAACTGTGCTGGCTGTCCTATTTAATAACGCAAATTTGCCTTTGTCCCAAATTTTCACGATGCCAGCGCCGTATGAGCCTTCAGGAATAATCCCGTGAAAATTAATGTAATCAACGGGATGGTCCTCTACTTGCATGGCCAGCTTTTTCTCACCAATTTTTTCCGGCGGACCTTTAGGCACTGCCCAGGATTTTAACACGCCATCTAGCTCCAATCGAAAATCATAATGCAAATGCGTAGCGTGATGTTCCTGCACCACAAACCGATTTTGCGACTTGGTTAAAATCTCGCCTTTTGGTTCAGGCATTTTCTCAAATTTGCGTTTGGCGTGGTATTTTTCTAATGGCATAAGCTATAGTTATTATAACCAAATTTTACAAAAAAGAAACCCCGCAACACTCTTTTTGAGAATGGCGGGGCCAAAAGTATTAGTCTGAAAAATAAGGCCGAGCAATGGACATAACAGCAAACTTTTTATGATAAATAAGCCGACCTGGTTCAGTGTAATCTTCACATAGCGAAATCTTGAAATTATTACCAGCGCCGTTACGAGTAATGTACGCGTGACATCCGCTATATTCATTACTAGTACAAACTCGCATTTTATTATACAGGTAAGTCTTATCCATCTTTATAGAACTAAAAGCATGGAGGAAAATCTGCTCTGTAACTGACCCAAGTTCCAGTTTGAATTTTAATTTTCTCAATTCACTGAAGATGGCCTCAGCTTCCACTACTAACATCTCTGGCTTAGACCAATTTACTGGCGACCAAAGAATCCATTGACCTTTGGTAAAAGTATTCCTTATATCATCTTCAATATATGAGTTGTGATGGGGATTACTAATAAAATCTATAATCCCGGAATATTGCATACTGACTATTTTTTCCAAATGCTTTTGAAGCGTTAAACCATCTGGAATCCACCAAAGAACATTATCTTGATAGCCGATTTCTGCTTCAACATACCTTTTAAAAGAGTGTATTTGTTTCATGGAAAAAGGTATGGGACCGCATTCTGTTTGGATGCCGCTTGGCTGTAAAAAGGTATTAATCTCTGCTTCCATTTTCTTCTTAAAAGATTCTAGAATTAATTGGGTCAACTTAACTCTAAGATTTTTTACTTGCAACACGCCTTGCTCTTTTAAATATTCACCGCCTAAAACAATTTCTTGTAGTATAGCAGCGTTGCTGATTACTCCCTGAAGCTGGGCATTTTCAGCTTCTGCCTGCTGGATCAGATTTAAAATCTGATACGCTTGGCTAAAGGTTGCCTTCGTCATGGCAATCCTCCTTATTTTTTGTAGCTTCTGCCTCCCAGGCCACAAAAGAGACTTGGGCTACGGTTTAAAGGTACTGTCTTGACCTGTTAATTTAACTTAATATAAACAAGAGGGCTTGTCAACGTTAGTCTAAATTAAAAAAGGGCTCCGCACTTAGCAGAAGCCCTTGTCTTTCTAAACTAATTTACTTTATTTTCCTCCTTTGGTTTGCTAGTTTTCAGAGGGCGGATCAAGTATGATGCCATCTTTTTTTAACGCCTCATATAGATCGCGGGCATGTCTTATTTTTTTTGTAGCCATTTCTCTCAGCTGTTCATCATCAAAGACAAGACGTGCCACGCCATCTTGTATAGCCTGCCGTCCGACAGCCACTGCCTCTTCAATGAAGGCCTCAGTGTCAGCCATACTTGGAATCAAGTGGTCTACGTCAAGAAGACCAATCTCTCGCTGTCGTTCTCCCAATGACTTTGCGGCGGCAATACACATATTAGGAGTGATATCTGTAGCTCTAACATCCAGACCACCACGGAAAATAGCCGGGAATCCCATTGAATTGTTGACTTGAGTTGAATAAGGCAGGTCGGATCTGCCGGTAGCCACGATATATGCACCTGCCTTCAAGGCATCCCAGGGCCAAATTTCTGGAGTTGGGTTAGCACAGGCAAAAACAATAGCACCTTCATTCATTGAACTAACCCATTCAGGCTTAATAGAATTCTCTACAGAGGCAGAGTAGGCAATAACTACATCCGCACCTTTCATGGCCTCTGGAGTTCCACCTGTTAAACCCCTCCTATTAGTAATTTTGCATACTTCCCGACGCGGGTCATTAGGACCATAATCACTAACATTAGCAGGCCCCAAAATACCTTTTATATCACAAATAGTAATATTATCAGGATCAGCTCCGGCGGCAGTGACCAAATTATAGAAGGGGAAATTTGCTGCACCAAATCCAACCAAACAAATTTTTATCTGGCTAATCTGTTTGTCTACTAAATGTAAAGCGTTGAGAAACGCGGCTAATGTTACAGTGGCTGTTCCTTGCTGATCATCATGCATAACTAATATTTCGGCCTTTTCCCGAAGTTTTTCCAGGATATAGAAGCAATTCGGTTGGGATATATCCTCCAGGTTATATCCTACAAAGGATGGCTGTAGAATTAAAGCCGTGCGGATGAATTCTTCTGGATCATCAGTATCAAGACAAAGAGGATAAGCATCAACTCCTCCTAAATACTTAAAGAGCAGTGCTTTCCCTTCCATCACAGGTAAACCTGCTCCCGGATCAAGATCGCCTAAACCCAAAACCCTGGTTTCATTGGTAAAGACAGCTATTGTATTAGCCTTGTTGGTCTGCTCAAAAATACTTTCCGGATGCTTCATGATCTTCTTGCAAGATTGTGCCACACCAGGAGTATAGTAAACGCCAAAGGCATCAAGATCAAGGATCGCACATTTGGGCGCAATTTCGATTTTGCCTCCATAAAATTGATGCCATATGAGAGCTAATTTTCCTGGAATTTGAGCCTTTTCCCTTAATTTCTCCACCTCTGCCGGAGTAAAACTCCTGACTTCTCTTTCAAACATTCAATCCTCCTTTTTAAAAGTCAAAATTCTGCTATTCCTAAAAAACCATTTCACTCTGATTTTTCTATAGCGGCACGATTCCTCCCTTGATTCTAATTTTTAAAACCGTTTTTCTTGAATTTCACCTCTTTTACTGAAGGCATAGGCTTCCTTTACTGAATTCAAAGTACTTTTTTGATTTTTTTTGGCCCCTTTGTTTATCACGTCATCCCAAACCTCCTTTTAATGGTTTATTAATCCACAATTTCTGTTTTTCATATTAGTTTAGCGTGCTCTAATCCGAAAAGCAATCCTGCCATTTTTTATTTGGCTAAAATTAGCCAAAAATTTAAAAAAGGAACCAACCGAAGTTGGCTCCAATAAATCAATACTGCTTTTTATTTTCTATTATCTTGTCTAAAATAGCTACAATCAATTCATCTCTTGACAGTTCTACCTTGCCTTCGAAAAAATTGGGCGGGTCAGTAGCCATAATAAAAACACAGCGCAACCACAGCGGGTTACGCTGGATTATTCTATAATTATTGCGCTCTGATTATATTCCCCTCTGGATCTAACTCCACAAAATGATGCGCCTTGCCTTCACGAAAAGCTGAACACTGGTTTTGCGGCAGATCGTCAATATCCTGCCGCGGATTATGGGCAATATCAGCCACCCAGTCTGGAATTAAATCATTAGACAAACAAGAGCCGGCTGATAAATCTTCTTCAGCGTAGAATTTCGCACGCCATAACTCTTGAGCTTTCGCAACAGCCAAATCTTTATCAGCTTTTTGTTTAATCTTAATATCAGCGGCGCCAGTTAAAATGTCAACGGCTGACACACTGTTGGTATTCTGATTGGTTGTTTTTTTGCCACAGGCGCTCAAAGTAATAACTAAACCAATCAGTAAAATAATTAGCAAAAACTTCCTTACCATATCATTATAAATTATACATTATGAATTATAAATTATTTCAGGTCATTAACTTTATTCAGCTCTTCCCACGGAAACCCTTCATCAGTCCGGCCAAAGTGGCCATAATTAGTAGTTGTCCTATAAATAGGCCTTAATAAATCTAACTGTTTGATTAACCCTCCGGGTGTTAAATCAAAATTATCCAAAACTTTCTGCAAGATTTCATCGTCAGAAATTTTGCCGGTGCCGAAAGAATTAACCCAGACTGACAATGGCTTAATGCCGGCGATGACATAAGCCAATTGGATCTCGCAGCGGTCAGCCAAGCCAGCGGCTACTATATTTTTAGCAATCCAACGGGCTGTATAGGAAGCGGCTTTATCCACCTTAGTCGGATCTTTGCCGGAAAAAGCACCGCCGCCATGACCAACCACGCCGCCATAAGTGTCAACAATAATCTTTCGCCCTGTCATTCCACTGTCAGCTATTGGCCCGCCGATAACAAAGCGGCCAGTATTATTAATATAGTATTGCGTTTGCCTATCTAATAATTTACCGCAAACTGGCTCTACTACCTGCTCATTAATATCTTTTCGTAATTTCTCCAGCGAAATTTCATCATGCTGCGCGGCAATCACCACGCTGTCTAATCGTTTTGGTTTGCCATCATCATATTCCACTGTTACCTGGGTTTTGCCATCAGGCCGTAAATACTTTATGGTGCCGTTTTTTCTGACTTCAGCTAACTTTTTGGCTAAACGGTGCGCTAATAAAATAGGCGTGGGCATATATTCAGGCGTTTCATTGGTGGCGTAACCTGTCATCATACCCTGATCGCCGGCGCCCACTTCATCAGGCTTTTTTTTGGAAACACCCTGGGCAATATCAGCTGACTGCTCAATAATAGAGGTCAGAATACCGCAGGATTGGTAGTCAAAACCGTATTCTGGCTTGGTATAACCAATATCTTTGATTACTTGACGTGTTATCTTGTCAATATTGACATAGCCTTTAGTGGTAATTTGGCCGGCGACTAACACTAAACCAATGTTAACAAAAGCTTCGCAGGCCACGCGCGAATATTTGTCCTGTTTTAAACATTCATCTAAAACTGCATCAGCAATTTGGTCTGCCACTTTGTCCGGATGACCTTCAGTGACTGACTCTGAAGTAAAAACTTTTTTGAGTTTTGACATAGTTTTTTGTTTAATGGTATTAAAAAAATCCCTTAAATAAGAGATTTTTAAGACTAACCTCTTATCTATCCTTCCACTGATTCCCCGTGAAAGGCTGGATTTAACACCCTCTTCCTTCGATATTGCCTAAGGATGGGTTGTCGGAGCTTCACCGGGCCAGTGCCCTCAGCTCACTCTTGATAAGGCTAGGTTGTTAAGGTGTTATTATTATAGCAAATATAAAAAAACTGTCAAAGCAAAAAGCGCCCGCAAAAATCGCAGGCGCTTGCTGGGAAAACTTATTGGCTAAATTTGGCGAGAAACGTCTCGCGTGTCCCTCTGGGCAAACAAATAATCCACTTCCCTGATGGAATTTTACCTTTCAAAAAAACAGGGTTTAAATCTCTAATGGCTGGCATCGGGACTCCACAAACTGAAGCTATCTCCGAGAATGTTAACGTCTTTTTCTTTATCCTTACAGTCACAGTGTCAAACTCCAAGGGCTCAACAGGAAAGGGCATGGAAAGATGATACAACTCTGAATTTTCATAAATAATTTTAAAAGCCACAATTAGAAAAGGGTAGGCTTGTGTTTCACCAGCCAAAGGTAATAAGGAAAGAGAAAATAAACTATCGCCCAAAGCTCTATGTTCTTTTAACGCTCTTCTTATCCTGCCTTCACCAGCATTATAGGCAGCTAAAACCAAAGTCCAATCACCGAATTCGTCATAAAGATCCTTAAAATATCTGGCCGCGGCTTGGCCAGCTAAAATTGGATCAAGACGCTGATCCACCTCTTGGGTGACAGTTAGTCTATATTTGAGAGCCGTTGACTTTATAAACTGCCAATAGCCAACCGCACCTGCCCAAGATTTAGCTCGCAGACTCAAACTTGATTCCACAATCGGAACATACTTTAAATCATCGGGCAAGCCATTATCCTGCAGGATTTTCTCTACATGTGGTAAGTAGCGTCCAAAAAACATCATATAGGTCCAAATTAAATGAGGTCTGTCCAAAAAATAAGCCATTGCTTTATAAAACTGCAGGCTGTCCGAATAACAAGTAAGCGGAAACTCCTGGCCACAAAAGAGAAGAGATTCTGGTAGTTCAATAAAAATCTCATGTTGAAAAATCCGTGTCTTACTAAGCGAAGAATTAATAGATACACAGTCAATCTCTGTTTGGCATACTTCCAGGCGTAGGGAATCATCTTTCGTCCCTGCTTTTGTGTCTGGCTTTAACCTTGGTACTAAAAATATTAAGACAAATATAATAGCTGCCAATACTATCGCTACGATAAAAATCACCAAAAGCCGATAAATTTTTTTAAAGAACATCTTTCCTCCTTGTGTTGAAATTTATTTTGTTTTTAGTTTTTTAGTTATTTCATCTTAACAAATTATTAAAATATGTCAACTAATAAAAAACAGCGCTTCTTAAATAGCAGGCGCTGTTTTAATGCTTTTACTTAATTTATTCGCGTGACGTCAACCCGAAAGATAGGTTTACTCCCTTGGCAAACCCCCTCTGCTTCCTTTTCTGAGAAAAAAAGTTGTGGGTAACCAGGGATGACATACAGACCTTCAAGTTTCCCGCCTTTCTGCAGAAGAATATTGGGCAGAATAAGCGTTTCTGGACGTGCGCCCATTTCTTCAAAAGTCTTCTCCAATACCCGCTTAACAATATCTTCCGCTTTTTTACCTTTTCCTTCTTCTCCCTTATCCATTATTTATTATACCTCCTTTCAAGGTTCAAATGACACCTATCCTCGTGTCATAATTACATGGTTTTTAATTTCTATTTTGCAACAGTCAATTCTAGCATAAGCTCCAAAACCTGTCAAGCCCCAAACAACAAAAACAGAAACATTTTGGGATTTCTGCTATTCCTAGTAGTGGTGCCCTCGGCCCCGAAGAATTTCATTACATTCAATTTTCGGGGTAAACAGGAATCGAACTTATATCTTAGGCTCAGCCTCGCCGCGTATTACGTGGCCCGCACCAAGCCTTTGCCCCTGGCAGGAATCGAACCCACATCCCAAGATCCGGAATCTTGTGTCCTATCCATTGGACGACAGGGGCGCCAGGGGCTACGTTTTAAAATCTAAGTGTTTCAACTTTTTTTCCATCACCTCATTGGCTAACTTTAACTGTTCTGTCGTATTAACACCAATCCACTGATTGTGGTCGTCAATAATGTGAGCTGAAACTTTATTTTTCTGTTCAACTGCAATTTTTATTAAATCAGGTAAAATCAATTCCCCTTTGCCTGTTTTGGATGGTTTTAATTTTTTAATATTCTCCCATAGCCATTTAGCGGCAAAACAATAAGTGCCAGTATTTATTTCCTTAATCTTTTTTTCGGCTGGTGTTAAAACTTCTTTTTCTTTGATAGCCACTATTTCACCTTTTTTATCTCGGATAATCCGGCCTAATTCTTTCGGGTTAGGATGTCTTAAAGTGAGTAAACTAACTTTAGCTTTCTCTTTGATATGCCAGCTAACCAAATTTACTATGGTATTCGGTGTATAAAAAGCCGAGTCATCGCCTTGGATGACCAAAATGTATTCATTAGTGGGATCAACTACTTTTTCGGCACACATCACTGCATGACCCGTACCCTTTTGCTCCTTTTGCAAAGCGTATTTACAGCGCGTGCTGAAATAATCTTTGATCATGTCTCCTCTATAACCAATAACTAAAACTATATCATTAATATTAATACTTTCAAGAATTTTTAAGGTATACTCCACCATTGGCTTGCCGCAGATTTTATACATAACCTTTGGCAATTCTGATGGTTGCCCTGAATTTAATCTTGTCCCCTTGCCAGCCGCCAAAACTATGGCACTGATGTTTTCCATAATTAACATGGTTGTATATTTAATTATTATTTTTATCTTTACAATTCTCGCAAGTAGCCCTCTTTATACTATCTTCAATCATCTCCGCTGTAACGCCGTCTGGTAAGCTTTTACTATTTACCTCGCCCTTCTCATTAAAATAATGCCTGGGAATGTTTAGCCTGTATTCCTTTTTACAAGTATCGCAATCTTTAGTAAAAATGACGTATTCCTTATCTTCATTTACCTCTTTAGCCCTTTCTAATAAACTGGGGCTAATTACTAATTTATGATCTTTCCCGTTAAAATTATGTTCTCTTTCCTTCATAAATAAAAATTTTAACCCCTCAAAAATCTCCTTCCTATCTTATACATATTATACCAAAAACTATTTAAAATCAAATCGTAGGTGCCGATGTAGTTAATTTCTTGGCCGCCAAACCCCCGCTTAAATCTAGTTAGTCCCTGCCATGAGTGATGCTCAGTATGTTCAGCGCCTTCAGTGTTTTCAGTGGTTGCCTGCTGTGTTTTCAGTGGTAGCACACCCCACATGTCATAACACTTAAACCCGAGCTTCTTACCTTCCAAAATCTGCCTCCACTGCACTAAATGCGGGGCCATCAAATTGCGATACTCATTAGAGGAAGCGCCGTGGAGATAAGTGACAGTATCGCCGAAGAAAATGACTAAGTTAACGACTAAGACCTTACCTTCATATTCGGCTAAAAAAAGTTTTAAAAAATCCGGTGATAGAACTTCCAACATTTTTTGATAATAATTTCTTGGATGCGTTTTAAAACTATCGCGGCTGGCTGTTTCTTGATTAAGCTGCCAAAATTTTTCAAAATCTTCCTTGACACCAATCCTGACTGTCACGCCTTTTTTCTCAGCTAATCTGATATTGTATCTTGTTTTGGGATGCATTTCCGAAAGCAACTGCTCTTCTGACTTTGACAAATCTAAAGTCAGAGTGTCTTTTGGTTGGACGAATTGCGTAGCCACTAATGATTTTAAATTTAGCTCGTTGGACTTTTCTACCGGCGGCTCAATTCTGACAAATAATGAATTTTCCTGCTTAGCTATCTCAATAATTTTTTCCAACAACTCATCTAAATAGTTCTTAGTTTTTAGTCCCTGGTTCTTGGTTTCAAAAATCGGCCCGCGCGGGCAGTAAAGGTAATTTCTGCCTAAAGGTAAATTATGCTTAATTACCAAGGCGCTAGCCACTAAACTTTGGCTGTCTAAAACACCTAATCGCCAGATTTTCCGACCCAAACTTTGCTGAAACTCGCCCCACTCCCAAGATTGCAAAAATTGGCTCTTTACCATCGAGCCAACAAAATTATCCAATTGATTTTTCTCCTTTATTTCAACTATATCCATAGACTGCATATTACTTGTTACGTATTACGTGTTACTTCTTCCCCAACATTTTCAGAGCTTCTCTTACCCTATCTTTTACGTCAGTAATGGAAGTATCAACCTTGTGCAAAGCCTCTCTGGCTTCGGCTCTTTTATAACCAAGGTTAACCAAAGCATCAATGGCGTTTGAATCACCCAGATTTTCCAGATCAACTTTTTCTCCTTCCCTGGTTTTAATGCTAATTTTATTTTTCAATTCTAAAATCAAACGCTCGGCTGTTTTTTGGCCAATGCCGGAAACTTTGGTTAAAATGGACGCGTCGCCGTGGATAATCGCTTTCTTAATTTCTTCCACCTTGCCGACGGAAATAATACTCAAAGCTGATCTTGGACCAATACTGGATACAGTTAAAAGCTGTTCAAAAAATTCCAGCTCTTCCAAAGTTAAAAATCCGTAAAGCTCCATGGCATCTTCCTTAACGAACAGTTTGGTAAAAAGAGTGGCTTTCTCACTTTGACTAATGGCTTCCAAAGTCAAAGGCGAAATAAAAACCTGATAGCCCACGCCATTGACATCCAAAATAATAAACTTATCATTCTTATGCTTAATTTGGCCTGATAAACAGGAAATCATAGTGTCTTTATTATATCAAATTAAGCACCATAAAAAAAGCACCCGCTAATGGGGTGCCCTGAAATCTAATTCATAGTTTCGACCCCGTCTCTTAGATCAGTCGAAAGAAACCTGCGGCAACAAAGTATCCCGCTACTAACAAAAATGAATCTCTGGCACTAATCAGCCACGTTTTTGGTCTTTCTGTAATCAACCTTATAAAAACCCAGAACATTAGAAAAGGAATAACTGCGAGTGCAATTGCATTAACTGCCTTGTCTAGGATTGCCTCGGGCGTATCCGGCCCAATGACACTGACTAATATCCCTGTTAATAAACCGACTATTAAAAATGCCCACCATTTCATTTTTTCTGCCTCCTAAATTAAAGGTTCAAACTATTGGATTATCTTATCACCTTGACCAAACCCCTGTCAAGCGTTATAAAAAAGCACCCGCTATTGGGGTGCCTAAATAATAAAAATGTCATTCAATTAAAGTTTAAACAATACCCGGTCTATGCTTAATGGCTAGCTCCCCTGCTCTTTTCCTTACTGGAGACGCGAATCTTTCTTGTATTTCTTTAAGAGAAATCCTCTTATTTTCTTTTAAAATCTTTATCACTGAATCTTCCAAAGTTGTTGGCTGAAGCGCGGTTAACATTCTTTCAATTTCGTCTTCAGGTACTCCCTTTTGTCTCAGCCAGAATATTTTTGTATCAAGATCATCGTCTTTAAAATTATTTAGATTAACAGTTAATGGTTCTTCTCCTTCAAACTCTTTCATCAATTCCTTTAGGGCCTCCTCCTGATTATAAACTTTTGACACTTTTCCTCCTTGGGGACGTAATACGTCCCGAGTCACGTATTAAGTGTCTTATTAAAAGATCTAACTCTACTTCTAAATTACTACTTATCTATGCTATAGTCAAGATATGAAATTTAAACTAAAATCAAAATTTAAACCGAGAGGAGATCAGCCCGATGCCATTAATAAACTCGTGGCTGGTCTGAAAAATGGCTATCGCGACCAGGTTTTGCTGGGCGTTACTGGTTCGGGAAAAACTTTTACTATGGCCAACGTCATCGAGCAAATCCAAAAGCCAACTTTGGTCATTTCGCATAATAAAACATTGGCCGCGCAGCTGGCTAGCGAGTTTCAGGATTTTTTTCCGGATAATGCAGTGAATTATTTTGTTTCTTATTATGATTATTACCAACCAGAGGCTTATATTCCGAGCACTGACACTTACATTGAAAAAGCCACGCAAATGAATGAGGAAATTGACCGATTGCGCCACGCTTCTACCCAAGCTTTACTTTCTAGAAAAGACGTAATTATTGTCGCTTCTGTTTCCTGTATTTATGGCTTGGGCTCGCCCACTGAATATAAAGCAGAAACTGTCAGGCTCAAAGTCGGACAGAAAGAAAAGCGCGATAAAATATTGTTAGGCCTTACTGATATTCGCTACACCAGAAACCAAACTGACATCTGGCGCGGCCGCTTCCGGGTTTTAGGCGATATTCTGGAAGTTTTTCCGGCTTTTTCCGAAAATAATTTATATAAAATCCAGTTTTTTGGCGATGCCATAGAAAAAATTTCTGAAGTTGACTCTTTGACCGGCAAAGTTATCCAAAATTTAAAAGAAGTGGACATTTACCCAGCCCGGCACTACATTGCTCCGGAAAATATTTTTGATTTGGCTTTAAAGGAGATTGAAGAAGATATGCAAAAGCAAGTCGCCTACTTTAAAAAGCTAAATAAACTGGTAGAAGCCCAGCGGCTGGAGCAACGGACAAAATACGATTTGGAAATGTTAAAAGAAACTGGCTTTTGTAATGGTATTGAAAATTATTCCCGCTATTTTGACCGCCGCAAACCCGGGCAGCCACCTTACACATTAATAGACTTCTACCCCAAGGACTTTTTACTTTTCATTGACGAATCGCACATGACTGTCCCGCAAATCGGCGGCATGTATGAAGGCGACCGGTCGCGCAAGGGAGTGCTGGTTGAGTTTGGTTTTAGACTGCCATCAGCTCTGGATAATCGACCCTTAAAATTCGCGGAGTTTGACAAGAAAATTAACCAAGCCGTCTATGTTTCCGCGACCCCCAAAGAATATGAAACGAAGAAATCAGAGCAAATCGTGGAACAATTAATCAGACCGACTGGGCTCTTGGATCCAACCATTGAAATTAAACCCACCAAAAACCAGATTGACGACTTAATGGAAGAAATAAAAAAGCGCATTCAGAAAAAACAACGCGTTTTAGTGACGACTTTAACCAAACGCATGGCCGAGGACTTGGCTGACTATTTGGTGGAATTAAACATCAAAGCACAATATTTGCATTCAGAAGTGGACACTTTTGAGCGCCTGGAGATTTTAAGAGACTTGCGCTTGGGTAAATATGATGTCATCGTCGGCATTAACTTATTAAGAGAAGGTTTGGATTTACCTGAAGTTTCTCTAATCGCTATTCTAGACGCTGACAAAGAAAGCTTTTTGCGTTCTGATCTTGCTTTAATCCAAGTGATGGGCCGCGCCAGCCGGCACTTAGACGGCCATATTATTATGTATGCTGACACCATGACAGGCTCCATGAAGCGCGCTATTGACGAAACCAACAGACGCCGCAAAATACAGGAAGCTTACAATAAAAAACATAAAGTCACACCAAAATCAATCCAAAAAACCATTAAAGAAAGCAGATTGGCTGGCGCGAAAGCAGCGGCCGAAATAACTGTACCATCAATTGCCGAAGTCCCTAAAGAAGAGGTTCCGCACCTCATCGAAGACCTGCAAAACCAAATGGAACTCGCGGCGCAGAATTTAGAATTTGAGAAAGCCGCGGCTTTGAGGGATCAAATTAACTTTTTAAAAAGTAAGCGGCAAGATAGACCCGGTCATTTACGTAAAAAATAGTAAAGTATAAATGTCTTATCTAAATAATATACCAATATTGACAAATACTCTATCTTTATTATAATGGAGTATCAAATATATCACGGGTGGAAAAGAAGGTTTTAATCGTTACGCGCTTATCCAGCACCTGCGCATATTTCACGAAAGCTGTTTTGCCGCTCTCACATTTGACAAAGTTATCGGTTATACTTTAGAAGCAGTAAAATCAAGTGGTGAAGCATGGGTGGTTTCCCTTGGCGCCAACCCAATTAGTCTATCTCGACAAAGAGTCTCTGTTCGGTTAGCTATTGCTTTAAAGAAACGCTTGTGTGATTTAGGCGCCCAAGTTATATACGCCACGACAAAACGACCCGAAATTATCCAACTTTCCCGGCATTTTAATGGCCGCGTCATTGAAACTATCGAAAACTATTTCCTTGATGGCCAACGACGCTATCTCATTGAGTTCCGTCTATAGAAAAAGAACATAATGCTGTCACCTCAACTGTTGAGTGGCAGCATTCTTTATTTGAAATTTTAGACCCATAAAAGTATATTCTAGAATTTGTCAATAGCCCTACTACAAGTGGTGGAGCTTGAGAAAGAGGTGAAACTTAGTGATGTTAATAATAAATAAGCCTATCACTTATGCGATAGGCTTTTCATTTAGATTTTTCCTTAAGTATTTGCTCGACCAGGGAGGTATTAAATTGGCCACTGATAAAGCTGTTATGCGAAAGTATTTTCTTGTGAAATCCGATAGTTGTTTCCACTCCTTCAATAATAAATTCATCTAAAGCTCTCCTGGCTTTTAAAATAGCTTCTTCTCTGGTTTTTCCGTGGGCGATTAATTTAGCAATCATTGAGTCATAAAAAGGCGGGATTATATACCCAGCGTAAGCATGGGTATCGACACGGATGCCTGGTCCACCGGGAACGTGGAAATTGGTAATTGATCCTGGGCAGGGACGGAAGTCATTTTGAGGGTCTTCAGCATTTATCCGGCATTCAATGGCATGTCCTTTTAAGGAAATATCCTTTTGGCAGAAAGAAAGCTTTTCACCATAGGCTAAGCGAATTTGTTCTTTGACCAAATCTATACCAGTGATTTCCTCGGTGACTGGATGTTCCACTTGGATTCGCGTGTTCATTTCCATAAAATAGAAATTTCCATCTTCATCGAGTAAAAATTCTACAGTGCCAGCACTTTGGTAACCTACACTTTTCGCCGCTTTTATAGCAACCATTCCCATCTTCTTTCTTAAATCCTTGTTTACCACTGGAGAAGGAGATTCTTCCAAAAGTTTCTGATGTCTTCTTTGGATAGTGCAGTCTCTTTCACCTAAATGGATAATATTCCCAAAGTTATCACCAAGAATCTGAAATTCTATATGCCTGGAGTTGGTAATGAATTTTTCAAGGTAAATGGCTGAATTACCAAAAGCACTTTCTGCTTCCATTTTTGCAATTTCCATGGCTTTTTTTAATCCATCTTCATCTTTGACAATTCTCATGCCTTTACCGCCTCCGCCATAGGCTGCTTTGATCATGACTGGAAAACTAATTTCATGGCTAATACTTAAAGCTTTTTCTAAAGACTCTATCATACCATCGCTTCCGGGGATAACTGGAATTTTGGCTTCTTGCATGGTTTTTTTGGCCAGGGCCTTATCTCCCATCAATCTTATCATTTCAGAAGAGGGACCAATGAATTTTATATCACTAGATTCGCAAATTTCGGCAAAAACAGAATTTTCGGCTAAAAAGCCATAACCAGGGTGAATAGCCTCGGCGTTGGTTACTTCAGTTGCACTGATTATTCTTTTTGGATCTAAGTAACTATCCTGGGATTTAGCTGGGCCAATACAGACACTCTCGTCAGCAAAACGAACATGGAGAGAATTTTTGTCTGCCTCGGAAAAGATGGCTACGGTGGCTATTCCCAACTCCTTACAAGCCCGGATAATTCGTAATGCTATTTCTCCACGATTGGCTATCAAAATCTTTTTAAACATCTAACCTCCTTATAATTTTCTAATGAAAAGAGCTTTTTACATGGTAAAGTGTTCTCTTAATGTTAGTATAATTATTTAGAAATGTCAAAAAATAAAAAAACACCTCGGCTTTTTTCGGGGTGCGGGATTGAATTTTATTTTTTAATCTGTTATTATTTACATATAAAAACCTTCCCCAAGGGAAAGGTTTTTTTGTTATGACCCCGCACCATGTCGCTTCGCTCCAGGTGCGGGGCGAGACGAGGAGTTTTTCCTGTCTTTCTTTTAGTTCATCTTTTACACAAATCATACGTTTTTATTGGAATTTAT
>Ga0180007_10001328_pt1 | contig 34534 bp, 16 predicted proteins | sample MM_PC_MetaG_FD_121122 | JGI IMG/M metagenome (GOLD analysis project Ga0180007, IMG submission 121122) | Groundwater microbial communities from the Aspo Hard Rock Laboratory (HRL) deep subsurface site, Sweden - MM_PC_MetaG | ecosystem: Environmental > Aquatic > Deep subsurface > Groundwater... | reverse complement strand
GTGAGAAGAATCCATTTCAAATCAGCAGATGAGGGGTGGTAACATTCATTTGCCCCTACCTTTGGAGTATATTAGTGCCCTCTAAACTGGTAACGTTTATTTGCCCCCCAACCACTACTCACTCGTATGTCCCTACTCCCCCCCCAAATCACCAAAACAATAGAAGAGTTCAGCAAACTTCCAGGAATAGGGCCAAAGTCCGCCGAAAGGCTTACCTTCCATCTACTCAGAAGCTCAAAAGCGTCTCCTGAGGGGCTTGGAAAGGCGCTTGGTGAGCTTAAGGTGGCTCTTGAGTACTGCAAGACCTGCCAAATGGTTTGTTTGCAGGAGGAGTGCAGTATCTGTAGCGATTCTTCGCGTGATCATTCTATGATTTTGGTGGTTGAAAATCCTCTGGACGTGGTTGCGTTCGAAAACACTTCTTACAAGGGGGTGTATCACGTACTTCACGGAGTGCTCTCCCCTATCGATGGTATGGGGCCGGAACAGCTTAAGCTGAAGGAGCTCATCGATCGATGTCAGTCAGGCGTAAGTGAAGTCATTGTTGCTACAAATCCGGACATAGAGGGTGAAGCGACAGCAAGTTACATACATGATCAACTAAAGGACAAGGTAGAAGCGGTTACACGGCTTGCGCACGGGCTTCCGATGGGTGCGGATATAGAGTTTGCGGATCAGGTTACTCTTAGACAAGCAGTGGAGGGGCGGAGGAGAATTTGAATTATAAATCGCAGCTGGGGTTCGGTTACCCCAGCCCCACAGAGATGTGATTCCAGAGATGTTTTATGGAGATATACCAATTAATTGATTAATCAATATATCAATTAATTGATATATTGATATATCTAGACATCAGGTGTACCCTCAAGTCATGGGTAAAATTGATTACAGACAGCTAAAAAAGAGCAGTTACGAGCTACTCGGAAGGGAATTTTGGACCACATGTAATTCTGCGAAGTCCACAGAACAACTGACGCGATTTATAAACGGAGTACTGTCCCCTTCCGAAACCGTGATGGTTGCCAGGCGCATTCAGGCTGCAAAAAGGTTGCTAAACAAAGAGCCTCAAACAAAAGTAATGAAGGATCTGAATATTGGACAATCAACTGTGGACAAAGTAGAGCAATGGATATTACGTGCGGATAAGGGAACACTGGATATGCTTAAGAAAAAGAATTAGGCAAGTCCCAATTTTTGCATTATTAAGCGAATATATTTGGTTGGTTTTAAGTTTAATCCTACTCAATCTTACACTTCGAGTCACACTCATCCCCATCAACATTATTTCCGTCGTCGCAGCTTTCGCGGTTATATCTATCTACTATGCCGTCACCGCAGTAACCTGCATATATTTCGATATTTTTGCAGTCACTAGAACAATAAGTGCATTTATAATTATCCCTTATGGGATGAACCCCGCCATAATACGGCATATAAAAGGCTTTACACTTATTTCCATTTGCTATGCCTTTGTCACACTCCTCATCTACTTCCACCTTACTGTCACCACAAGTGGGTTCTGATACTTTATAGCATAAACAATCCCTGCATATTTTGCCCGGGATACATTGTTTCCAGCTTGCATCTCCACACTCTTCACCCGGATCAATTGTTTTGTTGCCGCAACACTGTTTTCCAAACCCCGCATCACAACTTGCTTCTATTCTGCAATTGGAATTGCATCCATCATTGTTTTCCGTATTCCCGTCATCGCATTCCTCGCGTACGTCAACCATAATGCCATCTCCGCAGGCCACTTTGGGCATACATTCTCCTGTTTCAAAAACGCACCTGGCATATTTACCGTCACCCTCAACAATCGCACCAAATCTATTTGTGTCAGAACAGGCTTGCACGTCCGTACACTGCGGATTGTATATGGGATTCTTGCATATTCCACCAAGGCAACCGTCGGGGCAAAAAGCGAGTACTCTTTCGACTCCACCTTCGGTGCAATAGAATTCCTCGTGTAAGCAATTGCCTCCTGTACAATTATTTACAACTTTCCAGTTTCCTTGGTTTGCATTGCGAGAGATTAAGCCTGTAATACAGCGGTCAGGTAAGAAGGTTTGCAGATCATTAAGTACGAATGAAGTTTCTCCATACACATCAGTGCTTCGTCCGTTTTCGGTGTCTGAGCATATTTCCGGATCGATTTCCAGTTTGCAATCGGAATTACATCCATCTCCATTATCCTCATTACCATCGTCACACTCTTCGTTCCCTTCATGTTCTCCATCTCCACAAGCAGGCTCTTGGCATTCATTAGTGCAACTGTCAAAGTTATTATTATTCCCGTCATCACATTCTTCTCCTTCGTGCAGAATTCCGTCACCGCAAGCAGGTTCCGTACATAAGTTTGTGCATTCGTCAGTATTCACATCATTACCATCATCGCACTCTTCATACTTGTTAGTTATTCCATCACCACATGAGTGTCTTCGTAGTATGCATTTGCCTTTTGCGCATCCATATTCACATGTTTTATTGGATGTGCTTAACTCTCCATTTTCACCGCACTCAACCTGCCGGAGGTTATTATCATCAATGCATTTATCGGTAACAAAAGATCGTATACCATCTTCGGAAATTTGCATCACTATGCCGGTTGTAAACATATAGTTCTCTGGTTTGGATGACGTTGCATTGGAAGTGCCTGCGTAGAGCACTTTCTCGGATGGAAGATCATTGCAGGAGACACTTAGTTCGGTTGAACCGGGGTAATCAGATATACAAATCAAAGCTTCATTGTTTTTGTCGCGGTCGACGGATCTAAATTGCATTTTCTGTACATCGAAAATGTCATAACCGTCGTCAGTCATAAAAGTGATAACATCCGGATAAAGTTTCCTCGTGATACTTGCTATATATGCCTCAAAATCAGTGACGGACGGGGTTTTCCATTCAAGATCTTTGAATTGATTACCGTTCTTATTGCAGTCATTGTAACCTCCGACAGCCATTCCTTTGCCATAAAGGTTTACAGTAATTGGTTTAGAAATAGTTGATTTTCCAACTTCTTCATCCAGAGGTGGCCATACAAGTACAGTATCGGCGCTCGCTCCCTTGCGACGCCCGACTATCCAGATACTTTCATTTCTGCTAAGCAGACTGTATTTTTCCAGTTTTTCGAAATCAAGTCCTTCTACGAAAAGCGTTTCCCAGTTATCCAAATCAGATGATCTGTATATGCGGCGTTGGTCGGAAGCAAACACGTAAAGCATATCATTATGCTCTACTGCGGCACTAACTCCGGGGCCTTGTGGCAAATCTTTATATGGGTCCCAAAAGTATTCTGTCTCCGTTACCTCTTCGGTTTTATATGTCGAAACTTTTACAAGCTTCTTTTTTCTTTCCTGTCTTTGTTTTTCAATTGCATTGTTTTTAAGTCTTAGATAATCGTTTTTGAATTTGAATGCAGGCAACCCACTACCGCCGTATGTTGCTTGCTTGGCAGGATCATCAATTTTCTGCCAATAGCATCCGGAATCCAGTTTTTTATTTGAACAATTGAATGCTCTTCCGTAGTTTGCTTGGGTATTCGGTCTAAAGATACAATTTGTAATAACCGGTTCGCCGTCCAATGTGTGGAAGTCTGTAACATCTGCAATATCATGTTTGTTCCAGCTTTTGGAATACGGATTTTCGGCAATAGTTCTTGTACGTTTTCCGTATTCTAAAAAGAGCAATGAATTCTCTTTTTCCGAGAAAGTGTAAAAACCCGGCTGCCAGTATTTATTTCCAACTAAAGCAAATGTGTTGCTTTGCCACGGCATTTTGGAAATCACTTCCGTAAATTCAATATCGGTCTTGCGCTCACAGTTATATTTGCAATTATCTTCACCATCACATTCTTCGTCCGGACTTGTAACACCATCTCCACATTCTGCAGGCTTCCACATACAATTGTTCATGCAAACATCGGTATTGTTCGTATTCCCGTCATCACATTCTTCGCTTTCCTCCAATTTTCCATTGCCACAGACCAGATTTGTCATCTTCTCTTCCATATCCACAATCTCCAACACCCCCGTATTACAATCAAAAACCAAATCACGATCTGTTCTTACATAATAAACATTGTCTGCTGTTATGTTTTCAAGGGTGTTTTGCAGTGCCAACAGTGGTTGCCCCCTTAACATAGAAGAAGAGAAAGCAAAATCACCACCGAAAGGAGGTTCATCTCCTGTGTACTCGTATACAAAAAAGTGAACGCCATCAGTTGCAGCTAATATTGGTCCTTCGACTAGCGGGTTTGTAGCAGCACATACAATTTGATTGTGATCATTAGTTTTAAAAATAACCGGATTTGCTGATTCTGCGGAAGTAAAACGTTTCTGTGCTCTTGCAACCGATGCAACAAAAAAATCATTATCAAATTTGGAGAATTGATTTTGTTGGATTTGGCCAATAGCAATTATTGCTATGGCAAGTGTTCCGATAAAGAAAAATGCTTTGGTTAACTTTAGCATTTGACGGTTTGGGTAGATTAAAAGGAATTGTATCCAATTGGCAACATAAATACAATTTCGTTAAAACGGGGATTAGGTGCAAATATTCTTTTCCAAAGGCCGATTACTATTCTCTCATTTTTGGCGTCACATTAATTGGTTCCTGGGTTTGAGTCCCTGCGCTTGGGATAAGCATCTCACAAACAGAAGGTTCTCCCTCACATTTCCATCCTATTTCTTTTTTACATTTATCATCACATCCATCGAAGACATCGGTATTCTTGTCATCACAAACCTCGCCAGTCGAAGGAGTAATTACACCGTCTCCGCAGGCGGGATCAAGCGGATCATCATCTGTTGGGGGAGATGAAGGACAGTCTGTGATACAGTTGCATTCGTTCTCCCATGCTTCACAAGTTCCATCTCCGCAATTAGAACAAATACTAACATTTAACCCGGGAAGGCTGGATGGGGCTGTACACTCACCGTTAACTTTGCTTGCGATGATGATTGTATTTAATCCATCACAACATTGAGGCGCTCCGGAAAATGACATTTGTGTTTCTCCGGCTTCTAGACATTGTTCGGCATCACCTGTGCAATCTGCTGCACAATTGCATTTATCTTCGTCATTACTTTTTTCACACTTGCCGTTACCACAAGTCTGTGCCCATTTGTCTTTACATACCCCTTTTACACCTTCGACATTAGGCGCAACACACAAGCCATCTTGTTCTGATGCCAAAGACTTAATGCCTGAGCTCTTGTTGCAGCACACAGTATGTCCGGATTGAGAATCCAAATAAACAAGTTCGCCATTTTGAGCGCATTCAGGTTCATCACATTGGATTGTTCCACAACTTGTATCACATCCATTTTCATCTTTTGGAGGAGGTACAAGCACGCATCCCTCGGCTAAATCCGGTTCAGCACAGTGAAAAACCGGACATTCTGTGATTATTTCATCTTCATTTTTGCACTCGGAATCACATCCATCACCATCATCATTATTACCGTCATCGCACTCCTCTCCCGCATGATTCAAACTCAAGTGATCATAGATTTGTCCTCCTTCCACAACTCCATTTCCACATACATAAACAGTTTCCAGTTCTCCCGTATTACAATCAAAAATCAGATCACGGTCGGTTCTGATGTAATACATTTTTCCATTTGTGATGGTAGTTAAAGTATTTCTTGAAGCAAGCTTTGGTTGTCTTCTTAGCATTGAAGATGAAAAAATAAAGTCATTCAGAAATGGAGGCTCGTTTTCCGTTTTTTCGTATACAAAATAATTAGATATATCGGTGTTACTTAAAATTTCTCCTTCACTAATGGGATTAGTAGAAGAGCATACGATTTGATTGTGATCATTAGTTCTAAATATAACTGCTTGAGCTGATTCTCCGAGCGTGAAGTTTTTCCGGTCACCCTGAATTCTGGCAGTTAAAGAACCGTATGCAAAAATCGCAGTTAAAGAGAGGATTCCAACAAGGATAAGGGTTTTAAATGTGGGAAGTGGCATTGTTTGTTTGTGGATTTGTACGTATATATTGTATCACAAATGGGGATTTGAGACAATAAGTCTCATGCGCTTCATTACTTAGTATTTGTGAAAAAGAATTCAAATAATGATGCCCAGAAGGAGGAGAATCTGCCTTTGGATTGGGTGACTTCAGAAGCATCAGTTGATGGATAACATCCAAAATTTATGTTGTATACCGAGCCGTATTGATTTACCCAGCCGTCATATCCATTGTGAGGTGCACTGACCAGAATGTTCAGATTACCATCTTTATCAAAGTCACCAATATGTGAGACCGACCAGCCAAAATCAATTCCCTTTCTAAATTCAACACCAATCCCACCGTCGTTTGTATCAGAAATTGTAGAACTCGATTTAACTGTTCCATCCACATTCAAAAGGAGTATGTGTGCCTTTCCTACGATTCTATCTTCTTGATCATTAGAATAGTTACCAACCAACAGATCATTAATCCCATCCCCGTTTATATCACCAATATTACTGACATCAGCACCAAACATTGTTCTGTGAGTGGAGAAACCTAAATTCTTGGTCTTCGAATCAATCTTTTGTGATGATTTAACCGAACCGTCACTATTCAGAAATTGAATCCACACACTATCCTGACTGCCCACAGCCAAGTCAGTTATACCGTCACCATCAATATCGCCTATTGCATCAATTGAACGACCATAGAAACCGCGATCAGGCGTGAATTCGGTTTTGCTGTCAGAAGTTTGGCGGTACTTTTTAATGCTACCATCTTGGTTCATAAACAAAACTGAGACCGTAGGAATATCTTTTGAGTTTTTTATTGCATGACCTCCAATTGCAATATCTGTTATCCCATCACCATCCATATCTCCCATATTTGTAATACTACTTTCCTTTAATACCAATTCAGAGTCAGCAGAACTTTTATCTTGTAATCTCTGAGATGATTTAAGGGTTCCGTCAGTATTTAAGTATAATATGTGTGTATTGATGGGGTTAGTTACTCCGGAAGTATCCGATACTATTGCTATGTCCGGTGTTTGGTCTCCATCAAAATCACCGAGAGCTGCTACATCTACTACTTTTTCTTTCTGTTCGTATGCATACTGATCACTCAAAATTGATTTGTATGATTTGATTGAACCGTCTTCGTTCATCAGCAAGATATAAATACCATATCCTTCCAATGATCCTTCTATTGCAACCGCAAGATCGTTGATACCGTCTTTGTCCACATCGCCAATGTGTGCAATTGCTGATCCGAACCCTGTTATATACTGGCCGTCTTCAAAAACTTCTTTGTCTTTGACAGATATTTCTTTGTAATCAATTACTCCATATATGTTTTTGGCACACATTGCAGGTGCCCCACAATCCCGGCTGCAGCTATCTTGTGTCTCTTTCTCGTTGCAAATCCCGTCACCGCACCAAGCAGTTGGCCCGTTGCTGCATGTCCCGGCTCCGTAACACTCTTTTCCTGCATCGCAGGTTCCCTTCTCTCCCCACTCCAGGCAATTATCATCGTCATAATCTCCGCATGTTCCATATTCTGATTTACTTAAACATTCTGTTGTATCTGATATGGTGCATTCATCTTCGCATTCAGCAAAACAGCTAAGATTAACAAAGAAAATTGCACCCTTTCCCGTACCTCCGTGGTTATCTTTTGGTGCACCGATAAGGACATCGGGATTTCCATCGCCATCGAAATCTCCAAGTGAGCCGATAGATTCACCGGAGTACTTATTAAGCAATATATCTTCCTTAAGACCTCCATTCTTCTTGGAAAATGTTTTAGATGACATTACAGTCCCGTCACTATTCATAAATAGAATATAAAAACCGTTTTCATTCAGTGCTTCGACAACAAGGTCAGATACTCCGTTGGAATCCAGATCTCCAACACTTGCAATACCACCATTCAGATACTGATTTCTAATTAGTCCGGCATCTTCACTTCGTGTTTTTACAGCATTTTTAACTGTTCCATTGTTATTCATGAATAAAATCCATAATGCTCCGCCCATGTTATTTTGATTCTGATCCATAGATTCTCCAACGGCTATATCTATTACACCATCACCATCCATGTCTCCAATATTTGATACTGATGATCCGAAGTCGTCCAAATCAGGACTGATATCTGATTCAGCCGGCTTCCAACCAGAATCAAGTAACTGTTGATTTGATATTTTAATATGGTCTTTTACAGCTCCGTCATTATCTAAAAATAGAATCCATGTTGCATTGGCTCCCGGCTCGCCGACAGCAACATCATTTATTCCATCACCGTCTAAATCTCCAAGTCCTGTAACACTTTGGCCAAACATTCCATCTTTAGTAAGATAACCTTCGAAGCCGCCCTCGCCGTCAGAAATTAAATTATATGACTTTACAGTTCTATCACTGTTTAAGAGTGCAATCCATATTGCGCCGGTAAAGGCATACTCAGATTTACTTTTACTGCCGGACCATGTCATAAATGTATAACGTTTATAATATTTTTCTCCAATAGCTATATCTGTAACGCCATTTCCATCTATGTCTCCAATATTTGCTATTGAATTGCCAAATTGCTGATGAGCATTTTGGTTATCATCATAATAAAAGTCAGTTCCTTTAATTGTTTTATATGATTTAACTGTTTTGTTTGCATTCATGAAAAGTATAAATATAGAATTTTCTTTGTTGTTTGTATCTGCTCCTCCAATAGCAAGATCAGTCACGCCATCTCCGTTCATATCGCCAAGGGGGGTCATGCTGTGTCCAAAACCGCCTCCCACAATAAGTACATCTTCAAGGTTTCCTTCAAAATCGTTAATTGTTTTAACGTTTTTAACAACAATGTTTTGGTCTGCGCATGCTAATGCAGGACCGCAATCTTTCGAACAACTTTTCTGAGTTTCATCTCCGTTACAAAGGCCGTCGCCACATTTTGTAGCGGATTTGCTTGTGATGGTTTTCTTTACAGGTGATTTGGTTTCACCCTGACAGCCAAGATCCAAAATATAAACTGCACCCTTGTTTGTGCCGCCGTCTTCGGATTCCATTGGGGTACCGACGGCAATCTCGGTACGTCCGTCTTTATCCAGATCACCAAGTGCACTGATAGAACCAAAACGGTGAGTATGCTCGTTTAAATCTGCAAAGAATCCACCCTGAGTTGACGAAATCACTTGTGATTCTTTAACTGTACCATCTTCATTCATCAATAATAAATTGATGGAAAATTGAAGCTGATCTTCGCGCAAAGAACCAATAGCCAGATCAGAGATATGATCGCCGTTCAGATCTCCGATATTTGCAATGGTATTATTGCCAGAAGGCTTGTCATTGATTTTGGATAATTCCTCAGTAATTTTGTAGGTATCTTTTACAGTGCCATCAGTGTTCAGGAACAAGATCCAGAATGCCTTGCGATTTGATCCGGATTCAGTTTTGTTGTTGGGCTCTCCAACTGCAATATCAATAATGCCGTCGTTATCCAAATCACCAATATTTACAACCGAATCTCCAAAACTATCCAAGCTATTGGAGTCCTTATTTGCAAAGTCAAACGTTGATTCGGATATTTCATTATGGGATTTTATTGTACCGTCTGAATTCATGAATAAAATCCATACAGTATTGTTTCCATTCTGGCCAACAGCAATGTCATTAATACCGTCTCCATCCAGATCACCCAAGCCTGCAATATCCTTTCCAAAACCCCCATTTTTTAAGTCTCCAGTAAAACCACCTTCGTCCTTTGTAATTAATTTATAAGATTTAACACTTCCATCATTATTAAGCAGTGCAATCCAGACGGCGCCATAAACTGTTTTTCCCATATAAAAGCCATGTTGTGTTTCGCCTATCGCTAGGTCGGACACGCCATTGTCGTCAATATCACCTATATTTGCTATCGATCTTCCAAAAAGCATATGATCACTGTTCATTGGGTTGTAAGTAATAAATTCTCTACTTGGCAGTTTTTTATGTGATTTGATCGTTTTGTCTTCATTCATAAATAAAATGAATACAGCTCCTGCCTGATGTATTACTCCGCCACCCAGACTTTTGTCTGCATCCGAACCAATAGCCAGATCTGTTACACCATCACCGTCAATGTCACCCATCGCAACAATACTTGTGCCAAACATGTCTGAATTGGCAATTCCAAGTGTTGCATTTCCTAAAGCAGGAACCCTCTGATAGCTTTCTATATTATATGGTTGATCTGCTGAACAAGTGAACGCACTGCCGCAATCTTTGGCACAATCCTCCTGGGTTTCATTTCCATTGCAAATCCCATCATCACAGGATTCGGTTCCTGCTAGTCTTTCAACTTCAGTTTTGCAATTATTACTGCACCCATCTCCGTTCTCATTATTTCCATCGTCACATTGTTCCTTCCCCTCTTTATTTCCATCACCGCAGGTGGTTATGGCTTCTCCTGTGCAGTCCAATTCAAATATGTATATTGCACCGGACTCCCCCAAAAAGCCTTCATCTGCGGGGTTACCTGCATTGTCTTCCGGTGCTCCTACAATAATTTCCGGTTTACCGTTGCCGTCAAAATCTCCAACTAAAGATAAACTTTCTCCAAAACTGCGTGGTTTTGCACCAGCTTTTACAGGAGGGATAAAAATATTTTGAGATTTAACCGTACCATCTGAATTTGGCAATATTATCCACAAATCTCGTTTGTACAATGATGATGCGATTACGTCATTTGTACCATCACCATCAATATCACCGGCATTTGCAACGCGGAGCCCAAAGCCATCACTGGTTGAAATATCACCCATAAATCCGCCAATATTTTTGGAGATTTCTTGGCTTGTTTTTACTGTGCCGTCAGGGTTCAAAGATATTATCCAGAAAGCTCCATGCGTGTCTCCATCTTCCGAGAAGTTTCTTTCGCCAACTGCAATGTTAATGATGCCATTACCATTAAGGTCGCCAAGATTACTTATTGAGGATCCAAACATTGACCTGGTTTGCAGCTCCTCATTTAGATTTCCTTGTGTTGCAGAGATCTTTTTATTTGATTTTACAGTGCCATCAGAATTTAGAAATAGTATCCATACAGCACCTGCATCTTTGACGCCATCATCATCATTTCTTGAGCCGATTGCAATGTCTGTAATTCCATCACCATCCAAATCTCCCAATTCAGAAATTGCGTATCCAAAATTATCATATTCATCTAACCCATTTCCAGTACTATCTTCTATTGATGATATTTTATGAGTTTTTTTAACGCTGGCATCAGCTTTAAGCAAAACTATATATACTGCCCCTTTTTCTTGGCCATGTTCATATTCCCCTGGTGCTCCTATTGCCAAATCAGTTACTCCATTACCATCTAAATCGCCAATATTTGTTATAGAAGTCCCAAGCCTGGCGTCATTATTGGTTTTAAAATTTGTTTCCAGGTTACTCTTTGTGGCTGAAAGTTTTCTAAATGATCTTACTGTTTTATCAGATTTCATAAAGAGCAGATAAACTACTCCTTGTCGTATGCCTCCATCATTCTCGCCCGGCGCACCAACTGCAAAATCTGTTATACCATCGCGATCAAAATCTCCAATTGATGTTATGCTAGCTCCAAAATTACTGCCCTGCATAAGTATTCCAGAGAATGAGTCAGATGCATTGGATATCTTTGTGTAGTTATTGTAGCCATATTCCTGTCCTTTTAAACAAGTAATAGCACTCCCGCAATCTTTCGAACAACTTTTCTGAGTTTCATCTCCATTACAGAGCCCGTCGCCACAGGAAGGGGCTCCGCTTATTTGAGTTGAAGTTGGTGTTGTGGCAGGAGTTACAGTAGGCGTAGGAGGCACAATAGGTGCGGGAGCAGTTTCGGGGGTTGGTGTAGTGGTGGTAACATCGGGTGTCAATTCAATAGTCAACACCCCATCAAAATGAAAATCGCCTTCCTCTCCACCGTTCGGCATCACTTTACCGGCTTGCAAATCAAAAACAGAAATCCATTCTCCACCCGGTTGATACCCTGGACAATATGCTTTGACGAGTCTGGCCATATTTGTTGAAGAGTGCGGTATTCCGATCCATGTATGAACGTAGCTCCCCTGATCGCCGATTTCAGGACTCTCAAGCAATTCTATTTTTTTTGAATTACTTGAGTTCAATTTAAATATTTTTAGTGAGCATCCGGGGATAGGTTTTTTTGTCTGATCGTCAACAACCTCTATCGGAACCTTTTCACCACTACTGACATTAAATGCTGAACAAGTCATATGTTGTGTTGCTCCTGGACACAATGATAGATCCGTATCATTTGCAGTTTTATTGATTATCGTGGAACCTAAAGGCGTAAATAGAGTATCTTCCATAAAAGTATCAAGTTTTGCAGTACCCAACATAGGATCAAGGAATAGATCTTTTCTGGATGCCCAATATTTATTGTTGGGATCTGTTGCTTTCATATCAATATACGGTTCGATCCCGGAGTCATCAGTAACATTCCCAATTGAATAGTATTCGCTCAAACCGAGACCATGACCATGACCGAGTTCATGTATAAGTGATCTAAGTTGTCTTCTGTAGTAATCATCACGGGCTTCATCATCATTTGAAATATCATTTGAGTTCCAAATGTTTTCCAACTTATATCCAAAAGATGATATCGCATTGTTATTAAACATATTGCATCCGCCGTTACCACCGTGGCTTCTGTTAAGCTGGCTTTTTTCTATAATCACATGATATTCGTAATCCGGTTTTAATGGATTGCACATACCGCCAGTTGGAAACGGCTTATCCCAGATTTCCACATGCTGATCAGGATCAAATACAAACTGCCTGACGGTACTTTTCGCATATATTTTATTTATATCTTCAACATAGCGTACAAGTCTATTGCTTACATCTGTAAGATCAGTATCAATAAGTTCAGGATCTAACAGAAAGCGTATTACAGCCGTTTTTGTCTGTTGCTCTTGCGGTGTAGGTTTAGAGTCTACAACTTTGTCCTGAACTTCTTCATGCTCCTTCTCCCGTTCAACTTCTTGAAGATCTGATTCTCTTTCTCCAAGCTCTCGTTCGATTTCACGCAAAACTTCATTTAATTGTTCATTCTCGCCACTCAGTTCATCAATAGAATCTTTTGTATCAGTTTCCACTTTTGATGTAGTTGGTGTGTCCCTCTTTTTTGGGGCTATAACAGTTGGTGCGGAACTTTTTGCATCCTCTTTCTCCGGAGGCAAGTGTGCCTGCCCTAGTTCATTCGTAGTGTCGTCTACAGTTTCAGGTATATCAGATGATGGTTCAGCAGTTTTGGATGTTGCAGATACAGGCACAGCAGTCTCGGGTACAACTTGTTGGTCAGGCTCTATTATTGGATCGTTGCCTGTTGCAGTTTTCTCTATTGGTATAAGCATATCGCATACCGAAGGTTCACCTGAACACTTCCAGCCTATCTCTTTATTGCATTCATCGTCACATCCGTCGTTAATTTTTGTGTTGCCATCATCACATACTTCATCAGGATGTACCAATCCATCACCGCATACTGCTGCAACTGCCTCAATTATACATGATGCACTACACCCATCCCCATCAATATTATTTCCATCATCACACTCTTCTGCACTGTGATTCAAACTTAAATTGGCATGTGTTTGTACTCCTTCCACTACACTATTTCCACATTCATAAACTGTATTTAGTACTCCTGTATTGCAATCAAAAACAAGATCACGATCAGTTCGAATGTAATAAACGTTGCCTGCCGTAATTGTGTTCAGAGTGTTACGAATAGAAAGAATTGGTTGTTGTCTTAACATCGAGGATGAAAAGGCAAAGTCTCCCCCAAAAGGAGGTTCGTCTCCCGTGTATTCGTATACAAAAAAGTGAATGCCATCAGTTGCACTCAGGATATTGCTTTCGCTCAAAGTATTAGTGGAAGAACATGTGATTTGATTGTGATCGTTTGTCCGGAATATAACCGCCTGAGTTGCCTCTGCAATTGTAAAACGTTTTTGACCCCCCTGAACAGTTGCGGTCAATGAGTTGAATGTAAGGGTGGCAGTTGCGGATAAAACTCCAACAAGGAGAATAGTCTTAAAAATGGAACGTGACATTGTTTGTGTTTGGGAATTTATATATTGGTATTATACCATAAATATATTAAATGGTCGACTAGCAAAAAAGTAGGTAGAATCAATGCTTTTCAATGGAAAATAATTAGTTTGATCGAAGAATTTTTACGAAGCGAGTGAACAATACTTACCACTCAATTTTGTCCACATTACCGCTAATTAGTATGAGTCGGTATCTGTATCAAGATTATTCTATTATGGGTTTTTGCTACAATCGTTTCTGCAGTCATCCGTATCTACACTATTTCCATCATCACATTCTTCGTTGCCACCGACGTATCTGTCTCCACAAGTAATTTGTGAAAATTTTAAACAACTACTTGGTTCATATCCGCAAGAATATCCTGTTTCAATACTGCAAAAACTTGAACAGCCATCACCGGATATTGTATTTTTGTCGTCACATCTCTCATTACCTTCTATAAATCCGTTACCACATTCAATCTCTGCAGTTTCTGGAATTAATCCTTTGTACAACCTGTAAATTTCAACCGGTTCAAGTTCTTTCTTATAAATACGTACATCATCAATAAACAGATGCCCAAGTTGTGTACCGAGTCCGATTCCTGATTTTGTAATAACATCTGTATTGCTGCACTCGCCGGAATCAAAGTGATACTGTGGAGTTAATTTGTTGTTGTAGCAGCAAACAAGATTTCCATTAATATAAACCTTAGGAGAATAATTGTCCCGATTTGGCCAAACAATTGAAATATGATGCCAATTATTATTTGTAATCAATGATTGTTTTGTACGCATGTAACCACATCCCCATTTTTTCCATCTATTAAAGAGCAAAGTTCCATCTTTCATAATATATACCTGATAAGCAAAGGCATCGCTGGTTTTAAAGTTCTCACTAAACATTGTTCCCTGAACTACAGGTCTTTCTATTAGAGCATCGGTTCCGTCAATCTGATCAGTTTTTACCCAGAATGACATTGTTACATCTGATCGTGTTTCAGGTAGTTTGTTTGGAATAATTACTCCGGCATCACTTGCAAGTGTCATTGCACTTGCACCGACTTCCAATGATTTTGAGTTGGTAAAACTCACACTAACCCTATTGGAAGACCATTTAATATCATTGCTATTATTAATCATTGATCCTGTAAATTCAGAAGTCGATGAGTCTTTTATCGAGTTTCCCGAACCTTCATCTAATTTATAATATGCAATTAAATCATTATTATCATGACCATCGGGCTTATTGTTAACCGGGCATTCCGATGTTCCTTTTCCAATCCCATCGCAATAATCATAATTAAATTCACAATTTGTTGTGCAACTGTCGTTCGTATTATTCAAATTACTGTCGTCACAATCCTCTCCTTCATCTACCCTTCCATTCCCGCACTCCTCAAGCCAACATTTAGAATTACATCCATCACCATCAATTTTATTATTATCATCACATTGCTCGAAATGTGAGAATCCGGTTGGATTATCAAGAGCTCCATTACCACATAAAATCAAGCTCTTACAAACATTTTTCTTAATACACATGTTTTTGTTTTTATCATAATCATAAGTACATACACTGTTAGTATTCTCACACATTGTTCTGTTTGCTTTTTCGTGATCGGATGTTCTTTCGCCACTTGGAATCATAATTTCTAAACATTCCTGACAAAGTGCAGTGATGTCTTCCATTTTACAATCTGCTGCACATCCATCTCCGTCTTTAGTTCTGCCATCATCACATTCCTCTCCTAATTCCCGAACATAATTACCACATACAGGATCGGACTTAACACCTGCTTCATTAATAACACAATTATTGGTGCACGTATCTGAATCATCTGCGTTGCCGTCATCACACTCTTCACCAACATCTAATCTGTAATTTCCACAAAATTCTTTCATACAATATTTGTCACATCCATCACCATCAATATTATTTCCGTCATCACACTGTTCGTGGTTCCAGGCAGATAGAGAGCCATCGCCACACCTTCCGGGTGTCGGGCATAATTGCGGATCAGAGCTACATCGACCAACCACTGAGGATCGCATATCTGCCTGATGAGTGGAATATACACAATATGATCCAATTTTTTTGCAGCTATTAATGTTGCATCTGGCTTGCATTGCAGAATAACTATTGCTCATGCCGTATTGATAGCCGCAATATTGTCCACATTTATTACAGTCATCTAATGAGTATGCTCTGCTTTCCCACATACAATTATTGCTACATCCGTCTCTGTCATCTGAATTTCCATCATCGCATTCTTCTCCTATAGCAATATTCCCATCTCCACATTTTCTTTTGCATGAGTTATTACATGCATCGTCATTGTCTTGATTGCCATCATCACATTCTTCACCACCTTCTACTCTTCCATTTGTACATTCTGATATCAGACATGTTTCGTCGCATCCGTCACCATTTATGGTATTGCCATCATCACATTCTTCATCGGATTTAAGTTTACCGTCTCCACAGAATTCTTTTTTGCATTCACTGTCACACCCATCTCCGTCAGTTAGATTTCCATCATCACATTCTTCACTTTCATCTATTTCATCTACTATTCCATCCCCACATTCTACTATCATACATTTGGAGTTGCATCCGTCACCGCCATCTTTATTACCATCATCACATTCTTCAGTTGCGAAAAGTTCCGGGAAGTATTCCAGCTTTCCGTTACCGCAATTTGAATTAATTGTTGAACAAATGGGATTTGCAACACAGCGTGAATAATCCGAATTAGGTGAACATATTTTACTGTCAACACTCTTGCATTGTGCTGTTATTTCATCTTTCCAATATGAACCAATATGCGTTATCTTTAAGCTGTTGCATTCATTACACAAATCGATAGCTTGTTTTAGTGATTTAGTACTGCCATCGACACATCCATTCTTGCCAATTTCACAACTGGATGAAAGACATACACCATCTCTACAAATACTTGGGCAAGTAACTTGCTCATAGCTCACGATTCCTTTTTCGTCATCACAAAATGCTTCCGAAAGTACTCGATCGCCAAGTTGTGCAACACAATAGTCTTTGAATCCACCGTATCCTTCACGAATTATAAAGCCGAATTTATCGTAAGCTTTTCCACCGTCCGAATCAAAACATGCTACTTTTTTACATTTATTATCACATTGGTCAATATTGTTATCGTTACCATCATCACATTCTTCATTCCCTTCCTTCTTGCCGTTGCCACAAACAGCATCTTTTACGATTGGTGAACATGGATCAACTAAATAAATAATAGGATCCCCATCCTCATCACATCTTGGGAAAATGTCTCCGTTGTCACAGATAAATGGAGGACAAGCTGGAGCCGATTTTACCGGAAAACATTGTGAGCTACTTTGGCATAGTGCACTGTTACATGGAGTTATGATTACCGGTGCCAGGCAACTCTGTTGATTATTTTGTTGAGATGGACATGGATCAAGAGCACACATTGCATCGTCATCATCATCGGCAATTACAGATGGAGGACAATCTTTTATACAGTTGCATTCGTTTTCCCATACTTCACAAGTTCCATTCCCGCAGTTAGAACAAATACTAACACTTAATCCTGGAGGAGCGGGGGGAGTCGTACACTCACCGTTAACTTTGTTTGCGATGATAATTGTATTTAATCCATCACAACATTGAGGCGCTCCGGCAAATGGCATTAATGTTTCTCCTGCATCCACACATTGCTCAGCGTCACCTGCGCAATCTGCTGCGCAGTTGCATCTATTCTCTCCTGTTTCACAATTATTGTTTCCGCAATTGATGCAGATCATAAGGTCATCAGGTATACATTCGCTATTTGTATCGTTTAGATCTGCCGGTATTGAGTTGCTTACAACAGACAGTCCGTTACAACAAGCCGGTCCCATGAATCCTCCTTGTGTGGTACATGGGGGATCAGTTTCTTGGCCTGTTGCAGAGCATCCGTCTCCATCGTCGGTATTGCCATCATCACACTGCTCTGCCATGTGATTCAGTCCTAAATGATTATGAATTTGTTCTCCTTCAACAACTCCATTCCCATATTCATAAATAGTATTCAGAATCCCGGTGTTACAATCAAAAACCAAATCACGATCTGTGCGAATGTAATAAGTATAGCCTGCAGTAATATTGTCCAAGGTGTTTCTTATAGCAAGCAAGGGCTGATCTTTTAACATAGAAGAAGAAAATGCAAAGTCACCCAAAAAAGGAGGTTCATCTCCCGTATATTCATATACAAAAAAGTGAATGCCATCAGTTGCGCTTAACACCGAGCCTTCACTAAGTGGATTAGTGGAAGAACATGTGATTTGATTATGATCATTTGTTTGGAATATGACTGCCGCAGTTGCTTCATTTATCGTAAATCGCTTTTGGTTTCCTGCAATTGAAGCAAGGAATAAGTTATTGGCAAGTTGGTCACTTTGATTTTGTCTAACTTGACCGATTGCAACGATGGCTATGGTGAGTGCTCCTATTGTTAGAAAAGATTTGAATATGTGTGGCATTAGGCAGTTTGGGGAAGCTAAAAGATATTGTATCTAATTGATAAGGTAAATACAATTTTAGTAAAGATGGATTGGGATCAATGCCAAATATTGTGGAAAAAATAGTAAACCGAGTTATAAACCCCAAAACCCAAATCACAAATCACAAATCACAAATCACAAAAAAAATCCCAAAACCCAAATCACAAAAGACAAAAATCCGTAGTAATTGTAATTTACTAATACTGAATACAGTATAAAACCCATTATCCCTTCAGGTTCTATAAAAGATCAGGTGAATCAATTATTACGAATAGTAAGCTCAATAATCTTAAAACTTACACAATAAATCACAGTTGGGTTTTGGGATTTAAAATATAGTCCCTGCACTTTGGCATTGATCCACTATTGCCATAATCCCACCAAAATCATCTATTTGAAATATTTGATAAATAGTGTATAATATTACTAGAAAACCAATAACAAATATCAGTTATGAAAAAATTATCTTTAAAAAGACTGTCAGTTTACATTCTTGCAATTGTGGCATTGATAATTGCGATTAATTCATTCGATTTGACAGGTGCTGTTATAAAACAAAAAAGATGCCGGGGGGATGAGTGTAAAAAAGGAAGTGCAAACGTAAGGATTGTTGATATTGGAAGTATTACTATAACTGATGACCTAAAAAGAATCATGTTAAATCTGGACCGGTACCCCAGTGTTCCGGTTGCCGGACGTTGTCAGATAAAAGACAACGATGGAAATGTACTAAAGACTGTCGGGAGGAGTGCGATTCAGACTTCTACACTCTCCATCGATTGGGGGCTAAAAGATTTTATAACAGGCAATGGTGTAAAAGCATACAAAGCCAGTTGTTATGTTTGCCCGCAGGATGCAAAAGACAAAGATGATTGCGGATCTCTTTACACGCATTCTTTCTCCTACGATTCGAACAGAGATTTATGGCAACCCAATTGTGGGGATAAGCGGCTAGATGAAAACGAGGAGTGTGACGATGGAGGCAACGAGAACGGAGATGGGTGTAATGAGTATTGTGAGATAGAGCAGGGTGATAAGGATATAGACAAAGACAAAGATAAAGGTGCAGATTCAGACAGTGACTCGGATACCTATTTAGATACAGATTCAGATAGCTATACTGACATAGACAAAGATCCTGATTCAGATTTTGATAGCGATGATAACACACCATCTTCGATCTGTGGGGATGGCATTATAACATCTTCGGTTGGAGAAAATTGTGACGATAAGAATACTCAAATTGATGACGGTTGTGACTCTGATTGCAAGAAAGAAATAGGTTGGAAGTGCAAAGGGGAACCTTCGGTATGCGAAATGCTTATACCTATGGGAGATGTTTCTACTTGGCTCAGCACAGGTGACGAAGATGGTATCCATGACGATCTTCCGTTGTCTTCACCAATATCCGGAGGTGATAGTGACTCAGATAGCGATTTAGATACTGACACTGATTTAGATACAGATGATCTTCCTGATGATCTTCCGCTACCCCCACCGATAAAGAGTGCACAGTGTGATGAATGTACAAGTTGTGGAGGAGGATTGTTTGACCAATGTGAAGAGGACGAATGTTTAGCACTTGGCGATTGCATATTCTCAGATATTTTCTTTGGAGGATTTTGTGACCCGAATCCAAGTGTTTGTTCCGATGGAGGTGGCGCGACTCCTATTAGTACAGGTGATGACGATGACTTGCCCTTGGAAATACAGGACATAATACAAGGTTTGCCAACTATTAACACCAAAGGTACACAGACTCCGCTCAGTACAGATGATGACGATGACTTGCCTTTGGAAATACAGGATATAATACAAGGTTTGCCAACTATTGACACAACTACTTCTACTCCTACAACTTCTACAACCACAATCACAACTACTTCACCAACACAAACAACAACTCCTACTTCCAACAGTTGCAATTTTGATTCATGTGATCAGTGCGGAGGAGGAACGCTTGATAATTGTACGGAGAGCGATTGCACAGGGCGTGGAGATTGTGTATTTATGGATATTTTCTTCGGAGGACTTTGTGGACCTGACCCCGATTGTACGGAAGATTCCGGAACCGGAGGTGGAGGTGGGACCGGTGGCGGAGCCACGGGAGGCGGAACTTCTGGTGGTGGAAGTACAGGTGGTGGAAGCACAAGCGGTGGAGACGGTGGACCAGATGATTTCAATTTTAATGATATATTCGGTCCCGAAGATGATTATAATCAGCAGCCATTCAATGGAGTTTCCCCTGCAGTAAGAAGTACCTCAGTTTCTCCTTCTTCGGCACCTTCGGCCACAAGGCGTAGTTCAGCTCCATCCGCATCTCCGGCGGGTCCGGTATGTGGAAATGGAATTAAAGAATCAGGTGAGGGTTGTGATGATGGAAACGCAAGAAGCGGAGACGGATGCAATGTGGCATGCAAAAACGAAACCGCTATTGTCTCTTGCGGAGACAATATAATTTCCGTCGGTGAAGATTGTGATGACGGCAATCTTAAGAACGGTGACGGATGCAGTTCCAAGTGTAAAAAAGAGGCAGTAGAATCTTCTTCCGCCTTGCCTCAAGGTGAAGGCGGGTTGTTCTTACCTCAGGATGTTGCTATCCCGGAGGGGGCGGTTAGACCGCAGCAGCGATAATTTTGGTTGATTGTGGTTTAACAGATGTAGTCGGAGATTCGTTGCTCGTTTACTCGTTATTCGTTTATCTGTGGCGAACCAGATTATTAACGAACAACTAGCAACGAGCAAACCAGAAACGTATTTTAGTGTCTAAACCCCCTCACCCCAGTCATCACCATTCCAATCCCCAGCTCATTTGCTTTTGTGATTACTTCTTCATCTCTGATCGAACCTCCGGGTTGTATGATCGCTGCAATTCCATTCTTTGCGGCTTCTTCCACGCTGTCGGGGAATGGGAAGAACGCATCGCTTGCCATTACTGCTCCCTTTGCTCTCTCCCCTGCTCGCCGAGCTGCAATGATTGTTGAATCAACACGACTAGTTTGTCCGCATCCGATCCCCACACTCACCAAATCTTTTGCAAAAACAATCGCATTACTTTTCGCGTGCTTAACAACTTTCCATGCAAAGAGGAGATCTTCGATCTGTTCATCAGTTGGTTTGGTTTCGGTGGCTACAGTCAGATCATCTTTGGTTACAATTTTTGTGTCTTGATTCTGAACCAGCATTCCCCCAAGAGAAGATCTGAAAGTAACCGCATCTTCATCCGGACATTGGTGTTCTATTGCGCGGATATTCGGACGCTTTTCTGCGAGGAATTCAAGGACACCATCTTCATATCCCGGTGCGATTATTACTTCGGTAAAGATTTTCTGCTCAATAATCTTGTCAATGATATTCTTTGTACATGGCCTGTTTAAGGCAACAATTACTCCGAAGGCAGAAAGGCGATCGGCATCGTAACTTCTTTGGAAAGCTTCTGCAATATCATCATTGACCGCCACACCGCAAGGGCTTGCGTGTTTAATGCATGCGCAAGACGGTCTTTCAAATTCGCAAACCAGATTAAGCGCACCATCGGCATCCAAAATATTCAGGTAACTCATTTCTTTCCCCTGATGTAATTTCCATCTGGGCTTATCTGATCCGTAAATATCGTAATATGTTCCCCATTGATGAGGATTCTCACCGTACCTCAGAACAGTTTTATTTGTCAGAAGAACTCCGGTGTGTGTTCCACCCGAAAGCGTTTGAGTAATTGCGGTGTCGTAAGCTGCAGTTCGAAGGAAAACTTTTCGTGCCAACTCACCTCTAAGTTCCGTTGAAGTTTCTCCGTTGTCTTTCAACTCATAAACCACCCGATCGTAATCACCAATGTCACAAATCACGGTTACATGATCTGCATTCTTTGCAGCAGCCCTTAGTAAACTCGGACCTCCGATATCAATCTGTTCTACAAGTTCTTCTTGGGATACTCCTTCCTTCCTTGCAGTCTCCTCAAATGGATACAGATTCACAACCACCAGATCAATAGATTCAATTCCAAGTTCTTTAGCCTGGGCTTCATCTTCACTGTTTCCACGGCGGAATAACAGTCCTCCGAATATGAGTGGGTGTAGAGTTTTAAGTCTTCCTCCAAAACATTCGGGAAACTTGGTAATTTCTTCCACGGGAGTTACGGCAATATTGGCTTCCTTAAGGGCTTTTTCTGTCCCTCCTGTTGAAATTATCTCGTAATCGAGGTCAACAAGAGATGCTGCAAATGTGGTTAAGTTGGTTTTATCGGAAACGGAAATAAGAGCGCGCTTTTTCATAGACAAGATTTAGTTTAGCGCAATTTTTGTGGATTGCGTGTGAAATCTTAGCTTTTTATCTGACCTCCGCGCATAGGCGTGCTGCCCTCTCAAAGTCCGATCTCACCCCTTGGCCAGCTCTTCAATTGACCTCTCCTCCCGCCCCCCTCTCCCGAGTCTTTCCCCCTGCGCATCTGGCACGCCGGCCCCTCTCCCGAGTCTCTCCCTCTCCCCCGGCCCCTCTCCCGATGGGAGAGGGGAGCTCTGCTATTGGAGAAATCAAAGTTTGTTATCTCTTTTTGCAGAGTTCCCCTCTCCTCCTCAGAGGAGAGGGGCCGGGGGTGAGGTCGGATAAGGATTTGACTTACAAATACCGTTATTAGTGTTTCATTTATATATTTTCTCCAGCAAAGTATCGGATGAACCCTTTTAGGGAAGCTATGAAAAACACATGAAACGTAGCAGCGATTCGAAAATCACTGTGCTGTACGGCGGTTTTCGAACCGCCGCTACGAGTTTTTCAGAGCTTCCTTAGCTTATATGATTATTAATCAATAATATGTAAATTTACACAAGCCCTCAGATCTATCAAAAATGCCACTTTTCTGCTAAAATTAGAGGATTAACCTGTAATGAGGTAATCGAATTATTGAATCTCATATCAATACAAATGCCCGAAGATAAGCCCATAAAAACAAAGGCAGATCCTACCACTCAGCAGCACCCGTCCCCGGGTGCGGGGAAAGAGGAATCAACCTCCGCCAAGGCTACGGTCGACAAGAAGGAGGTATCAGCCTCCGCTGAAGCTATGGTCGACAAGAAGGAGACCGCCGAACCGGAGAAATCATCGGGTGGATCCTCGGGCAAAAAGAAGGTGTTGATTGTGGAAGACGAAAAGCCATTGGCACATGCTTTGGAACTTAAACTTTCACACGAAGGTTTCGAGACTCAGATAGTAAGCGATGGTGCTCAGGCTTTGGAGAAGGCAAAAGAATTTAAACCGGATATTATCCTTTTAGATTTAATTATGCCTTGTATGGATGGTTTTACATTTCTTGAAGAACTAAAAAAAGAAGGAGCAAAGACTGCGGTGATAGTACTATCAAATCTTGGTCAGGACGAAGATCGTAAGCGTGCGGAGGAATATGGGGTTAAGGGTTATTTTGTAAAAGCAAATACTCCCATTTCTGACATTGTTAAACAGGTAAAAGCTGCAATTTAGATCTATGCCATTAACTGATGACGCCATCGGCACAATACTTCTGGAGCAAAGCTATGTCTCTGAAGAAGAATTAAAAAAAGCTTTGGAGAGATCAAAGGAAACAAAAGCTTCTCTGCTAAATATCCTGATGGATCAGGGACTTCTGACTCAACAGCTGTTCGAAAGTGCGCTTGCGGAGCATTACAAACTTGCATTTTATGACGTTCAGACCAATCCCCCTCCTTCCAATACCATCACGCTATTACCGGAGGAAATTGCTCGTGCTTATTCAGTCATAGTTGTTAAGAAAGAAGGAAGCAATATAACTGTTGCAACGTCAGATCCAAGTAATGAAACTTTGGAAGAGGCTATTAGGTTGAATCTTGAGCAAGAGGAAGCGGTGATTCCAGAGGGGGAAGAATCAGAGCCTGTGGAAGACGAAGGGGCTATAGATAAGGACATCGGACAGCGGACAGCGGACAGCGGGGAGGAGGCATCAGCCTCCGCCAAGGCTACGACCGACAAGAAAGATGATACAGAAGGTCGGGAAGGTTCCACCTCCGCTCCTGATGGAGCTACGGCGGACAGGCAGGAAAGTCAGGAAGGTTCGAAGGAAAAGGATGAATCAGAGTCCGATAATAAGCCAACAGCAACCAAAGCAGAACCAGAGCAGGGATACCTCCCTGTGGAAGACAAAAAAAAGAAATCAAAAGGTTTTAGTTTTAGTTTTGGAAAAAAGAAACCAGAAAAAGCCGAACGTAAAAAGTTTACTGGTGAAATCACGTTCGTGTATTGCCCAAAAGCCAGCATTGATTCAATCTTTAAACATTATCAGAAACCACTTGCAACGCGGTTTCAGCAAATTATCGATCAGGAACAAAAAGTAGCACCGGAAATTCTGGAAGAAATCTTGGATGATGCGATTCAACTTCGTGCTTCCGATATTCACTTCGAGCCACAGGAAAAAATTGTAATAGTACGTTTTCGTGTGGACGGAGTTATGCACGAGGCGGGTCGTATCCCAAAAGAACATTACGAAGGGGTATTAAATAGAATCAAAATTGACGGAAATATGAGGATTGATGAACATTTCTCAGCTCAGGATGGTGCGATACGTCATAAAACATCGGTTGGACCAATTGATATCCGTGTTTCTATTGTTCCGATTGTAGATGGAGAGAAAGTTGTAATGCGTATTCTGGCTGAGTATGTACGTCATTTGACAATGACTGATTTGGGATTCACTCAAACAAATCAGGAAATTCTTACAAGGGCATCCAACAAACCATTTGGGATGATACTTACTACCGGTCCAACAGGATCAGGGAAATCAACGACGTTGTATGCATTGGTAAAAATTCGCAATGCTCCTGATGTAAACATATCAACAATCGAAGATCCGGTTGAATATAAAATTGCCGGAATCAATCATATTCAGGTTAACAACAAAGCGGAACTTACATTTGCAAAAGGACTAAGGGCACTTGTTCGTCAGGATCCTGATATCTTGCTTGTTGGTGAAATACGTGATGGGGAAACTGCGGATATTTCTGTCAATGCGGCTCTTACTGGCCATCTGCTATTTTCAACTCTTCACGCAAATGATGCGGCAACGGCAATTCCGCGTCTGCTTGACATGGATGTTGAGCCGTTTCTACTCGCTTCAACTTTGGAAGTAATTATCGGGCAGCGTCTTGTGCGTCGAATATGTCCTCAGTGCAGATACAGTTATTCGGTTCCGGCAGAGGAATCAAAAAAGCTGTTTCCCGGAGCCGATAAATTCTTCAATGATGCAAAACCTGCGACTCTTTATCGTGGGAAAGGTTGCGAGTCGTGTGGCGATACCGGTTACAAAGGACGAGTTGGTATCTATGAACTTCTGGAAGTGACTTCCGAAATAGAGGAATTGATAATTGCAAGAGCAAGGAGCACGGAAATCAATAATGTAGCTCGCAAAAACGGAATGCGATTAATGTTTGAGGATGGTTTTGAAAAAGTTATCACAGGTATGACGACGATCGAGGAACTTGTAAGGGTTGCAGCACCACCAGCCGTCGCTTCAGCCTCCGCCAAGGCTACGGCCGACAAGGAAGCTATGGCCGGCAAGCCGGATGTTGTTTTGTCCGCAGTCCCCAAAGAGGAAGATGAAAAATAAGGATGTTGATTTGTCGGCTGCAGTAGGGAAGGAAATGAAAGGCCTGGAGAGTTCGGAAGGAAAGGAAGGTCAGGAAGGTTCGGATAGTACGGAAGGTAGGGAAGGTTTGCAGGAAAAGAATGCATCTAAGCAGGTGGGAGATAAACTTACGGTATTTCCAAAGGGGGTTGGGGGGCGTGCTCAAGAAGAGGGAAATGAGGAAAAGGAATTTGCAGCAAAAGCCCCAGTTAACATGTCATCTGTCGAACCTTCCCAACCTAATAAGTCCGAAAACACATTGGCATCAAAAAAAACAAAAAAGAACAAAGAGCCCTTCTGGAAAAAATTTGGTAAAAAGAAATCTGTAGATGAGTCAGATAAAAAGAAAAAAAAGCCTGAATCAAAACTAATGGCAGCTCTCTCTTCCATCAATAATATGGGAATGGGGAAGCAGGTGCACATGTTTGTACAAAGTACTGCAACCATGTTAAATGCGGGGCTACCTCTTCTGGAAGCTCTAAAGACATTTCAAATGGAAACAAGAAGCAAGCCGATGAAAAAAATGGTCAGTCGTATTATTACAGATGTCGGAAACGGATCTCCGTTTTGGCGTGCAATGGACAGTCAGCATCTGTTTACACAATATGATATTGCAATGGTGCGCATTGGTGAGGAGGCCGGGAGCCTGGCACAGAATATGGTTTATTTGTCACAACAAAGGGAAAAAGACAGATCACTAAGACAACAAGTTAAAATGGCAATGGTGTATCCGACAATAGTAATGGTTATGATGTTTATAATTGTCATGGGGTTGGGTCTTTTTGTATTGCCCAACCTTGTTCAGGTTTTGTTCTCTTTAAATGTGGAGCTTCCTTTGATGACACGAATTGTAATTTACATAACAAACATATTCAGTGACTATGGAAAAATCTTTGTGCCTTTGCTTATCTTAGGTTTTATCTTTTTTATTCTTCTTGGAAAATTTACAAGATTCAAAGTTGTTTCGCAGTGGATTGTTTTTCATATACCCGGCATTGGTCGGTTAGGGAAAGAAGCTTCCATTGCCAGATTCGGAGTTGTACTCGGTGGACTTCTCCAAGCCGGAGTACCGGTGGTGGAAGCTTTGACATCACTTGTAAATGTTACGCAAATTGTCGCGCAAAAAAAACTATATGTGGAAATACTTGAGCACATAAAGATCGGTGATTCATTTCAAGCCTCATTTGAAAAGTGTAATGAAAGCGAGAGAATTCTTTCTGTTTCTGTCCAGCAGTTAATTATCGCGGGTGAAAAGTCAGGATCATTGGCCGAGAGCTTGCTTCAAATAGCTACCATATATGAAAAAAAGGCATCCGAGACAGCGAAGGCTTTACCTGTAATTCTGGAACCAATTCTACTTCTTTTCATCGGCGGGCTAGTTGCCGCCATTGCTTTTGCTATTATTGTTCCAATCTATAGCGTCGTTGGAAACATTAGTGGAGCTTAAAGACGCGCATTTCTATCCCCATCTTAATTATGAAACGTGGTTTTACTCTCATCGAGACGGCGGTCACATTGGCAATAGTAGGAGTATCTGCGGGTTTGGCTGTACCCATGTATCGCAATTATCAAATAAGCAGTGACTTGGATTTGGCAACAAATCAGGTTGTGCAGGCTTTGCGTGGCGCGCAAATCAGATCTCAGTCCGGTGAAAGCGATGCGCAATGGGGACTTTATGTGCCCGAAGGAACAATTTACCAAGGTGAATCTTATGTGCTTCGTGAACCGGGGGTCGATGAGAAGTATTCACTTTCTCCTTCGGTTTCCACTTCCGGACTTTCTGAAGTCGCTTATTCTCGGGTAGATGGATTGCCGCAGCAAACCGGAGATATAATTATTACGGCAGTTAATGGAAAAAGCCGAATAATTACAATTTCAGCGGATGGAATTTTGTCTTCTACTGGAATACAAGAGGCTCCGGTTGAATATGGAGTAGATGATGATGACGAAGGAGACGATGACGACGACGATGTGGGCGGTGTTGATAGTGATAGTGATGGTATTAATGATATTGACGAAGGAAGTGATGACATTGACGGTGACGGAGTTCCAAATTATCTGGATGATGACAGTGACGGAGATGGTATTCCTGATTCAGAGGAAGGAGGAGGCGACAATGACATGGATGGAGTTCCCGATTATCTGGATGACGACAGTGACGGAGATGGGGTTCCGGATGCAGATGAGGGGATTGTGGATTCTGATGAGGACGGTATCCCTGATTATTTGGATGATGACAGTGATAATGATGGTATCCCCGACGGAGAGGATGACGATAGGGATGGCAACGGTATTATTGATATCGATGAAGTTACGGATAATGATGCAGAAGAAGAACCTGGAGAAGAATGCGAAGACAGATTTACTGTTTCGAATGATGGGACAATCGAAACTACCGGCACAGTTGATGTTACATTCAACGGTTTGGGATCAGATATTTTGTACGGAAGCAGAGGTAGAGTATCTGTCAATGCATGGGCAAGTGTAAACGGAGGTAAAACTTGGATCCCGCTTTTCGAAGGAAGAGATATAAAAGGAAGTGTTCAAGATGTGACCACTATTAGAAACGTTCCATCAAATAGCAAAATAATGGTAAGAATAAGCGGACGATATAGCTGGTACTTCAATAAAAAATATGAATCTAATGATAATTCCGGGCATATTTTGGTTTTGCGAAGGGGAAATAACGCACCTGACTACAAGCCATTAAGAAATCGTGGAGCCCTAAAAAAGTATCTTAAAGATTTATTTGATGTCAGAGGTAAAATTAAAATCGGGAAATACGATACTGTTATCTTGGCTGAACTGGAATCCCTTAACAAAAACAAATCAGATTTTCAGGATGCGGTTATTCACGTAAAATTCGATCAAAATAATAACAGTTGCGCCAGAGAAGATGAACCAAGATTTAAAGTCGTATTCGATCGTATCGAAAATGTCGATCAGGGAAATGCTGCAAACGAAGTATATGTCGGCGAATCTGCAATGCACTATTCTGAATCACAATGGATACCGCTAACACTCAGTGGAGTTGCAATTCTCGATAGCGGTCTGGATGAAAATGTTGAAGGTTTATCGATAGAAAGACGTGAAGGAAAGGTGCGTGTTCTGTTACATGGTTCACATACCGGTATTTCAAAAGAAATAGTAGATGCTCGTATTGTTTTTGATAACGCAGTTGTAACGGGCATGGAAAATGATAGCGGTAACAATCAGTCAGAAACTCCTTTCGATGGTGTTGTTAATGATGGCCCCTTGGGGGACGAGGCCACAGCTGGCGCGACAGAAGTTCTTTTCCAGACCAGAGTAACCAACTCGGATGATGCCATTATTATCAATTGGGCACAGGAAGCCGAGGAAGATGAAGTAGAAGAGGAGGAATCTGAAACACAGGGAGAAGATCCGGACATAGATCCTTGCGAGGCAGCTTATACCATAGAGGACGGCAATATTATTCTTGGGGAAAACGCACATGTAACTTTCAGTACTCTTGGATCATATGCAAGGCATGGTAAAAATGGACCCGAAATTCAGGTTCGATTAAGTGCGAGTGTTGATGGTGGACAAACTTGGAGGACTCTTTACAATTATCATGATATTGACGGAGGCGAATCTCAGTCATTCGCAAATGTGCCTACGGGTAATAAAATTATGTTAAAGGTTGAGGGGCGATACGGATGGGTTTTCAAGAAAAATGTTCAACTTAAGGATGGATCCGGACGAATGAAAATATTCAGATCAGGGGATGATGTTCCTCAGTTGGTTAGTTTTTTGAATCCGCAAAGATTGCAAAAATTTATGAGAGACAAGATCAAAAATCATAAGTTCGATATTGGCAGTAGAAGGGTATTGATAGTCACGGAACTTCAGGATTTGGACAGCCAGTCTGATTACCAGGATTCGGTTGTGGAGGTGATTATGGAGAAAACTTCGTGCGGTAGCGTGGAGGAGGACACGGAAGAAGTGGAGGAAAGAGAAATGGAAAACAAAGTTACAATATGTCATTACCCTCCGGGGAATCGGGATAATCCTCAGGTTTTGGTGATAGATATTGCGGCCTGGCCAACTCATAAATTAAGAGGAGACCGTCTTGGAGCGTGTGAAGAAGACAGGGATGGAGACGGTGTACCAAACGCAATGGATCTTTGTCCGAATACATATGTTCCGGAAGGAGTTCCAAAGGAAGATATGAAGTTCAATCGTTTTGCGTTAACAAACAATAGTACGGTGTTCAGCAAGGGGCCGCGTAAGAAGATTGGTGAATTTACAATCAATGACACCAAGGGTTGTAGCTGCGAACAGTTATTGGATGTCGCGGAAAATATCAAGTCTTATTATTTTGATCAGTATCCTCTGCTTCATCGCAATTTAAGAGCCTTATTCCCTGCCTATACGCAAGGTGCGAGAAGGAATGGCTGTTATTATAGGTTGTTGAATGTGGTAAAGAGGGGATGATTTAGTTTGCTAGTTGACTAGTTTCTGGTTTTTAGTTCGCAAGCCACGTCACTCGCCACTGTCATTCACGAATGACGTGGTTCGCGATTGATCGTGGCAGGCGAAAACTTGGATGTTCATTATCAAAATAACTAGTCAACTAGAAACTAGTAAACTTGATAACTAACCCGATGTTGCTACGCTTACCTGTGCATTGTCTAAATATTATCATCATCATCGCCCCGCCTTCTTCCTTCTCGATGTCCTACTCGGCATCTCCGTCTTTGCAATATTTATCGGAATCGCAGGTTACGCACTCATCTCCACACAAAATATTTCCATAGTGAGTGGCGACAGAATCAGGGGAGCTTCTTTATCCCAACAGGCGATCGAAGCGGTGCGCAGTCTTCGTGATGATGATTTTGATAATCTTTCCGAAGGAACTTTTGGTTTGGCCATTAATTCTGTTAGTGGAGAATGGGAATTGAGTGGAGCAGGAACAGTCAGTGAGGATGGATTTACAACACAAGTTCAAATTTCATTGCCCGATGAAGATCATGCATTAGTTTCTGCAGAAACAACTTGGTCATTCGGTTCCAATCGATCAGGAACATCATCAATAACAACGCAACTGAGCAATTGGCAGCAGGTTAAAATAATCGGGAACTGGGAAGTGCTTTCAGAATTAAGTAGCATCGCCGAAGACCCCGCTCCGCGATTCAATGATATCGCGATTACAGGAAATTATGTATTTGTTACGAGTGAAGTTGCAACCGGAGGAGCCGGGCTTTATGTGTTTGATACGACTAATCTTTCGTTTCCTTCCCGTATTGCAGACGGATTTAATCTGGGTGCAGACGGATATCAATTAATTGTTTGCGGAGATACACTTTATGTTCTCAGCACTTCTTCTTCTGCGGAGGTGAGAGCTTATAGCATCACATCTCCCGAAGCATTTGCCGATGACAAATTGATAGGTTCATACAATATTCCCGGCTCAGGCAGAGCCAGATCCTTGGCAATCTTTGGATCAACTTTATTTGTTGGCACTATTACTGATGCCGTTGAAGACGAAATATATGCGCTTGATATCACAGATCCAACGGATATTCAGCTTCTGGATTCATTGGATGACGACGGAAGTTATCTGGATATGTATTTGCATAATGGATATGCATATGTGAGCAGTACGGAAGACGTTGCTGAGTTAACAGTTGTTGATATTTTTGATCCTGCGGACATCAAGTTTGCTCCCGGGGTTGGTTACAATCTGACAGATGTACCTGACGGACTTGCGGTAATTGCATTTGGGAATTCTGTTTTATTGGGACGTGCCTATGGAGATGTGATTCAGGAGCTTGTGCTTTTTGATGTCGAAGAAAATCCCGTGCCCACTCCCCCGCCGGGACCTTGGTATCACGGAATCGGAGCGGACTTAAGTGCTTTGGATATTGAACCGGCTGGAGAATATACTTTTGCTGCAACAGCGCACGATTCAGCGGAACTGCAGGTGATAGATTTGGAAAAATTCCGGTTGGGTCAGCTTCCGCGTGTTGCAAGTATCGACACAGACACGGGGGTTGGCAGAGGTATTAAATATGATATTCAAAGAGATCGGCTATTCTTTACAACAGATTCTGCGATTCACATTTTTGCTCCCGGCATATGATCTATCACTCTTTCAAAAACGGCTACACCTTTCTGTTAAGCACTTTGTTTGTCGGGGCAATTGCAATTGCTGTCACGGGCACGATGCTGATGATGAGTTGGCTAACGCTGCGAAATGGACAGATTCTGGAGCAATCCGGCAGAGCTTACGAAATGGCAGCCACATGCGCAGAACACGGTCTTCTGGAATTATTTGAAGACAATGTTTACATAGGTAATGAAGATTTAGCCATTGGTGATGGAACCTGTTCTATTCTGACGGTTGGTGGATCGGGAAACGAAAGCAGAACATTGTGTACGGAAGGAGTGAGTGGTGGAACAACCAGAAGGCTGGAAATTATAATTGAAAAAATTCTTCCAACTATTGAAATATTTGCATGGCAGGAGGTCGAAATGTTCTCTTCGTGTGAGTATTGATGAAGTTTTTACACTACTTAAGTGTAAGTTAACTAGTTTACTGGTTTACTAGTTTCTAGTTATGTAAACAATTGATAAGTCGAATCTGAAATTTGCTAAACTAGTTAACTAAAAACTAGTAAACTAGCAACTGAACAGCATCCAATATGATTACATCTAACAAACAAGGCACGTCCCTCGTAGAACTATTAATGTTCCTCGGCTTCTTCGCTCTTTGCAGTGGCGTACTGATCGGAGTGCTTGCAATGTCAAATGAACAGCGTGTTCGGCAACAAACTATTACAGATGTGGAACAAGAAGGAATGCAATTTCTTCAGATGTTAACCAGAAGAATGCGCAGTGCCGAAAGAATTATTTTACCTGTAGCAGGTTCAACCGGCTCTGTGCTTGTTTTACAGATGTCTGATCAATCGCAAGATCCAACAATTATTGCATTGCAAACGGGATCTGTAAAAGTTGCTGAATCAAGTACGGTGCGCGTACTAAGTTCGAGCGGCATAGTTATTTCCAATATTGTTTTCAGAAACACCTCCGTATCCGCCAATCGTCAAAGTGGTCAGATTAATTTTGTTGTTACCCGCAGCGTTCCTATCCCAACCGGTGGAACATACACCCGTCCTTTTGGAACATCTGTAGTTCTGTTTTCCGATGATGATCCTGGTGGAAATTCTTGCGGATGCGCTGTTCCTGTTTGTTCAAATGGATGGTTGAGTTGGGGGTATTGTGAGGGGGAGGTGTGTGAGGATGTGGGGGAGGTGGTGCCGTGTGATTGATAGTTCTTATGTGTCACTAGTCACTGGTCGCTTGTCACTGGTCTTTTGTGTATTGATTGACTAGTGACCCTTCTTCGTTCGCTGCGGCGAACTCCGGACGGGTAGGCCACGTCACTCGCCACTGTTATTCGTGAATGACGTGGCTCGTGAGTGACCGTGGCAGGCGAGTGACTAGAGACCAGGGACCTTTCAGTGATCAATTTATACATTTACATACTATTCACCACCCCCGTCAATCCAAACATAATTATTGAACAAAAAATTTGTTATACTTCTCAAAAGTCGTATTGCAACGACTCTTTACAATTCTTCCCCCCCTATCTTTATGAAAATCCGTTTCCACAAAGGATTTACGCTCATCGAGCTCCTGCTGGTGATCGGTATTATTGCTATTTTGGCATCCATTGTCATTGTGGCTATTAATCCGACCAAACAGCTAGGTGATGCACGTAATGCTCAGCGCCGCAGCGATGTGAACACAATTCTAAATGCGGTTTATCAGTATGCCATTGATAACAATGGTACTTTGCCAGGTGCAATTCCAACCGGAACTGCAAAACAGATTTGTGAAGCTGCTACAACAGGCACAGCTTGCACAGACGCTCCGGTAAGCGGTGTTGATCTTGCCAGTCTTGTTGGAACCTACATTGTAGGTATTCCCGAGGATCCTCAGGATACAACAGATGATACTGTCGGATACACTATTATTCAGGACGCCAATGGTCGTGTAACTGTTGCAGCACCGGGTGCTGAGCAGAGTGCGACGATCTCGGTGACTAGATAATTAGTTTGAATTAGAAAGAAGCCCTTTTTTGCTTAGGCGGGAGGGGCTTCTTTTGGTTATCGATTTGATCTCCGTGCATTGGCGCGCCGGCCCTTCTCCAACCGACCTCACCCCCGGCCCCTCTCCTCTGAGGAGGAGAGGGGAGCTCTACAAAAGGAGAGAACGAACTTTGATTATTCTATTTTTTGAGAGAGCAAACTATGAATTCTCCAATAGCAGAGCTCCTAAACCGACCTCACCCCTAGCCCCT
>Ga0180007_10001327_pt1 | contig 34558 bp, 31 predicted proteins | sample MM_PC_MetaG_FD_121122 | JGI IMG/M metagenome (GOLD analysis project Ga0180007, IMG submission 121122) | Groundwater microbial communities from the Aspo Hard Rock Laboratory (HRL) deep subsurface site, Sweden - MM_PC_MetaG | ecosystem: Environmental > Aquatic > Deep subsurface > Groundwater... | reverse complement strand
TCCTCCATCTGTCTCTTAAGAACACCTCGAGGACAACCCTCAAAAGGCTCCCCGCTGGGCTTATAAACATCACAAATCATCCTGGCAGTAACATCCTTGCGCTCACGAGTCCAAGGCAAAATCGCAAAAGTATCCAGATCAGGCTTAAGATACATATCACTCTCCTGAATCCGAGTAAAACCCTCAATCGAAGACCCGTCAAACCAAACATTGTTATCAATCGCGTTCTCAAGCTTGTGAACCGGCAGCGTAATCGCCTTCGCCATCCCAAGAATATCAACAAACTGCATATTGATGTACCTAACACCTTCTCGAGCAACCATTTCGAGAATCTGCTGCTTGGTCAAACCTGCTTTTTTCTTGAAAGAATAGTCATGCGCGTGCCTGGAATCTGTAAGCGGCACAGTAGCGGAAGGAGGTGCCTGAGTAGAGGTCGGGTACATTTCGTTTTGGGTTAAAAAAGCAAAAAACAGTACTTTCGTAACATGCCGATTTGCAAAAAAAAAGAGAAAGTTTTGGATCAAGAAAAAGTGGTAAATCCTTCCGACACCAGAATAGAACTGCATATTGACTAGCTCCACTCACCCAGGCTACACTTCGACTGTCGAAAATTCCTACAACAAAACCGAATTGACAACTTTACAAAAAATCCTTGAAAACATAGGTCTTTCAAAAAAGGAGTCAAAAATCTACTTAGCCGCAATCGAACTCGGGCTTTCACCCGCCTCAAAAATCGCAAAAACCGCCGGACTAAACCGAGTAACAACCTATGACACCCTGGAAAAACTCATGCAAAAAGGCTTCATCGCCAAACACAAACGCAAAGGAACCTTCCAATTCTCAGGAATAGACCCGGAAATAACCGCCCTGGACTTCCGCGCCAAAGCCAGAGAGTTCAGAAAAGCGCTCCCGGACTTCAAACGCCTGCAAGGAGAAACCCTTCACCCCCAAATCCAATACTTCGAAGGAATCGAAGGAATCAAAAAAATCTACCTGGATACTTTATCCTCAAAAACGGAAATCCTGAACTACACCGACTCGAAAGGGATCAGGGAAATCTGGCCCGAATACGACAAAGATTATGTCCAAAAACGAGTCGATAAAAAGATTTACCTCCATGGGATCTCCCCCAACGACAACGAAGGCCAATCAGCAAAAGCCGCCGACTGGGACCGTCACCGCGAAATCCGGCTCGTAGACAAAAAGAACTATGACTTCTCAAACGAAATCAACATCTACAATGACAAAGTCGCCATCGCATCATTCGGCAGCAATCCCACAGGCATGATCATCGAGAACCGCGACATCGCCAACACTCAAAGAGCCATCTTCAAGATGGCATGGGAGTTTGCAGGAAGGTAAGACAGCATGCTATTTAGGATCAAACATTTAGTTCATACTCTCCCCACCATTTATCACCTCCATTATCAGCTTTCGGCAAAAGACGACCCATAGAAACACCAACCAAATCAGCAACTTCTTCTAACTCAATTATATCAGGGTTCCCACCCTCCTCCTGCCTTGCACTATGATCATTTTCGATAACCTCCTCCAATCGACGAACTCTCTTTTCCATACCCATAATATTTCCAGGTTAAAATTTAAATCGAACCCGATTATAACCATTCAGCTCAAATAAGTCAACCCCTAATCTTCTCCCAAGCATCCCCAACCTGCAAAACTGTCTCCTCGTCAAACTGCCGACCCATAATCTGCAGCCCAATAGGCAAACCACCGCTAGACTTTCCACAAGGAACAGACAACCCCGGAATACCGGCAGCACTCGCAGGAATAGTAAGCAGATCGGCCATATACATTTTCAGCGGATCATCAAGATTTTCCCCGAGCTTAAAAGCAGGATAAGGAGAAACCGGCCCGCAAAGAACATCAACTTCCTCAAAAACACGATCAAAATCCCGGATCACAAGCGTTCTAACCTGTTGAGCCTTTTTATAATAAGCATCATAATAACCCGCGGAAAGCACATAAGTCCCAATCATAATCCTCCTCTTAATCTCCTCCCCGAACCCCTCGGTTCGCGCATTTCGGTAATAATCCATAAGATCCTCCCCTGTATCGGAAGGCTTTCGCCCAAACCTGATCCCGTCATACCTCGCCAAATTGGCGGAAAGCTCCGCCGGCATCGCAATATAATAAAGCGCAATCGCATACTTCATATTCGGCAAAGAAACTTCCTTGAGGATAGCGCCCGCCTTCTCGAGAGCTCTTACAGCCTCCATAACCTTCGAAGCTGTCTCTTCCTCAACTCCTTCCCCGAAATACTCTTTCGGAACCCCGATTTTGAGCCCCCGCACATCTCCCGTTAAAGCTTCCGTGTAATTCGGCACAGATTTATCCGGAGTTGTAGAATCTTTTGGGTCTTTACCTGCAATTTCTTGTAAAATCAAAGCCGCATCCTCCGTAGTTTTGGCAAAAGGGGAAATGGTATCCCACGAACTGGCCATAGCCATCACCCCAAACCTTGAAGTCCGCCCATAAGTAACTTTCAAACCAACACAGCCGCAAAGAGAAGCAGGCTGACGAACGGAACCACCCGTATCCGTCCCCATCGCTCCCAAACACATATCATCCGCAACACTGGCGGCACTACCCCCTGAAGAACCACCGGGAACTCGCGCAAGATCATGAGGATTCTTGGTAGGGCCAAAACATGAGTGTTCTGTTGATGCCCCGCAAGCGAATTCATCCATATTTGTACGACCGAGAAGAACAGTCCCGGAATCCCGCAACTTGGAAATAGCGGTCGCATCATAAGGCGGCTTAAAACCTTTCAAAATCTTGGAAGCGGCCGTACATTCCCACCCTTTCACACAATAAATATCCTTAATCCCCATCGGTATTCCGGAAAGCGGTGTCTTGATCTCAACATTGCGCGCGGCCTGCAAAGCACCCTCCTCATCAACTTCGATAAAAGCATTAAGATCTTTGTTGCGTTTTTTAATACGATCGAGACAAGCTCGCGTAAGCTCCTCCGCCGAGAAATCCCCGGCCTTGAGACCCGCATGCGCCTTGCTGATTGTAAGTTCGTTTAAATTCATAAGACTTTTCTGACCTTGATTTGGCGATTTTCAACCTCAAGAGGGCTACACGCAAGCAGATCATCTCCACTGCAGATGGATTCATCGATCTCATCTTCGCGCATAACATCTTGGAGACCTGTGACCTGAGAAGTCGGTTCGACCCCTTCCGTATCAACCTCATTCAAAACCTCCATATACTCAAAAACACTGTCCAACTTCCTCTCCTCCTGCGGAGAAACATTTATACGAGCTAGATTTAAAGTTTTTGTTATTTTTGTCATAGCGAGGTGGATTTTATCACACTCACATACTTACGGTCTATTGAGTTTGGCTGCATCTGATCGCGAAGCCGCCAATCCCTGGGGTCATCATACTCGTTTTCGATTAAACCGGCATGAGCCATCTGATGATGGTGCTTGCAGAGTGGGACCAGGCGTTTGTGGGTTCCATACTTGGCGAATCTGTCGGGATGATGTATTTCGGTATATGGATCGTCACACATCGCACACCGACCATCATACTCTTCTTCAATCCTACATCTGTCGCTTGCTGAAATATATCGCTTGCCGTCCTTGGAAGGCTTGGACTTACGAACCATCGGTTTTTCTTCGACTTGATCGAGCAAAATACTAAGTGTCTCCTTGAGAGTTACCGGTCTTTTTTCTTGTTTTCCAAGCTTTTGACGATATTTTTTGAGCCGAAATTCGATTTTCTTGTCAATCTTGAGAGTTGTAACAGGTTGATACCCGGGTAGCAATACATCCTTGCGATACTTTTCAAGTGTTCCTTTAGACAAAGTCTGAACCATTTCTACCAACTTCTCTTCTTCCAAAGGCAAAGATGCTACCGCCCCCACTTTTCCAAACCCTTGCTTCTCAATTTCCGCTTTCAACAAAGGCTTATCTTCAACTCTTCTATAAACAGACAGAACCACCCTTACAGTACTCTCCCCCATCCCACCAATAACCTTCGCAAAATGCTCAAGCGAATAAAACCCCTTCTTCTCCCAAAGCCTCCTCTTCTCAACCTCAGGCAATAGCGTAGCAAACTTCCGCTTCCATCGCCGCGCCTCACCGCCATATTTTTGACAGAGGACAAAAAGCTCCCCATCAGACATTTTCTGCATAGTTTTAAGTAATCAATTTGTACCCGAAAAATACACCCCCAACAGGAGTAAATCAAGCATTCCATATTGCACCAATTTCAATCCCCAGCATAGAGGTTAAATTTTCCTTAAATTTACATTAAATCCCCCTTCCCGTATAATACGGCCATGCCAAAAACACTCGAAAACATAAACAAAATCTCTTTTCTATTCTTCGCGATACTCGGAACGACCCATATCCTATCAATGCTGATGCTGGCAAACAACTGCCTGCCTCAAGCCGCCAACCTGTTATTCAGAACTCTTGACCTTCCTTTTCTCCTATCAACACTAATCTACGGCGGCAGCGCTCTCCAACTTTCACTCCGAAAAATCGGCTTGCACGGAAAGATACTCTCCCTTATCTTAATAACCCTTCTAAGCGCGATATTTGCGCTAACTCTGTATTTAAACTTCTTCTTCCCAGATTTATAAGATGAAAAAAGTAATAGCATTCGGAACTTTCGATTATCTTCATGCAGGACATGAAAACTATCTTGAGCAGGCAAAAAAACTCGGCGACCACTTGACGGTAATAGTTGCCCGCGACGCAACCGTAAGAAAAATTAAAGGATCCGATCCGGACAACCGCGAACGACAAAGACTAAAAAAAATCAAATCCCTTCCATCCGTCGACAAGGCTCTCCTCGGATCAAAAGAAGATAAATTTCAAGTAATCCGCAAAATAAAACCCAACATTATAGCGCTGGGATATGACCAATTCGTTTTTACTCAACAACTTCAAGGCCTCCTAATCAGGAATAATCTAAACACGGAAGTAACACGCCTCAAACCTTACAAACCCGAAATAAATAAATCTTCAATAATAAAACAAACACATGCTAAAAAGCAGTCTGAATCTTGCCGCGAAGAATCTCTGGCGCAATAAATACCTGGCTCTCGCAACAATAGCGGTTATGGGGCTGATACTTTTTATTTTTAATATAATCATCACCCTAAACCTCCTCGCAACAGGTATAATCAATGAAATCTATCAAGAGGTCGACATGATCGTATATCTTCAAGATGATGCGGATATTTTTCAAATAAATACCCTGACAGAAGAATTGACAGCGATGGAAGAAATAATATCCGTAAAATACACCACAAAAGATGAGGCATTAACCGAATACTTGCAACTCTACCCCGAACAACAAGACCCTTTCACCATATACGGAATCGACAATCCGCTCCCGGCAAGCATACAAATCATAACCGAGTCACCCGAAAACCACGCCGTAATCCAAAAGACCCTTGCCCTTCCCGAATATGAAGATCTATTCCTGACAATAGAAAGTAATTCGGAAAATCAAAACCTGGTTAGTCGCGTCCTCTCGATCGGCACATACACAAACAACCTCGTAATGGCCGTTTTGATCACCTTCCTGGCCGCGAGCTTCCTCGTAATTCTAAACGCAATTTACTTAACAATTTTCAACAGAAGAAAAGAGATCGAAATCATGGAACTGGTCGGAGCCGACATATCTTTCATAAGATGGCCGTTCCTGTTTGAAGGAATCGCAATCAGCGGAGCCGCCGTACTTCTGAGTATGATTTTGATATCGGGCTTCATCTCTTCCGTTAACCTGGATTCAACCTTAATGGAATTAACTTCTACCAAAAAAATCATCACAATCGCTTTACTTCAAATAATTATGAGTATCGGCGTTGGAACCCTAAGCAGCTTCATTGCTATTGAAAACCACCTCAAGCGCCAAAGATGAAAACCTTAAAAATAAACGGAATCATCATCTTCAAAAGAGATTTCGGTGAGTCCGACCGTATTTTCCACATCTTCACAGAACATATCGGGAAAATCGAAGTAATAGCCAAAAACGTCAGGAACGGAAGCCGCCGAGCAGGCCACTTGGAGCTTTTTAACTTTGGAACATTTTTTCTTTATAAAAGCAAAAATCACTACTACCTCAACCAATGCGAAACCATCCACGAATTCACGCAACTAAAAAAAGATCTGGACTCAATCGGAGCCGCCTACCTGGCAATCGAACTTCTTAACAAACTAATGCCTCTCGAAGACCCAAACCAAGAACTTTTCCGGGAAACCGCTCTATTCCTGAAATACCTGGAATTAACTTTAAAAAAAGACCTAACCTTACTCACATTCAAGATAAAACTGATGACGGAGCTGGGTCTTTTGCCGGAAATAATGGAGTGCTCCGGCTGCAAAAACAGACTCGCACCGGACCTAACCTACTTCCCAAACGAGCACCGCTACTACTGCCGCGGCTGCACCTCAAACGAAGGAACTCTGGTGTCCACCAACTCAATCAAGCTCTTTTACTACCTGAAAAAAGTGGATTTCGGAAAAGCTCTCACTTTAAAATCAGACAAAAACCTCGAAAAAGCCATCGCAGAACTGACGACATTAACAGACTTGTATTTGCAGGAGCATTTGGGGAGTTAGCCTGTAACTTTTGCTTTGATTCAAAGATGTAAAGCAGAGCACTTTGGCAAAACACCACAATTGAAAATTGGCAATTGAGAATTGAACACCTACTTCACTGAAACCTTCTCAACCCCCACAACACCCTCAATCCTATTGAGAAGTTTTTCAAGCTCATCATAACCGCCAACTTCAATCACAAGCATCCCCACAACCCCCCCATCCACTCGATCAACAGAGATATTCGCAATATTACACTTAAGATCGTCAATAACTGAAGCAATATCGGAAAGCAAGCCCGATCTGTCTTGCGCCTCAACCTTAACTTCGGCTTGGTAAGACTTCTCTGAAACCTTGGACTTCCAATCAACAGAAACAAATCGATCTTCATCAAGCCCGCGAAGATTACCGCAAGACTTCTTATGAACGCGAATCTGCTTTCCGCGAGTAACATAACCAAGTATGGAATCCCCATACCCCGGCTTGCAACAAGCACTCAAAACAACAGGAAGACCGGTATGCCCACCGACAACCATCAGCTTGGTCAAATCACTGCCGTCAGAAACAACTTTCTTGGGATCAACAACCTTTTTCTCCCCCATCAGATCTTCTTCGAGGAAAATTTTCTTAATAACAGTCCCAACCGTAATAACTCCCGACCCCAAAGCCTCCAGGATTTCCTCTCTATGAACAGAATTCAGCTTTTTACCATCATAAACCTTAAGTAAACTCAATCTGGAATCCAAACCCGCCTTACCGATCATCTTCAAATACTTATTCAAAAGCTCCTTCCCTTCCTTAACATTCCGCTCTTTATCAAAAGATTTGAAGTGATTTTTAATCTTATTCGAAGCAGCAGCAGTCTTAACGAAAGAAAGCCAATACCTGTTCGGACCGGGCTCTTTTTTAGTCAAAATCGTAACAACCTGCCCATTCTTCAACTCATAATCAAGAGGTACGATCCGACCGTCAACTTTAGCTTGAAAACAACAATGTCCAACATCCGTATGAACACTATAAGCAAAATCAATGGGAGTAGCCCCTCTCGGCAGATCTTTAACCTCCCCATCCGGAGTAAGAGCAAAGATCCGATCACTAAAAAGATCCAACTTTACATTACTCTCTGAATCTACATCGGAAAGCCCTTCAATCCACTCAAAATACTGATCAAAATTCGCAGGAGAAATCTTATGTCCCTTCTCTTTGTAAAGCCAATGAGCCGCAACTCCATACCTGGACTCCTCATCCATGTCTTTGTTACGAATCTGAATTTCAACAGGCTGAGAATTCCCTTCAACAAGCCCGACAACCGCAGTATGCAGACTCCTGTATCCATTCGACTTGGGAACAGCAACATAATCTTTGAAACGATTCGGCAGAGGCTTCCAATTCTTATGGATAAAACCGAGAGCCGAATACAAACTGGAAATATCCTCATCGGGAACAACTATCCTAAGCGCATAAATATCATAAAGCGCGTTCAAAGAATTAATATCCTTCCTCTTCATCTTGCTGTGAATACTGTAAATGTGCTTGATCCTCCCCTTAACTTCCGCCTCCATACCCTCTTTTTTCAAAGAAGCCGAAAGCTTGAGAACCGCATCATCAATAGCTTCCTGATGCATCTCGCCATAACGATCAACCTCCTTTTTTAAATCATTAAAATCCTCGGGGGAAAGGTAAGCAAAAGCCAAATCCTCAAGCTGACTCTTGAATTTGTAAATACCGAGTCGAGCAGCTACCTTCGCATAAACATGCATCGTCTCATTTGCCATCATCTGCTGAAAATCAAAGTCCCGCCCTTCCAAGGTCATCATATTGTGCATACGATCCGCAAGCCTTATAAAAACAACTCTCAAATCCTTCGCCATAGCCAAAAACATCCTTCGAAAGATCTCGATTTGAGCACGATCACCTCCAATCCGAACCATTCTAAGTTTCATCGAATCCCTGATAATAGAGCTCACCTTCGAACCGAAACGCTTCTCGATTTCAAAAAGCCCATTCTTCATATGCATAGGTACATCGTGCAGAAGAGAAGCCGAAACAGTTTCCATATCCGGCCTCAATTTAAGCAGGATGTATGTTGTCTCAAGCGGATGAACCAAATAAGGCTCATCGTTGCGAAATTGTCCTTCATGCGCCTCCCGAGCAAATTCATAAGCATCCCGAATAACAACCTCATCCAAACCGGGCAGATACTTCTTCGCCTTCTCAATTAATCTACCGATTGTCAGATCAGGAAAAACGCGCATAAAAAATTAGTGGTCAAGGGCTATTGATTTTAGCAATTACAGCACAAAAAATCCACAAAAAATCTGGGTAAAAAACAAGCAAATAACAACTAAACATCGCAACAGGCTGAAATCATGATTGCGACCCTACTACAAATCAAGCCGTTTCGCGCCAGCGAAATACTTGATACTTGATACTTGATACTTGATACCTACTCCAGCCCTTCCTCAAATATAAGATCCAGATCCGACCCTCTCACATCAACAACCTGCACCCCTTTCACAAGGGCTTCTTTATTCAAGGTAACATCCTCAATTCGAGCATTCAGATACAAAAGCGCGCTATACAAAACCTCATACAATTTCCCGCGAGCCTTATACTGAGCCTTCAGATCAACCTGATCCTGCCCGATTTTTACAAAATCATTCAAGGCCGAAACCGCATCATCACCGTCATAATCCTCAAACTCAGCGAAAAATTCCGCTTCCTTGAGATCTTTTCCGGAAGAGTTTCCATTATAAAGAACCTCAAGCTCATCAGTTTCATTCTGTAAATCCTTCAAAAGCTCAACCCCTTCATCATAAAGACTCTGCAACTCAATAATCAAATCATCAACAGCCGAACTTCTATCGGAAAAATCGTTCAAATAATCGTTAACATCGAAAGAAAGCGCATTCATCACCTTACCGTAATGCTCAATCCCGTAAGCAAGATCATCATCCGAAACAGTATCAACCTCCCCAACCTCCATCCCTTGCTCAACACCGCTTTTGCCAATAAGCCCACTATCCGTTCCGATTAAAATTCCTCCATACAAAGAAGAATCAACCCAAACCACACCTTGAGGCACATCTTCCTCCACAGGATCAACAAAATCAGGCACATCTCCATCCCCCCCGGGCTTAATTCCGCCATCAAGAAACGTAACAAAAAATTTCACCCCGACAAAAACAATCAAAATCACAATCGCCAAAAAGGAAACTCCGCCGCAACAGAAATAAACATGCTTCTTGGTAAGCCCCGCGTCCTGCAAAACTCCGTCAACCTTGCTCGCAAAACTGTCCACATCTTCATTAATATCAAAATCAGCACCTGAAGTACCTTCTTCCTCAACATGAGTAGAAGCGGCCTTCTGAACCTCATCCTGAACCTCCTGAACACCAATCTCCTCATCTTCCGTTACATCTTCAACTTTTGGGGCATCGACAGAATCTTCTTCCGAATTTTGATCTTCTTCAGGCATATTTAAAGTTTATTAAGCATATCTTTTTCTTCGGTCATTCTGCTTTTTATAAATAAAGTCAAAACTCCCAAAATAATCAATATAAAAATCATAATAACTGCGATAGTTCCAAACCCGCCGCTTCCTTCAGCCTCCCTAATCGCAGCCGACTGATACAGCAGATTAACCTTCCCGACAGAGAAATCAACCTGAATGGCATCACCTCTAATCCCGGTAGCGGGATTTTCCGCATAAACATAAACCTTATGTTCACCTTCCGAAAGTGCCGAAGGAGGCTTTACTTCAAACTCACCGGTCAAACTATCGGCAACAACAATAGAAGAAAAGATCATACTCCTCCATGTAACATAAATAATCGATCCCGGAGCAGCGAAAGCTTTAAGTGAAATATCACCTTCCTCATCGATTTCAGGGGTTTTAATCTCGGGAGCTCCAATATCGGTATTAACCGTAAAACTCTTTATCGCGGAAATATCTATAAGTTTTTTACCGTCAACACCCGCAACAAACAGATTGTAATCACCGTCGGAAAGATTCTCATCAACAACAACAATGAACTTCCCAAGCTCATCGGTATCGGTTTCAAAAGAAGAAACGGCAGCTCCGTTTGCATCAAGAACATAAACAACAGCCCGGATATTCGGCTCGGAAGTACCTTTGATTAAAATATTTGCACCCCTCACAACGGCATTATTCGGCAAATTGGTGATTTTTGTCTTAATATTTTCGACATAATCAGCCTTATTGGGATTAAATCCGTAATAAAGCTCATCCATATCGGAAATGCCGTCAAAATCGGAATCCGATGACCAAGGATCAGTCCTGTAAACAGACTCCATATAATCACTCATGCCATCACCGTCACTATCGAAATCTTCATCATGAACACTTTCATCAACAGAAACATAATCTCTCTGCGAAGGATCGGAACCTTCAATAAGCTCCAAAACATCGGAAATACCGTCACCATCCGAATCCCAACTATCCGCATCAATCCCCAAAAGAACCTCAACCTTATCGGAAAGACCATCATTATCCGTATCCGAATTTAAAGGATCAGACCCATACAAGAACTCCTCCGCATCGGTAAGCCCATCGGCATCGGTATCCAGACTTCCATCGAAATCTTTATCGGAAAACATCATCTCTTCCCAAATATCCAAAAGCCCATCATTATCCTTATCCTCAAATATCTGATCCGCAATCTTATCTTCCGGCAAAACAACATCTGTCAAAACAACTTCCAAAGCAACATCTTCCCGAACAGAAACCGGAGCAACAATTACTATATCATCCTGAAAAGTAATCTCGATACGATCCTCAAATATCACCTCCCGAGTATCCTTTTCCTCCAATTTCAAAACAGGCTCCCGGTTTATAAAAATAATCTGCTCGATAACAAGGTTTTCGAGAGGAATAACTTCAATGGAAATACCCTCTTCAAACTCAAAATCCTCAGAAACAACCTCAACCTCACCGGCAAGCTCATCAGGATCATAATCATGTCCGGAAACAATATCTGTTGAATCTCCCGAATCATCCGGTATATCGGAACCACCGGAAGAACTTGATGAAGACCCTCCTCCCCCACCTCCACCGGTAGTCTGTCCGAAAACAGGATTCTGAGTATTTATAGTGGCAACCGTCAATACGGGAGTAGAGGCGGAATTCCCATAATTATCCACAGCCTGAACGTAAATATTGTAAGTTGCACCTTCAACAAGATTCGTAAGCGTTGTAGCCACAGCACTCATGGTGGAAAGTGTCCCCGCCAAAGCATAAGTTGCAGCAGCCTGAACTTTATAATAAATCCTATAAAGATAAAAATTGCTTTCTACGGCAACAGCAGTCCAAGAAAGACCGATCGAACTCGAAGTAATACTACTGGTATTCAAATCTGAAAGTCCGCCTGAAGGATTAAGCTGATCGATTATAAAAGCCGAAGAAGAACCTGCCGCACCTTCCGCAATAGTATCGTAAGGAGTAACCCTGACAAGAGCCGTACTTATATCAATATTACTTTCATCCGAAACCGTATCCCAAATAACAGAGACCGTATTCGCTCCGGAAGAAGTGATAATATAAGCAGATCCTGTCCCAACCTGATAAGCAGCCGAATTATCTATCTCCGGCGTACCATAAGTCGCCGAAACATCGGAAAGCAAAGTCGCTTTCTGCCACCCTGACCCGACATTATACTCAATTTTGGCCGACAAATTATCATCATCACCGTCATCAACAGTAAACTCAATCGTCACTTCCGAACTGCCAGCAACATCCTGTGATCCGGAAACTCCCGATACGGTAGGGCTTTGATTTGTATTAAAAGTTATATCATCCAAAGCAGACTCATTCGAAAGAGCGTCAACAGCCCAAATTTTGGCATAATAATTAAGCCCCGCAGTCAAACCTGTTACTGTTGTAGTGGCAGTCGCAGCCGAAGCCAAATTAGCATCATTACCATTATCCCATTCCAAAGCCTGCCCGGTCCTACCCTGAACATCGCTCTGCCCGGTACCATACCAAACCTCATAATGATCAAAAGCCGGATCCGCAGCAGCCGTCCATGTAAATGTAGCCGTTGTAGCCGTACTTGAATCAAAAAGAAAAGCGGCAAGCCCCGAAGGCGCACCGGCATCATAAGTAACAGAAACGCTATCGATTTCAACTTTCTCAGTACCATCGGAAAACAAGAAAGATCTGACATATATACTTCCGGTACCGACATCCCCCGTAAAACCTCCCAAATAACTATTTATCTCATACTCTGTATTGTGATCCACATTTATATCGGAAACGGCAAGCCAAGAAGTACCGGAGTGATAGAACCAATTAGAACCATCCGCTGAAATTTGATAATAACCCGTACCGGCATTATTCCCGGAATAAACCGCATCAAAATCAAAAAGGTTGCTGAACTCGGGATGAGTACCGGCAATCGCGGTATGTATTTTTACATCATCCAAACTCATAGATGCTTCCGCACCAAAAACCGAAGTAGGCTCAGTTCCCGCAGCTTTTCTAACAAACACATAATCCGCTCTGAAATCCGCCATATCAAAGGAAGAAATCTGCAAATGCGGATCATCTGAAACTTGAACGATTGAAGATGCCGTTGTTTCGGTAAAAGTGCTGCTCGGATAAGTAAACTTAAGCGAAGTACCCTCGTGATACTCAATAGAATAATTATTCCACCCGGTATTGTAAGTAAAATTACTTTCTTCAAAAGTGACACCACCTCTTTCCATATAACAATTTGCGCCTGTCCAAAACCCGAAATCAAAACCTTTTTCACCCGAACCCAAATCAGCCTCAAACCTATGAGCAAGCTCGACGAAACCGAGACTCGCTTTGTTTTCGGTAGCACCCGCATAAGCCCTGTAAAAAACCGCGGTATCGTCCGCAAGAGCATAATCCGTTGACCAAACACCATCCGCCGTACCAAGCTTAAGAGTCCCATCCGCTTCAGTGAAAGTACCGGTTGTCGTCCATTTGGAAGAATCTACCGTCCCATCATCAAAGTCATCCGCAAACAAGAAAGTATTATCGATATCGGACTCGGTAGCTGCAGAAGAATTACCGTAATACATATAAAGCGTTGTATCGGCGGAAGCCGCAACAGTAGGTATCTCAACCCAAACAGAAGCTGTCGTTGAAGCCGTATAGCTTTCCACCCAATAATCTATCTCTGTACTGCCATCAGAAGTTGTAAACCGAAGATCATCAAAATCCGCCTGCATATCCGAATCATAGGCTACCGTCAATCCAACCTGATAATCGGTCAACTCCGCACCACTGTTCGTAATAGTAACCGCTTTTCTCTTGGTATTACCGTCAACAGGAATAAAACTTGCAGTATAAGTCCCACCGCCAAGATCTTTCAAACTCGCCATGCTGTCGACAACATCCACATCAACAATAGAATCATCATAAACATAATAAGTTGAAGGCGATGCCTCATCAAAATCCCAAACCTGCGTACTCGTAACTCCGCTGAAAAGCGTTGTAAATGAATGTCCCGTACCGGACCAAGAAGAATCACCAACGGCATTCGTATGCCTGGCAAACGCGTAATAAGTAGTAAATTGAGCAAGCTGAGTCTCGCCGGAAAGCACCCCTGCGAAAGTTCCCTTTGAATCGTTAACCGTAATACTCTCCAGGTTGGAAGAATCATCGGAAGCTGACCAAACAGTAGTATCCCCTGCAAGATCCGTAGTGATCTTCCAATCGGAAGTTGTATGAGAAAGTCCATCGGAAGCATATGTCGAACTGATTAAAACGGGAGTTCTGCTGTTTTGATAACTACCCGTACCCGAACCGGCAGTAATATAAGGAGTGCTCGGAGCGGAATACTGTAATTTATAAAGAGTACCGTCCGCACCATCCGCAGGACTGCCATCGGTACCTCCTTTTGTTCCTTTAAGAGAAGTATTTCCAGCAATCATATCTGCAAGAAAACTGCTTGAATCTGTCGCATAGTAGACAGCGACACGACCACCTCCGCCTCCACCTCCATCAAAACTGCTTCCATTACCACCATTACCACCATTGGCATCAATAGAACCCGCACCGGCTAAAGTACTGGTTCCGATATTAATAGTTCCTCCGCTTCCTCCTCCTCCGCAATAATTGGCAACACAAGTACCAACCTCACCATTGGCGGTAATACTTCCGGCAACAGTAAGAGTCCCGTCAATATCCAAAATAACCTTTCCTCCTCCATCACCTCCCTGACCGGTAGTATTTTGAGATGCACCACCACCCGATCCCATAAAAACGGGAGCGGTATTCGAATCATAAGTAGAACCGCCTGTACTCCCTGTTGTACCATCACCACCCGCGCCGCCATGTCCGGCTCCACCACCACCGGCCGCAATCGCACCAAACCCGGATGTAGAAGTCGCACAAACACCGGTAGTCGTATTCGGACCATCACCAGGATCATCCTCGGCTCCTCCTCCGGCACAACCGACACCATCTGCGGCAATCGACGAGTCGGAGTCAATATTCAAACTTGCCACCTCCCAATTAACACTCGCAGTTATATCGGTATTAACAAGCGCAACGGCAACATCATTATCAAAAGTAATAGCCCCTCCGTCAGCACTGGCTGTTCCGGCTTCTTTATCAACGCCGGTATTCCCGTTCCATGTCAAATTATTAAGAGTAAGATCATTCGCGACATCCCAATCCACAACCGCACCACTCTTATTGATATCAATCGTACTGGCCCCTACAGTCGTCCATGTATCGGCGGATAGATTGAAATTCGTAGTATTTGTAATATCCCAATCCGCTCCACTGGTATTTATAGTCCCCGAAGCCGTAAGGTTTATAGTCGTAATTGCGGAAGAACAATCCCAAGTTCCATCAAGAAAAGAAAGATTCCCGACAGTTCCTATATTTAAGGTAGTTTGATCCTCACAATAAAAATCGGCTCCATCGTCGAAAACAAGACCTGTCCTAACATAATCCACCCCGTTTTTAAAATCCAACCCTGAAGTAACCCTCAGATTTCCGGCTCCATCATCGGATGTTCTGTCCAAAATAAAAGTAGTTCCGTTAGTTCCATCCGTTGCCAAAGTCGAGCTTGCACCGGCCAATCCGGCCGCAGCCGTAATATTCCCAAGATCAAACCCATTCAAAACACCATAATAAACAGCAATTCGACCTCCTCCTCCGCCTCCGCCATCACGAGTATTATCACTACTGTTAACACCATTTCCGCCGGCTGCGGACACAGTCCCGATACCGGACAAAGTTGCAGCATTGATATAAACACCGCCGCCGCTTCCACCTCCGGCCGCCTGAGTACCATCCAAACCGCCGACAGTACCATCGGCACTGATAGTTCCGTTAACAGTCAATGTACCCAGTACATCCAAATAAGCTCTTCCGCCACCATCACCACCGTCTCCATTACCACCGGCTCCTCCTCCCGACCCCAATAAAACGGGATCAATCGAACTGCCGTATCTGGCACCATTATTAACATTTGTAGCACGACCTCCCAATCCGCCGTATCCTCCACCTCCACCGGACGAATAATCGGCATATCCGTAACCCGCCGTATTCAAAGCACAAATTCCGGTACTCAAATTAGGTCCGTAACCGTTTTCAATATTACCTTCACCACCTTTACATCCTTTACCGTCAAGATCTATAGCCCCGGAAGGCCCGACGGTAACACTACCACTGGCAACAATCACAACTCCGCTTCCCGAAGCTGCATGAGTAACAGTACCGTTAATCACAACCGCATCCCCCGAATCGGAAAAAAAACCGGATCCCGACCAAGTAGCGGTAACTCCCTCATTAACCGTAAGAGTAAGGTCTTCTGCCCCTCCAACATCCAAATCCTCACCATGAAAAGTCAAAGTAGAATCCCCGGTAATAAAAATCCCCTGACAACTGCTCGCATAAGCCGCTGTAATATCGGTACTAGAGCTAATCTCACAGGGTGCCGCATGAGCTTTCGGAACCTCCCAATTCATAGGGAGAATCCCGATTACAAGAGTCAATCCGAGAATACAGCTTAGAACCTTTTTCATAGTTTTAACCTTAAAATTCATCGTATAATTATACCATAAACTCTCGAGGCATTCTAGCCCAAACTCACAAAATCCCAGATCTTCACGGCCATCTCACTTTTCAAGCCGGCAATCCCCATCTTGTTATTCTTACCGAAAACGATACATTTCCCACTATCAAACTCCATATTTGAGATTAAATTTGCCACCATAAAATCACACTTTTTCTCGATCATTTTCGCCCTTCCCCTTTCCTCCGAATTATCAGCCTCAAGCGCAAACCCGATAATCGTCTGCCCGCTCTTATAATCTCCGCACCATCTCAAAATATCGACCGTTCTTTGAAGATTTATTTGAAAAACCCCATCATCCTTCTTAATCTTGCCCTTAACCTTTTCAGGTTCAAAATCGGAAACCGCCGCAGCCGAAACAAAATAGTCACACTTCGGGAAATGCTTGGAAACAGCATCAAACATCTTATCCGCAGTTTCAACCTCAACAACAGTAGTATCATAAGGTTTGGGAAGAGCCGTCGGGCCAGTAATCAAAGTCACCTCAGCCCCCCTGAGCCAAGCCTCTTTCGCCATCCCATATCCCATTTTCCCGGAAGAACGATTGGATAAAAACCGAATATCGTCCCAACTTTCTCGAGTAGGCCCTGCGGTAACCAGAACCTTCTTGCCCTTTAAATCATTGGGAGCAAAAATTCTTTCAATATTCGCAAGAATCTCGGAAACCTCGGACATCCGCCCATAACCTTGGGAACCACACGCGAGCTCCCCAAAAACAGGCCCGCAAAAATGCGCCCCCACCCCGAGAAGTTTCACAATATTGAGCTGAACCTGAGGCTTATTAAGCATAAACTCATTCATGGCAGGCACCACAAGTAGAGGAGCATTGCTCGCCAAAATCGTGGTAGTCAAAAAATCGTCCGCAATCCCATTTGCCGCCTTCCCGATAAAATTAGCCGTAGCGGGAGCAACAACCGCTAGATCTACCTCCTGAAGCTCGATATGTTCCATCGCTTTTCCACCGGAAATGGCAGAAAAAAGCTTCTCGGAAATCAAATCCTTCGCATTTTCAGTCATTACGACCTGAACCTGCGCGCCGTTTTCCTTGAGCCGCCTGATAAGATCAAGCGTTTTATAGATAGCGGCACCGGCTGTTACACCGATTAGGATTTTTTTGTTTTGAAGATAATTCATAGGACATGAGTATTGCAAATCACAGCTTAAGATTCAACCGCTTCAGGTATTTTTTATCGATCGCGTTTGGTTTCATTTTGTCGCGTAGTCGCCAGTCCTTAGAATCGTCTTGTTCGTTCTCGATTAGGCCGGCGTGAGCTATCTGGTGGTGGTGATGGCAGAGTGGGACGAGGCGTTTGTGAGCTTTGGTGGTTGCGAACCTGTCGGGATGGTGGATTTCGGTCGCAGGTTGCTTGCACATTGCGCATTTATCACCTGCTTTTCTTCTGTCTGAGGCTGTGATGTAGCGTTGGCCTTCTTTTGAGGGATTGGATTTTCTGGTCTTAGGTTGTTCGATTTGATTGAGGAGTTCCTCAAGTGCCTCCCCGAGTGTAATTGACTCTTTCCTTTCTTTTTCCAATTCTTGTCTGAACTTCCTGAGCCTAAGTTCTGTCTCAGGTTTTACTGTAAAGCTAAGTTTGGGCAGTTTTTCAGGTTGAGAGTTACAACCGGTTGTAACTTCCTTTGCGTAAACCTCAAGGGTTTTTCTTGGAAGAGTTTCTACCATTTTTATCGCCTCTTCTTCCTTAACAGGAATTCTTGCTGCGATGCTTACCTTGCTCCAACCTTGTTTTTCGATCTGAGCTTTGAGCAAGGGTTTTTCTTCAAGTTTCTTATCCAATCTCAATACTTCATCAACAATCCTCTTGGTAACTCCTCCCAATCTTGCGGCAAAGTCATAAATAGAATAATATCCCTTTTTCTTCCAAAGCTTCCTCTTCTCAACCTCAGGAAGCAAAAAGACAAATTTCCGTCTCCACCGGAGTGCTTCCGCCCCGTATTTTTGGCACAAATCAAACAACTGTTTATCGGTCATTTTTGAGTGGCTAATTTCTACCCGAAAACTACTCCTTTAACAGGAGTAAATCAAGTATTTTGACTGGACATTTTGCGGGGTGAGGGTCTGGTCACTTTTCGCGCCCAAGCCTCACGCAATCCACAAGCCTCACTCCCCCAACCTTAGCGGCAACCGCCAAAACATCTCCATTCCTCTCGAAATACTCCAACTCCACCATAGGCTCCGCCTCGATCAACGACTTGTCCCCGGCCTTGAGAGCTTTATACAAAACCTGCGCCGCCACTCTTTCCTCATCTGTTAAATATTTATTCCGAGAACTCATCGCAAGCCCTCCTTTTTCACGAACAGTAGGCAAAACCCTCATCTCAATCCCAAAATTAAGATCCTCAATCAGTTTCTGAATAACAAGAGTCTGCAAATAATCTTTTTGCCCAAAATAAACCTTCCCGGGCCGAATAATATTGAAAAGCTTAGCACAAACCTGCGCCACACCTTCAAAATGCCCCGGCCGAGACTTTCCGCACATAATACCCGCATACGACTCCGGCAGCTTGAACTCAATCATCTCCTCATCAGGATAAATCTCCTTCTCATCAGGAAGAAACAAATAATCAACTCCCGCCCGTTCAAGCTTGAGCTTATCCGCCTCCAAATCTCGAGGATAATCGGAAAAATCCTCCCCCAGAAGAAACTGCGTCGGATTCACAAAAATAGAAACAACCGTATAGTCGCACTCAGATAAAGAAGCCTCCACAAGACTCATATGTCCATCATGAAGCGCCCCCATAGTCGGCACGAACCCAACGCTCTTCCCCTTTTCCAAGGTAAGAGTCATCATTTTTTGAGTAATTGGAATTGTGCGTAGTACCTGCATATTTAATAACTTTCTCTTTCGGAAGGAAAATCTCCTTCAACCACATCTTTCTTATACCCCAAAACCGCTTTTTTGGCTACAGCATGCAAATCCCCGTACTTCCGCAAAAACTTCGGCTCAAACCCGGGATTCAACCCGAGCATATCCGGCAAAACCAAAATCTGCCCGTCACAACCCGCCCCGGCCCCGATCCCAATCGTCGGAATCTCCAATAAACCCGTTATCTCCCGAGCCAAATCCGCAGGAACACACTCAAGAACCAGACAAAAAGCCCCCGCAGCCTCTATAGCTCGAGCCTCCTCAACAATCCTCTCAGAATCCTCCCCTTTCCCCTGAACCCTAAATCCTTCATCCTCCTGCGGCTTAAGTCCCGTATGACCCATAACCTCAAACCCGGCCTCCTTCAAAGCAGAAACCATCTCCGGTTTCCCCTCAGCTTTCACATATTTGCAACCAATCTTCCGCGCGTCCTGTATAGCTTTTTCAACACTAACGCAACTCTCAAGAGGCAAATCCGCCACTACCAACGAACCGGGAGCACCCCTCATAACCGCCTGAGCATGCCTCTTTATATCGGCAGCAGTAACTCCTTTCGTATCTTTCTCCCCCAAAACAACCATCCCCAAAGAGTCACCAACCAAAATAAGATCAACTCCGCACTCCTCAAGCAAACCCGCCATCAGACAATCATAAGCGGTAAGAGCAACGATCTTCCTTTCACCCTTAAGAGCTTTCAGACAATTTAATTTCATAGTGAATTAAACAACGGCGAAACAAGGACCCAACGAGAAATAAAACATCATCTTTAAAACGCAGAGTAATAAAACAAAGCACTAAGCCCCAAAAAAGGAGAAAGCACCGCAAGCACAATAACTGTCAAAATTGTCCCGATTATCATAGACCCGATCGTCTCTGCAACATCAAGTTTATGAACAACCTGCAAAGTCACAAACATAAGAACAACTATCCAAATCATAACAATAAAAGATAGCGCCGGAATAAGCATAACCGCCCCAACAAGCATCGCATACCCGTAAACCCTCAGATATTTCATCAGATCACCCTTCCCTTTAAACAAATACTGAGCAACAACCGTAATAAGAAGCATACTCAAGAACGAAACAGCCCCATAAACAAGAGTCCTGAAAATCATATCCTCAATACCCGGTCTATAAACAACTCCGAAAACCCTAACAGGAAAAATAAACCTCCCAACCGCCCCAAAAAGCCCATAAAGCAGAAAAAACAGAATAGCAACACCCGTGGCTTTCTCATCAGCCGCAACAGCATTCATAACGGTTTTATTCAGCTTCACAATTTCAAAAGCCTTCTTGAACTCATCCTTCCAACCAGCCATAGTCTTGGGGAAATGTACTTGATGATGTGTCATTTTTATTTTTGTTAAAAAATTTTCGATCACATTCTAGCAAACTTTGCCCCTATAGCAGAAGCAAAATTTGCATTATCAGGAATAAAAACCTCGAAATCATAAGCTTCCGCTATCCTTTTAATAATATCCGTAACAGCCTTCGCCTTGGTGAGCTTTCCAATTAAAACAATCTGAGAAACTTTTTCGGCCTGAGCAGCAAAAACCGCAGCAGAACCAATAGTTTGGCCTATCAAATTTATAAGACCCGCAGCCAAATCCTCATCATCAAAATCAATCTCCCTGGCAAGCCGCCCCAGGTTGGAAGCTGTCGAATCCGCCGCAATACGGCCAATACCGCCCCCAACAATATCCTCAACGGAAAGATCAACTTTTTGAGAAGAACCTTTAGCACCAATCCTCAAAATTTCATCCAAATCGGAAATCCCGAGAAGCTCCCTCGCAAGCGCCAAAAAAGTTCCACCGCCTATACCTGTCCCGCCAACATGTTTGCAATCTACAACATCTTGTCTGCAGTCTACAGATACGATACAAGTCCCTGTCCCCATAGAAACCACAAGCCACTTACCATCCGCCATCCGCCATGTCCCTCCCCTTCCTATCGCATCGATTTCAGACACCTTGATAACAGGTATACCGAAAACCTCTTCTGTAAAAAATCGACTCTTACCTCCCGTTACATAAATTTTCGAAACATCATCATTGGCAAACCGTGACAAATCCGCAACTTCCACATCGCAAGCCTCAAAAGTCTCAACCTTCAAAATCCGATCCCCTTCCCAAAAAACAGCATCAATCGTCGACCCGCCGAAGTCCAAAGAAATTTCCATGCCCGAATCTTAGCAAAAAAATTTGTCTACAAGTAGAGTTTCGGGTAAAATACCCCGCGCTGTCATCAAAAAAGCAAAAATTAATCATATATTTCCTTTAGATCAAAGATCATAGATCAAAAATCATAGAAGTGATCTACATCTATAATCTACTACCTACTATCTAACACTCAAACTATGGACATCATCGTAGCAGCGATACTTGCGAGTTTCATTGCACTCGCATTCGCAATCTTCCTGGTCATTCAGGTACTCAAAGAAAAACCCGGATCAACAACCATGCAGGAGATCGCAGCATCAATCCAACAAGGAGCGATGGCATATCTGAACAGACAGTTCAAAACAATCGCGGTATTCGCAATCCTCATCTTCTTCATACTCGGACTATTTTTACCTTCAGGAGAGTACAATAACGGATACATGACAGCAGTCGGATTCCTCGTAGGGGCCGTATTCTCAGCTCTAGCCGGATATATCGGAATGGGAATGAGTGTTCGGGCTAATGTAAGAACAGCCAACGCAGCCAAAAAAAGCCTCGCAGAAGCACTGAAAGTAGCTTTCCGAGGAGGAGCCGTAACAGGTATGAGTGTTGTTTCACTCGCGCTTCTTGGAGTTTCCGGATTTTACTACATATTCACAAGGATGCTCGATATCCCAGTCGATGTCGCACCAAGCCTTCTTCTGGGATTCGGATTCGGAGCATCTTTAATCTCTCTATTCGCTCGTGTCGGTGGAGGAATCTTCACAAAAGCTGCCGATGTGGGAGCCGATCTTGTAGGTAAAATAGAGAAAGGAATCCCCGAGGATGACCCAAGAAACCCTGCAGTTATTGCAGATAATGTTGGTGATAATGTAGGAGATTGTGCCGGTATGGGTGCAGACCTTTTTGAAACTTATGCAGTTACATTGATCGCCGCTATGATTCTTGCCGCTTCAACTCTTATGACTCAAGTGGGAGAAAAAAGTATTGAATACCCTCTTTTATTGGGGGCAATCGCAGTTATAGCCTCTATTATTGGTGTCTTCTTTGTAAAATTGGGCAAAAAAGAGAACATAATGGGCGCTATGTACAAAGGAATGTTCGTAACCGGAACTTTGTCAGCTATCGGGTTCTATTTTGCGACAAAGTATGTTCTTAACGACATTTTCATATTTTACGCCGCTCTTGTAGGTTTGGGTCTCACACTTCTTATAAACATCGTTACCGAATACTACACATCAACAGAATACAAACCCGTCCAGAAGATCGCAAAATCCTCGGAAACAGGAGCAGGAACCAACATTATTACAGGTTTAGCAGTAGGCCTTCAAAGCACATTCCCCGTAGTAATTCTAATTTGCACCGCTATCGGACTTTCATACTACTTCGGAGCAACCTCAACGCTTCAGAACGGAATCTACGGAATCGCAATCGCGGCTGTAGCAATGCTTTCCACAACAGGTTTGGTTATCGCTACAGACAGTTACGGACCAATCACAGATAACGCAGGAGGAATCGCAGAGATGTCGAACCTCCCTGAATCTGTCAGAAAGAATACGGACGCTCTCGACGCAGTCGGAAACACAACAAAAGCCGTAACAAAAGGTTACGCTATCGGATCTGCAGCTCTAGCTGCACTTGTGCTCTTCCAGGCTTACGGAGAAGAACTTATGAAAAATACAGTTGGTAAAAGCTACGACTTCGCTATCGAAGATCACATGGTTTTAATCGGACTATTCCTCGGAGGAATGCTGCCTTTCCTATTCAGCTCATTCTGTATGGAAGCTGTAGGAAAAGCCGCCCACAAAGTTGTCGAAGAAGTTCGTCGCCAATTCCGAGAAATACCGGGGATTATGGAGGGAAAAGCAAAGCCCGAGTACGATGTCTGTGTTGATATCGTTACAAAAAGCGCCCTTAAAGAAATGATCCTTCCGGGAACAATGGCGGTTATCACACCTCTTTTGGTAGGTTTCATTCTTGGACCAAAAGCTCTTGGAGGACTCCTTGCCGGTGTAATTATTTCCGGACTTCTGCTCGCTATCCAAATGTCAAACGGAGGCGGAGCCTGGGACAACGCCAAGAAATATATTGAAGACGGTAACTTCGGCGGGAAAGGCTCGGAAGCTCATAAAGCAGCAATAGTCGGCGACACAGTCGGAGATCCTTACAAAGACACCGCAGGCCCTGCGCTTAACGCACTAATCAAGGTTATAAACACTATTGCACTGATTATCGCACCGATAATCGCAACTACGAGTTTGATGAATTAGCGAATAGATAACAAGTAACAGATAACAGTGGAGCTCCGCCGAGGCGGAGCTCTTTTTTTTTGCCGGTCAACAGACAAAACATTGAGCCATATCGCAAGCGGGAGTAAAATAAACCCCTAAAACAAAAAATGAAAACAAAAACGCTGCATGCAGCAGTAATCACAAAAGAAGATAATAAATTTCTCCTTTCCATCAAAGGAGAAAACGGCGAAGTCGGATCTCTATACTGGCCAAGCCACACACTACCCGAAAACTTAACACCGGGAGACGAATTCGCAATAACACTTTCAGAGGAAAATCCACAGAAAAATACAGACAAGCCTTCTGAAGAAACTCTAAGAACCCTGCTTTACGAGCTCATCAATTAGCGGAACCACTTCACGCATACGCACCTGAAACTCCCAACCTTCATTTAAAGGACCGGGGTCAACAGTATCCGGAGAATTGGCAAACGCATCCGCAAGCCTCCCTTCCCTTCCTGCATCCTCAGCACGAATACGACGAAGTTCTTGGAGATCAACAGTTCTATTCTTGCTCATGGCTTGAAAATTATTCTTCCTCTTTCTTTTCTTCACCTTCTTCAGCTTTTCCTTCTTCCTTATCGCCTTCACCTTCAACAGGAGTTACTGCTTCTTCAGCCTCTTCTTCTCTAGGAGCAGAAACAGAAGCAATCATGTTTTCAGGATCTTCAAGAACTTCAATTCCTTCCGGGATATTCAAGTCACTTACGGAGATATTGATATGAAAATCTTCAAGCGAGGAAAGATCGACCTCGATACTGTGAACCAATTTATCAGGCAAACATTTAACTTCAATCTCATCTTTACCATGAACCAAAATACCTCCCAAATTCGCAACAGCGGGAGCCTGTCCGACAAACTCCAGAGGAATCTTGGCGGTAATTTCTTTATCCATTCGGATATTAAGAAAATCAACATGAGTTATCTTGTCCGTAACGGGATCAAAATCCACACGATGCACAAGAGATTTAAACTTTTTACCATCAATTTCAAGATCGACAATACTGCTTCCACCCGCCTTACGATAAATTCTCCTGAAATCCTGATAATCCATCTGGAAATTCACATTTTCAACCCCTTCACCATAAATAACCGCAGGTATTTGACCTTCGACTCGAAGAGTCTTGGCGGGAACGGAAAGATCACGAGGAGCGGCACTTAGATTATATGTATCCATTTTTTTAAGTTTTTATAGAAAAATAAGCGGGACGATACTACTACAAGAAGGATGGAGGCGCAAGAGAATCGTCAGCATAAAAACTCTGGCAAAAACAATAATTAACAAGAAAATTGATTCTTTTTTTAAATTCCAATAAACTACCACTACCAGCGCGGCCGATAGGCCAGCGCAAAAAACTAACCCGCATGAAAGGCACCACAAGTTACTTCACTACATACTACTTACTAACTACTAAACACCATGGGTATGTTCGACCAGGCCAAAGATCTTTATAAGATACAAAAACAGGCCAAAAAAATCAAAAAAGAACTCGCAAAACTTCACATAGAAGCGGAAGTTGAAGGAGTAATCGTCACAATCAACGGCGAACAAGAGGTTGTCGATGTCAAAATCCCGGAAGACAAGAAAAACCACCCGAAACTTGAACAATTCTTGCTGCAAGCCTTCAACAAAGCGATCAAAAAATCTCAACAAATCGCAGCAGACAGAATGAAGGATGTAATGGACCAAATGGGATTAAGTATGCCTAGCGGATCAGGACAATGAGAAAAAAGAAACAACGAATCCGGATCTTCCCAACCTTTTTACTCACAGTACTGGTGCTTTTCGCGCTACATGTGAACGCGATGAACTCGATTGATAAAGCTGTCGACCTCGAAAACGACTCCCCTGTTATTTTTGAAATAAAATCAGGAGAATCCGCGTCGCGCATAGCCTCAAACCTCAAGTCCGAAGACCTCATAAAAAGCGCATACGGGTTTTCCAAATACTTATCAAAAGAAGACTTAGACTCACAAATTCAAGCCGGAAGATACATCCTAAACCGATCAATGACAGGAGTGGAAATAGCAGAAACACTGCTAACGATCGGATCGGGCGAAATGGCGGTCACGATAATAGAAGGATGGACAATTTCGGACATCGACAACTCACTCGCAAAGGCCAATCTCATAGAACCCGGCGAATTCAAAACCTGCACGGAAACATGCGATTTTTCAGATTACGACTTCCTGCCGGGATACCTCGAAGGATACCTCTTCCCGGATACATTTTTCATCGACCCGGAAACTTTCTCGGCAGAATCTTTCATAAGAAGATTGCTTACTAACTTCCAATCAAAAGTCCAAATCACAACCGGCTCACTCGAAGAAACAATCATCGTCGCCTCAATCATAGAAAAAGAGGTCAGAACAGAAGAAGACCGCGCGCTCGTCTCAGGAATAATCTGGAAAAGGCTGGATAACGGCTGGGCGCTCGGAATGTGCTCAACAATCAACTACATAACGGGAGAAACCGAAATAACTCACGAAGACATCGCAATCGACTCACCTTACAACACCAGAAAATACGCAGGACTCCCCCCTACCCCGATCTCAAACCCGGGCTTAGCCTCAATCGAGGCCGCAGCCAACCCGGAATACAGCGAATACTGGTACTTCCTAACCGCAACCGAAACAGGAGAAACAATCTACTCGGTCACGAATGAGGAACATGAGGTTAATAAGGCGAAGTATCTTTAGGATTTCTTAGGAACCCCCAAATCATTAAGAACAGATCTGAGATCTCGAATATTCAACCCACCCATACCGTTATGAAACGCTGCTATTTCACCCGACTCAGCCATTTGATGGTATTTTACCAAATATGGCCCATAAGAACCTCCCCACATCAAAACACGCTCGAGAGACACATCTCTATCATTCCACAACCCTAATACTGACTGAGCTAACTCTCGAAATACCCTCCTCTTAAATCCTAAAACTTTCCCATCAGCTACAGCCCGGAGCCCTTCATCTTCATTTACATCAAAAGGATTTATTACAAGAATCCTTCTGACACAATCTTCAACAATGCCTCTTGAAGTCTGTAAAAGAGAATCAGTAGCTTTTAAAGCTTCTGTTGTCGGTTCGGAAAACTTATAAGTTACACTGTCACCACCAGTAGCTTCTTCCTCAGTAATACTGAGAGAAAATAAATCAACAGACCGATCAACGTCATACAATTGCGCAACATGCTCAGCAACACGAGTAGTCTCAAGAGTTTGAGCAAAACCTCCCAAAGGATTGCGAAGTTGTTGAGGACAAGCTATATAAAGCTCTGTTTTTTGCGATTCCATCAAATTTTAATGTTAAATTATTAGGAAAATATTTCTATCAAACATTACCATCTTTTGCAAGCAAAATTCCCAAAAACCTCTACTATTTACTATCTACTATCTTCACTCGGCACATAATTCACCTCAAAATACACAGCGTCACTCCTGTTACCATCTTCATCAACCGCGAAGACCTCATACACATTTTCCCCTTCCGAGAGATTATTGTACTCGACAGAAGCCACATAAGCCCAAGTCGTACTTCCCGGCTCAAAAAGCGTCAATTGATACCCATTGATAACGATCCCATAAGCACATTCTGAAGTTCCATCAATTCGCACAGCATCCGCATCAGTAAGCTCAAAAACCTCGCCATGATGCTCCTCCCAATCAATATCCGTAATAACAGGAGCAGTTAAATCACAAGCAAGCTCATAGTCATCACTATCGACTTCTGACTCCTCTTCCACTTGGGACTGGGTACTTGAGTCTTGAGACTCAACATTCACGGTCAAAGACATAGTATCAGCCTCAAGCCCATAATAATCGTAAGCCGTAACCAAAAACTCATTCTCCCCTTCATACAGATTTTCATAAGATATAGCCGCCGAATAACGGAAACTCTCGTCCCCCGGTTCAAAAAGATTGAGCTCATACTCGGTAGCCGTCCCCTCCTGCGAATAACTGGTCACAACAACCTTGGAAGCATATCCCGCAACATCTCCGGTAATATCAATGGCCTCTCCCTCGAGAAGATAAGGAGAATTTTTCGGATTTGTTAAAGTCAAAACCGGATCATCGTAATCAACTTCTTCTTCCGCTTCAAGATCGGGAATAACAATCTCCTCCATTACAACCTCTCCCGTGCCGGACTCAACATCTACTTGGGACTGGGTACTCATTACTTGGTACTCAACACTCCATTCATAGAAATCCCCTTCCTCCCATTCATTCGAAATCGCCGCCAGAAAATCCATATTCTTTCTAGCCAAAAGATCCTCAACATCGGAAGCGGACATAAAAAGCTCCTGCCCAACACCAACAGTAACATCGTCAATCACAACATTCCCATCCAAAAGCTCAACCTGAACACTATTGTCAACAACACGAACAACCTGACTTTCTCTATTCAAAACCGCAAACTGCGTCCCTGTAGAATGGATATTCATATTATCAATTTTCACCAAAACATCGGTACTTCCCCGCTCATTAACAACCTGATCGACCCAAATTTCACCCTTATAAAGATCCAAAACAAGATAATCGGTATCGCCCTTATTGTCCAAAGTTGATACAGTCACACTCGTATTCTCGGAAAAACGAATCTCAGTCCCGTTATAAAGGGACAAAATACCCCGAGAAGCAGCTTTCGTTCGAATAGAATCCCCTTCCAAAATCACTCCACCGTCATAAGCCTTCACATAATCCTTGCTACCCCACTCCATAACCTCCGCACTTCCTCGATCAATATAGAAGTTTGCCTTATTCCGCATCTCCGCCTCTTTTTGGGCAAAAAAGCTAAAAACCAGCTGTAAAAGAAGCACCATAACAAGTCCGACCCCAATCATCAGAATGAATGGCCATAGAAACTCCTTACTGCTACTTCTGCTGCGTCGTCTTCTCATAGCTTCATTTTATAGCATAAGAAAGGGGCTTGGCCAACTTTTAAAGTGGACTTTTCATGACAAATGTTGTGAGCTTGGCAGCACCACTACTTCATGATATTTTTGCACCATGGATATAATCTTAAAAAGCCTCGCCTCCGCCGCAATAACAGCAATCATCCTGGTAATCGCACAATTCAGCGGCCCCAAACTCGCAGGAGCCATAGGCGGAATCCCCATCGTTTTCGCAGTTTCATATGTCCTAATCACAATGGAAAACAAAGGTTTATCTCGAGAATTTTTGATCGGCGGTATTTACGGAGCACTGGCGGCCATCTTCTTCAGTGCCGTTTTAATTTGGCTTAATATGCAGTTTGTCAAGAGCCATTGGCTCAACTTCGCAATCGCTTACATCGCTTGTTTTATGTTTGCATTGGCTTTGGTGCATTTTTCCAGCAAATAGTGATAATTCCGTTTCGACTTTTACCGCAAATTTGGTAAAATCACTTTGATATACATAAATTCTCCGAAAACCATGGACCAACTCGTACCTGTAAACTCTATTGAAGACATTTTCCCGATCTATAGAGACACCCCGATCAGCAAAATGCTCCAATACCACAATCTCGAACTGAAATACGAGTTTTACGAAAACGCCGAATTACTCATCGGAATGTGCATGGATAACAGAAAAAAACTCCATATCCCGGAAAACTTCGCCTACATAATCAGAACAGGAGGAGGAAACCTCAGATTCAGCGAATTCAAGATTTCATACGCAATAGCAGTAGGCGGGATAAAATCAATCGCACTCATAGGTCACGACCATTGCGGAATGGTTAACCTCATGTCCAAAAAAGAGATCTTCATAAACGCACTCATAAACGACGCCGGCTGGGACCCTTCAGCCGCGGAAGACCACTTCCTCCACTTCGCCCCCATGTTCGAAATCGGCAACGAACTCGACTTCGTCATGAGCGAAACCAAACGCCTCCGCCTCCGCTACCCCAAGATCCAGGTCGCACCATTCTTTTACAAGCTGGAGGACAATAAGTTGTATCAGATCAAGGAGGATTGAAGTAGTACCAAGTAATGAGTGCCAAGTACCCAGTAAATGGTGTTTTCCCCCTAACGGGGATAAAGGCTTTGCCAAAACGACTTATTAGTATGGGGCTGGCCTTTGGCCGCCCTGTGGAGTTTTTTCTTTCGCAAAAACGCTTTTTTATAGCGCATTTAACAAGACAGGGTTTGAGGATTATTGAGCAAACATCTGCCGGCTTCTATTTTTTCAAGCGTAGCGAGAAAAAGAGAAACGCCAGCCGTTTGCGAAATGATTCCTCAAACCCTAAAGTCCCATTTCCATCTTCAGCGCATTCACATCCCGAAGCACCATTTCATCCTTCCGCAGAACCTTCATTATTTTATCAACCGCATGCATTACGGTTGTATGATTTCTGCCTGAAAACAGCCGTCCGATCTCCTCGTAAGAGTGCTTGAGCTCCTGTCTGATTAAATACATCGCAATCTGACGAGGACGCATCACACCCTTGTGACGATCGGCACCCAGAAGTTTGTCGCGATCCATTTTGTAATAACCGGAAACTATCTCCAAAATATCGTCCGGACTCCTGGCAACCGTTCTATCGTCTCCTATATCATCATACCCGGCCAAAGCATCGTACTTATTGAGTTTTTTAATAATTCGGGCAACACTTCTGATCGTAGGGGTAGACTCTTCAAGTTGAGCCTGCGCAATAGCCTGCAAAAGCACACCTTCAAGCTCACGAATACTGTTGCGAACATTATGTGCGATAAAATCAAGCACATCCGGAGCGATAAGCGCCTGATGTTCACGACATTTCGCATGAAGAATGGCAAGCCGTGTCTCGTAATCCGGGAACTGAACATCAACAATCATCCCCATTTCAAACCTGCTCGTCAGCCTTTGCTCAAGCCCTTTCAGCTCCTTCGGCGGCTTATCCGAACTAAGAATAATCTGCTTCCCGTTATCATGCAGTTCGTTAAAAGTATGGAAAAATTCAACCTGCGTCATCTCTTTATTTGCCAAAAACTGGATGTCATCGATTATCAAACAATCAACTTTTCTATACTTATCTTTAAAAGATTTAGCGCTTCTTTTACCAATAGCCTCAACAATCTCATTCGTAAACCTCTCGGAAGTCATATAAACGACAGTTTTGTCCGGATAATTCCTCAAAATCTCATTCCCGGTCGATTGAAGAAGATGAGTTTTCCCAAGACCGACGCCTCCGTAAATAAAAAGAGGATTATAAGTCGCGCTCGGTGAGGTCGCCACAGCCGTACAAGCGGCATGTGCCAACCTGTTATCCTGCCCGACAATGAAGTTTTGCAAAGTATAACGAGGATTCAAACATTTACTTCTGACACCCTCAGCCAAACGAACCTCCTGCTTCCCTCGAACCTTGCGCGGAGCTTTTATCATAGATTGCACATCAACTCCCCTGACATCACCTTCAAGCCCGAGATTGGGATGAACCTCAAAAGAAACCTCCTTCACACTCGCATCAACTTCCTTAACAACCTCAACAAGTTGACCGTTAAAATTCATCTCAAGCCAATTTCTCGCATAAACATTCGGAACTCCCACAATCATTAGACCATCCTTGATATCCAAAACCGCAGTATCTTGAAACCAGGTAAGAAAGTGTGCCTTTTTTACCTTAGGCTCAAGATTTTTCAGAACCTGAACCCAGAGATCTTTGAGATCATTCTCCGTCATCGGCCTTATTTAAATAGGTAGGGGCTTCTCATTTTAGTCATCCTCGCCCAAAAGAAAAGTTGTTTTTTTTCAACATTGTTTTATGGATAGCGATTTAAGTGAATAGTCGACAGCCTGCTTAACCACTTCGCTAAAAGAAGCCTCCATAACCTCAATATTTACAAGTTGCCCATCCGCATCATAATCGAGAACAACATTATCCTGCACGTCGCTGTCAACGCTTTTTTTATCACTCAAGCGAATACTTGGAATTTGAACCCCGGGATCGTATTTGATTTTAGCCATAAAAATTTCTATATAGAGCACTGACCTAACTCACAAGCCGCACAATGTCATTGTAAGTCACAACAACAATCAGCATCATAAGCAAGATGAACCCGATGCTGTGGAGCGCAGTTTCGAGCTTTTGATTGGGCTTGCGGCCCGTAACAGCCTCGAAAAGCAAGAAGACCAGCCTACCGCCATCAAGCGCCGGAAAAGGCAGGATATTGAAGACTCCGAGCGCCAAACTTAAGAGCGCAAGAAACCGAATCACGGAAGCAAAACCTTCCTGCACAAAAACACTGGTCATCTGCGCAATTCCCACAGGTCCCGCGACACTATCGGAAACCTCCCCGGAAGTGACAATCCCTCCGACAAGATCTTTAGCCATCAAAGCTGTCATAACAGAAAGCCGCCTTATCTCACCCACAGCGGCAGCAGGAGCACCGAAGACTCCATGCCTTTCGGGCAAAATCTCAAGAACGGAAGTCGTCAAAACCCCTTCATAAGCGGAAATCGACGCTTCATCGTATAAATTTAAATTGGCAACATAAATCCCAACCAGCCCATCCTCCCCTCTCATCACATCATAAGCATACCGCCCTCCATTCCGCAAAACGATATACCGCAGCACATTGTCCTGAGAAGAAGTCGTCAGTTCATAAATCTCAGAAGGCCGAGAAATCCACTCCCCATTAATGGAAATCACTCTGTCCCCCGCAAGCAGCCCGGCCTCCTCCGCCGGAGAACCTGCGACAACATCGCTGATAATAGCTTTATTCAAAAAATCCTTCTCACCCTCAAGAAAAACCACCTCTCCGTTCCTCCAAACCTGCAAATCAATACTTTCAACTGCTTCAAAAGCTTCCCTCATCTCCTCAAAAAAGAAAATTTCCTCACCGGAAACTTTCAAAATAACATCACCATCCCTAAGTCCGACATCATAGAAGTCCGATCCATATTCCACATCCTGAACAAACACCCTCGGCATATCAAAAAGGTACAGATCAAGCCCCAGCTCGTCATCGGTCATCAGAACCTCGATATAATCCGTTTCACCGGAAAACTTCTCCACCTGAAAAAGCATCGCATCACCATCCGCTAAAGTGTAAAAATCCTCAAACTCGGTAAGCTTATTCCCATCCTTAGAAATAATCCTATCCCCCACCTGGAAACCGGCAAGATGCGCGGTAGACCACTCCTCAACATCATAAACATAAAAACCCGGCTCAGTCAGAACCTGCCCTTCCTTCACGCCCTCAAAAAAATCATCACTCGTAATAATGAGCGGCTCAATCCCGATCCAAAATCCAAAAGTCAGAAGCAAAAACGCCAAAATCAAGTTCATCAGCACTCCCCCACTCGCAATCAAAATCCTCCATCGCAAAGATTTCTTGAGGAAACTCTCCTTGCTCTTCTTCGCCTGAGAACTCGTCGGATCCTCAATCCCCAGCATCCTCACAAATCCGCCAAAAGGTATCCAGTTAATCGAGTAAATCGTGTCCTTGAACTTCTTCCCCCAAATCCTCGGCGGCATTCCAACCCCGAACTCATAAACCTTCACCCCAGCCTTCTTGGCGGCAAGAAAATGCCCAAGTTCATGGATAATTATAAGGAAAGAGAAAATCAGGAGGAAAACGGCGATTGTGATGAGGGTTTGCATGATTGCTTATGACTAATGGCTTATGGTGTGTGTTTTTTTATAGCCTACCGAAATACGCTTTGATTAACAAATGAAACATTACAAAGGACTCCTCACATTCTTGATCCCTTTTTTGGTAACATGAGTATAAATTTGGGTGGTCTTAATATCACTATGCCCCAAAAGCGACTGAACATACCTGATATCCGTACCATTCTCGAGAAGATGAGTAGCAAAACTATGCCGTAGCGAGTGAAAAGAGAGCTCTTTGTCTATCCCTACCTTTTTTAAAGCTTTATTGAAAGTTTTTTGAACAGTTCTCGAAGAAAGTCTGCCTCCCCTTTCGCTTTCAAAAACATAAGCATCCTTATCTTTACCGGAGATAAAAGGCCAAAGATCCCTGACAATCTTCTGCGGAATAATAGTAATCCTATCACGCCCTCCCTTACCGAGACGAACATGAATAAAAAGATCGATGAGATTTATATCCTTAATCTTGAGAGCGGTAATTTCGGAAACCCGTAAACCCGATCCGTAAGCCAAAGAAATCATCAATCTATGCTTGGTATTCCCAACTTTATCAATAACCCGCAAAACATCCTCGTGGGATAAAATATCGGGTAGTTTTCTCGGTTTTTTGGCAAATTTAATATCAATTTTTTGAAAATATCCAATAACATTACGATAAAAAAACTTAATAGCATTAAGATGAATATTAAGCGTCGACGGCGAAAGACCCTTAGCTTGCTTCTCCAGAAGAAAATCCTTGATTCTATCTCGATCAAAATCAAAAGACCCCTCAGGCAGCGAACCGAGATAATCCCGAACACAATGAACATAAGCCTGCACCGTCCGCGGACTGTAATTTTGAAGCCGCAGCTCCCCTTCAAGAGATTTCAGATACTTTTCCATGATTTTTTTGGGTTAAATTTTTGATGGAATTTGTAAAAATTACTCCCTATAATACACCATGGACATTAAATCTATGTTAAAAAATACGCATATAACTGCGTT
>Ga0180007_10001326_pt1 | contig 34562 bp, 29 predicted proteins | sample MM_PC_MetaG_FD_121122 | JGI IMG/M metagenome (GOLD analysis project Ga0180007, IMG submission 121122) | Groundwater microbial communities from the Aspo Hard Rock Laboratory (HRL) deep subsurface site, Sweden - MM_PC_MetaG | ecosystem: Environmental > Aquatic > Deep subsurface > Groundwater... | reverse complement strand
TTGAAGACCTGGTAGAACTTAAAGGATAGCATTGAGGATTATCATGGAAACCGTCAGCGCCGCCACCGGCGATATCGTCACCACAAGTAGATTAGTATGGGCTTTGCTTGTCCCATTGCTTGGCTCCTTCCTTGTTTCCTTGTCCGGGAAAAAGCCAAATGTACGAGAGAGCTTCTCTGTCGTATCTGCAGTCATACTTTTTTCAATGGTTTTATCAATGGTTTCTCCGGTACTTGCCGGGAAAACATTTTATTATCAGCTTTTTAAAATACTGCCTGGTGTCACGGTCACCCTGAGGGCTGATGCCTTTTCCATGATTTTCGCGCTTGTCGCCTCATCATTGTGGATAGCCGCTGCTTTCTATTCCATGGGCTATATGCGGGGGCTGCATGAACATGCCCAGACCCGGTTTAATACCTGTTTTGCCATAGCGATATTCGGTGCCATAGGCGTTGCCTTTTCTGACAATCTCTTCACCATGTATCTCTTTTATGAGATCGTCAGTGTCTGCACCTACCCGCTGGTTGCTCATCATCAGGATGAAGAGGCCTATGAAGGTGCCAAGAAGTATATCGTATATTTGACCACGACCGCCAAAGCCTTTCTGTTGCCGTCCCTGGCACTTATATATGTAATGACCGGTTCCCTTGATTTCCCCTATAACATCTATACCGGCATGTTCCCGGCTGATGCAAATTCAGCTCTCGTGACCATGCTGTTTATTTTCTGCCTCTTCGGGTTTGCTAAGAACGGCGTGATGCCGTTCCATCATTGGCTCCCTGGCGCCATGGTTGCACCGACTCCGGTCAGTGCGCTCCTCCATGCAGTTGCCGTTGTTAAGGTCGGTGTCTTCTGCACCACCCGCATGATGCTGTATGGTTTCGGGGTTGATCTAATGGGTTTGCTGAACCTGGGAATACCCACTGCCTACTTTGTCGGTTTCACCATAGTCATGGCCTCAGTCATCGCTTTGACCAAAGACAATCTAAAAGCCCGGCTTGCCTATTCCACAGTCAGTCAGCTTTCCTATATTATTCTCGGTGTGTGTCTGCTTACACCCCACGGTATTACCGGCGGACTATCCATATAGCCAATCATGCCTTTTCCAAGATCACCCTCTTCTTCTGTGCCGGTGCAATCTATGTTGCTACCCATAAAAAGAATATTTCCGAAATGGGCGGGTTGGCCAGGACAATGCCGTTTACCTTCGGCGCCTTTGCCGTGGCGACGCTGAGTATGATTGGCGCGCCTCCGGTTGCCGGTTTTGTTACCAAATGGGAACTGCTGATCGGCACGATCGAGTCCGGATCATTCGGCATTATTCTTATACTTCTTGCCAGTACGCTCCTCAATGTCGGTTATTTTGCCCCGGTTACCTATAAGGCCTTTTTCGGCAAACGTCCGCCAGGAGAAGTATATGAGGGGATCAAAGAGGCTCCCCTCGCTATGGTTATTCCCCTCTGTACGGCCTCTCTTATTTCAGTCATTATTGGTATCTACCCGAATTTTTTCATGAATCTTGTTAAGGCGGTGATAGGATGATTGGTTTGATTGAATTCTTCCGCGCACGCCTGAAGATCGTTATTGTTGCCTGTCTGATATTGATAGGTGTGATAGGTCTTTGGGGGTCATTTATGATTGATTTGAGCCATGCTCATTTGAAGATGGAAAAAATCCCTTTTTTCTGGAGTTTCTTTGGACTGATCGGTGGCGCACTGCTCATTCTCGTGTCCAGGTTCCTTGGACGCCTGGGAATCATGACCCGTGAGGATTATTACGATGAATAATTTCTGGCTGCATCCCGCACTTATCCTTATTATAGGCGGATTGATTCTGCCCTTTATGAAAGGGCCAATCAGGAAACCCTTCCTTCTCATTGTGCCGGTTCTGACATTTCTGTCCGTGCTGATAATGACTAAGGGTGTTCATGGTGTCGTGCAATTCATTGACTGGCAACTGATCTTCGGCAGGGTTGACAGTCTCAGTCAGATTTTCGGCTATATCATGTCGCTCATGTGTATCATCGGCACCTTGTTTGCCTTGAATGTTGAAGAGGACGCGCAGCATATTGCCGCCTGGTTTTATGTGGCCGGTTCCCTTGGTGTTATATTCTGCGGAGACTATGTTGTTCTCTTCCTCTTTTGGGAAGTCATGGCCTTTGCCTCTGTTTTTCTTGTCTGGTTCCGGCGCGGACCCCAGTCCCTTGCCACCGGTTATCGGTATTTGCTCATTCATACCTTGGGCGGTCTCTTTCTGCTGGCCGGATTTGTGCTCCGTTATTATAACACGGGCGGTGATCTTTCCTTTGGACCGATTGGCGTAGATACCCCTAATCTCTCCACATATTTGATCCTGCTTGGCTTTATTGTTAATGCAGCTGTTCCGCCTTTTCATTCCTGGCTGCAGGATGCCTATGCCGAGGCCAGCGTCGCTGGTGCAGTATTCATGTGCGCCTTTACCACCAAAACCGCCATTTACGTTCTGGCACGCGGTTTTGCCGGAATGGAGATTCTCATCGTCCTGGGCGCCATCATGGCCCTGTATGGTGTTGTCTATGGTGTCATTGAAAACGACGGCAGGCGCATTTTCGCTTGGGATACGATAAGTCAGGTCGGCTATATGGTAGTGGGTGTTGGTATCGGGACAAATCTCGCCATTAACGGCGCATGCGCTCATGCCTTTGCACACATCCTCTATAATGGCCTGCTGTTTATGGGGACAGGTTCAGTACTTTACATGACCGGCACCTGTAAGCTCAATGAATTGGGCGGACTGTATAAAAAAATGCCCCGCACCTTCATTTTTACCCTGATTGGTGGTCTATCAATCGCCGGTTTTCCCTTATTCAGCGGTTTTGTCAGCAAATCAATGATCATATCCGCAGGACTTGCTGAACATCATTACTGGGCCGGCTTTGCCCTTCTGCTCGCTTCAGGCGGTACCTTCCTGCTGGCCGGACTCAAGGTGCCCTACTATATCTGGTTCGGTAAAAACAACTGTTCCAATGAAGTATGGGAAAAGGCCGCAGATCCGCCCTGGAACATGCAGGCAGCCATGGTTATTGCTGCCGCCATGTGTGCTTTCATCGGCTGCTATACCCCTTATCTGTATAATATGTTGCCGTTTCCCGTGGAATACCATCCCTATACCGCTTACCATCTGTCCGAGACCTTTCAGATTATCGGTGGCACAGGAATTATGTTCTTTGTTTTGAAAAGGTTCATGGAGCCCACTGCTACCATCAGTCTGGATCTCGACTGGTTCTACAGAATGGCTGGCCGCGGCTTCATGTGGGTTGACTCCCGGATTTTCCAGACCATTGATGGCTGGGTTGGCGAAATATATCGTTATATCGGTTTGTTCCCTCTGATGACAATTTCCCGCTTCTGGTCATGGTTTGACTGGAATGCCATTGATGGTGTGGTGGACGGTACGGCCAGATCAGTCCGTTCCCTTGGTGGTGTGGTGAGAAAGGTTCAGGCTGGAAATATGCAGTACAATATATTCTTTGCTGCGTCGGTTGCTGCAGCGGCAGTGCTGGTCTTCGTCTTTGTTTGAGGGATCGAACGGTATACTCTCTCTGTAATATATTGAATAGAGGATAGTGGGAATGGATTTTCTAATATTGAATGAAGGGTTTCCCCTTTTGAGCACCATCGTATTTCTCCCGTTGGCAGGGGCGCTGGTCCTGCTTTTTCTTCCGGGTGAAAATGTGCAGCGAATCTGGGCAATGGCCGTCACTTCTGTTACCGCGGTTATCTCTCTCCCTCTCTATTCTCGGTTTGATTTAACCACAGCCAAGTATCAGTTCGGGGAGCATGTCAGCTGGATACCGTCGTTAAATATCAATTATACCCTTGGCATTGACGGCATCAGCCTGCTGCTGGTGTTACTGACCACCCTGATTATGCCCTTATGCGTTCTCGGCTCCTGGACATATATCAAGACAAGAATCAAAGAATTCATGATCTGCCTGATGATCATGGAAACTGCCATGCTCGGGGTATTCATGGCCCTTGACTTTGTGCTCTTCTATATTCTCTGGGAAGCCATGCTGATACCGATGTATCTGCTGATTGGCGTCTGGGGCGGACCGCGAAAGATCTATGCATCCATCAAGTTCTTTCTCTATACCCTGGCAGGGTCGGTCATGCTTCTTGTTGCCATTATCGCCCTTTACCTCAAGAACGGTTCCTTCAGTATTCCCATGATGATGGGGCAGGATTATAGCTCCACCTTTCAGATCTGGGTATTTTTGGCCTTCTTCCTGGCCTTTGCCATCAAGGTGCCCATGTTTCCTTTCCATACCTGGTTGCCTGCCGCCCATGTCGAGGCGCCTACAGCAGGCAGTGTGATCCTGGCCAGTATCCTCCTGAAGATGGGTACCTATGGTTTTCTCCGCTTCTGTCTGCCCATAACCCCTTTGGCAACACTGACCCTGGGGCCATATGTCTTGTGGATGTCGGTGGTCGCCATCCTCTATGGTGGCTTTACCGCACTGGCCCAGTCCGACATGAAGAAATTGATTGCTTACTCCAGTGTGGGACATATGGGATTCGTCACCTTGGGCATTTTCTTCCTGAACAAACAGGGAATGGAAGGGGCGATACTGCAGATGATCAATCATGGCGTGACCACAGGTGCACTCTTCCTCTGTGTCGGTATGATGTACGAAAGAACACATAGCAGGGAGATAGCCGATCATTCGGGTATAGCCCAGAATCTGCCGATATTTGTCTCATTTCTGACGATTTTTTCGCTGTCATCCTTGGCTTTTCCGGCAACAAACAGTTTTGTCGGCGAATTTCTCGTGCTTGCCGGGGCCTTCAGTGTCAATAAGATCATCGCCGGTGCGGCCATTCCCGGCGCAATACTCGCAGCAGCTTACATGATGCGTCTGCTGCAGCATGTGCTTTTCAGAGGTCCGGGAAGGCCGGATCTTGCTGATCTCAATATTCGTGAGATTGCAACTCTTGCTCCGTTCCTCTGCTTTGTATTCTGGATCGGTCTGGCTCCGGAGCCCTTTTTAAACGTCATGCATACAAGTGTTGAATATTTGATACAGCAGGTGGATGTAGCCAAAACGGCACAGATTGCTATGAACATTGTGCCGTAGTAATTGTTGAGGCGACGTTGGTGATTTGACCGCGTAGTAAATTATTAAGGCAGGCGATTTTACAGTATAAGGATTACACATGTTGTTCGCACCAGAGTTATTAATGCTGATTGGGAGTCTGGTACTCTTCTGTCTCAGTCTAGGGCAGGGGAAAGTAAATCTTGCGAGATATGCGTCGCTGGTGCTGGCCATTGCTTCATGCTTTTTGAGCCTTGCCACCCTGCAGATGAGCGGCAATCTGTTTTACGATGCCTACCATATTGATACGTTCTCGCAGCTCTTTAAGCTGGCCATCTCCATCGGTCTTGTCATTGTCCTGCTTTTCAGCGGTGAATTGAAAGGTGTGGACGATCGTTTGCGGCCTGAATATTTTCTCTTCATGATTCTCAGCACCCTGGGGCTTATGATGCTGGTCAGCAGTGTAGAGCTTCTCACCCTCTTTATTGCCCTTGAGCTCTCATCCTATTCGCTCTATCTGATGGTGCCGATGCGTGATGATCATGGCGGCATGAAGATGCAGATGGAAGCGGCGATCAAATACATCCTTTTCGGTGTGGTTGCCACCGGTACCATGCTTTACGGCATGAGTTTTATTTTCGGTATGACAGGCACTACTTACTTCAGTGAACTGGTACCCAAGATGCATGAGTTTGCTTCTACTCCAACAGCATTGTTGGCTATTGCCCTTTTCATGTCGGGTTTCTTTTATAAACTTGCGGTTTTCCCCTTTCACTTCTGGGTACCGGATGTTTACCAGGGCGCGTCCAATGCCACTACAGCCTTCATCGCTTCCGTGCCAAAACTCGGTGCAGTGGCTATTCTCATCCGCATCACCACGCTGGTTGCCCCTACAGGTGGAGAGGCGGTAGTCAATATGCTCATGATTCTGGCCGTCTGTTCCATGTTTTATGGGAACCTGTGCGCGCTGGTGCAAAAAGATATCAAACGCATGCTCGGTTTTTCCGGTATATCCCATGCCGGTTTTGTTCTCCTTGGCCTGCTTACCTTGAAAGATACCGGTTACGCCACATCAATGTACTATATTGCCGGTTATGTTGTTATGAATCTTGCCTGTTTTCTGGTTATCTGCAAGGTGTCAAAGAATGGCGAAAACGTCTCTATTGACGATATGAGCGGTCTGTATAAACGAGCTCCGATCCTTGCATTGACCCTGCTGGTCGGTATGATGGCCTTGGCCGGAATCCCGCCTTTTGTCGGGTTCATGGGTAAATTCATGTTGCTTACCGGCGCTCTCCGGGACGGTCATCTGGCCCTGGTCATTCTCGCCGCGCTGAATACTGCCATTGCGATTTATTACTACTTGTCAGTGGTTCGCGTAGCGTTCTGCAGTCCTCCTGAAGATCGACCGGATGTTCCTGTGGATCTGACGACCCGTTGCGTCAGCATTGCTTTAATTGCCGTCATCATCTTTATGGGTGTTGCTCCCAAGCAGCTTCTTGCATTTGCCGAGACTGCCGTACGTAACATTTTCTAATTCGCATATCATGCGGCAGAGTGAATCTGGTAGATTGATTGCTCTGCCTTTTTTTTTGTTATTATCCTTTCAGCTCCGCAGGTTAATACCCCTCGACCCCCAGCCGATTATTGTTTTCAAAGCCACTGTTGAAATCTAAAGCGTTCGGTAACTTGCCCCTCCCGACTGTCTGCTTGACAAGTTGAAAAAATTGAGTATAGTATAAAATTAACCTATGAGCGGACATAGCTCAGTTGGTAGAGTACAAGCTTCCCAAGCTTGGTGTCGCGGGTTCGAACCCCGTTGTCCGCTCCAATAATGTTCGTTATTCCTGTGGGTTACCGCCGGAACAATTCTTGTGCATGGTTAATGGATGGTTCTTCCATCACTGTGCACGCCTTGGTCGAAGCACAAAGAGTACAGGGTTTCATGTCTGCTTCTTTGATTGCCAGTTGATGACCGAGTACTGAAACTTTGAGACTGGATGGCCATTCCTGCAGCCATCTGAAGATAAAGTGGGCTATGCCCGCTTTTTTTATTTTTGACATAGGTAGATTGTGCCGGGTTGGTATGCCTTCACTGAAAGATCATATAGTTGAAGAAGTCGAACGATTGATAGAGCCAGTTCTGTCAGAAAATTTCCTGGAACTGGTTGAGGTGCAATTCCGCCAGGAACCGGTCGGTTGGGTACTCAGGCTTATTATTTATAAACAGGGTGGTACTTCGGTTGATGATTGTGCGAAAGTAAGCCGGGAGTTGAGCCATATCCTGGATGTGGAGGATTTGATCCCGCAAAAGTACTCCCTGGAAGTCTCATCTCCGGGCCTTGACCGCCCCTTGAAGTCAGAAAATGATTTCCTGCGCAACAAGGGCGAAAAGGTCAAGATCACAGTTGAAACTGATGGCAAACATTTTACCCAGATAGGAATTATTCAGGATGTGCAGAACGGCTTACTCTTATTGCAGAGTGATACCGGTATTATGTCGTATCCTTTGAGCGGGATAAGTAAAGCAAGGCTCGAAATTGAATTTTAAACAAGCCTCTGCAGTTTTCAATATATTTTTGCCGGTTTCACCCGTTTTAAAAGCCTCTATGGGTTGAAATCGTGGAGAATGATGATGTTATCAGATTTAAAAAGAATTATTGACCAGATCAGCCGTGACAAGGGAATTGACAGGCAGCTTCTCATTGAGGCGCTGGAAGAGGCTGTGCTTTCTGCCGCAAAAAAAAGGTATGGGTTGCGGCGTGATATAGAAGTCAAATTTAATGAAGAATTTGGCGAAGTTGAACTTTTTCAGTTCCGCAAAGTTGTAGAGCGTGTCGAGGATGAACAGACCGAGGTTTCAATTCTTGAGGCAATGCGGCTTGATCCCGAGGTGGAACTCGGCGACGAGTTGGGCTCCAAGATGGAAAATGTTTCGGATCTCGGTCGTATCGCGGCCCAGTCTGCGAAACAGGTAATCATTCAGAAAATGAAGGATGCTGAGCGGGACGTTATCTTTGATATGTACCGGGACCGCAAGGGTGACATAGTTAACGGTATTGTTCAGCGCTTCGAGCGCGGCAACATGATCATCAATCTTGGCAGAACCGATGCATTGCTGCCCAAAAAAGAACAGATGCCCAGACGCTCTTACCGGCAGGGAGATCGTATACGCGCGTTTCTCATGGAGGTTCGTCAGGATGTCCGTGACCATCAATTGATTTTAAGCCGCACCTGCAATGAATTTCTCGTGAAACTCTTTGAGATGGAAGTGCCGGAAATCGCCGAAGGCATTGTCAAGATTATCAATGCCTGCCGCGAACCGGGTTCTCGGGCAAAAATTGCCGTTGCCTCGGCAGAACCTGATGTCGATCCGGTGGGCGCCTGTGTGGGCATGAAGGGGTCCAGGGTTCAGAATGTGGTGCAGGAGCTGCAGGGCGAAAAGATAGATATTGTTCCCTGGAGCCCTGATCCTGCCAAGTATGTATCAAACGCCTTGGCTCCGGCTCAGGTTTCCATGGTTGTGGTTGACGAGGACAAAAAGACATTGCTTGTTGTCGTGCCGGATGATCAGCTCTCGCTTGCTATCGGTAGGCAGGGGCAGAATGTCAGGCTGGCCTCTCAATTACTTGGCTGGCGAATTGATGTAAAGAGCGAGCAGAAATATGCCAAGATGACGGAGGCGGGTTTTCAGTCAATGATGCGTATTCGCGGCATGAATGAAAGACTGGTGGAAACACTTTATGATGGAGGAATAACCTCGGCGCAGGAACTGGTAAATGCTGAGGTGGCTGAGGTTGTCGAGCTGTCAGGACTTGCTGAAGAGACAGTGCAGATTCTCCAGGAAGAGGCCGGCAGAACTCTAAGTGCTGCAGAACCTCAAGAAACTGAGTCGGAAGAGTCTTTTGATCCGATGATGGACGACAAGCTGTAAGCCGGTGAATCGGCAGCAAGAGAAAAGAGTGCCGATCAGGACGTGTCTCGGGTGCGGGAAAAAGACTGAGAAACATTGTTTCCTACGATTTGCAGTATTTAATGGACAAATAGTTGTTGATAGCGAATTCAGGATTGCAGGTCGGGGAGCATACTGCTGCAGGCAGGAAAAGTGTTTACGCAATCTGTTGAAAAAAGAAAGAAAACTGGCCAGGGCCCTGCACTGTGAGAGCCTGCTGTGGCAAGATGATAGAACGTCCTTGATGAACAACTTTATGAAAAGTTTAGCTGTAAAATAGAGCAGAAGGGAAGTTTCAGGAGCATATAATGGGAAAAATCCGGGTATACGAGTTGGCGAAAGAAGCAGGTGTTGAAAGTAAGACTTTGACCGCACAACTCATTGAATTAGGCTACAATGTTCGAGCCTATAACTCCACTCTTGAAGATGATATGGCTGAGGAAATCCGCACCAGACTTGGGTTTAAAAAAGTCGAGGTACAAGAAAAAAGAATTGAGAGCAAGGGTCGTACAACGATTATTCGCAGGCGGACCCAAGCAGTTCCAGATGTAGCTGACGAAATCTCCGAACAGGAAGCTGCTGAGGGTTTTGTTCTGGAAACAAATATTGAACCGGAAATTGAACTCAAACAGCAGCCGGCCGAGCCGATAGTGCCTGAGATTGCTTCGGTAATCGATGAAAAGGCAGTTCCGGAAGTGGCTGCGGGCTCGTTTGAGGACAAAGAGGTTGCTGATTCGACTGTTGTGGCTGAAGACAAGGAAGGGAAACATCCTGAGCCACCGTTCGAAGCGGAGCAGCCGGCTGCAGCTGTAGAGCAGATCCCGGAAAATATAGCGGAAACTCCACAAAGTGTAGAAGATGTTGTCACCGAAACGGCAGCTCCAGAAACGGGAAGTTCCGCAGAGCATGTACCCCTGGAATCAATGTCGAAAGAGTCTGAGATAGCAAAAACAGCTGAGCAGATTCCTCAGGGAGAACCGGAACCGAAAAAAGAAGAAATAGCTCCATTGCCGAAACGGAAAAAGGGTTTGGCCAAGATCATCGGGCGCACGGAAATACCCCTTCCTGTTGAAGAAACCAAGCTTCGCGCCAAAAAGATTGAGAAGCCAAAAAAACCAAAAGTTGTCTTGCGCCCGGAAGTTGAAACTGTTGAAGTCGCTGATGAAGATGCCGGAAAAGGCAAAGGCAAAGCGAAGAAGGGCAAGCGCTTTGTGAAGTTCACTACGGAACCAGGCCTTGCCCGTTTCAAGAAAGGCGCCAAAAGGAAAGACGGTGTTGATGTGGATGTAGAAGAAATTGGTCAGCTTGGCGCACGTATCGCCTCTGGGGTGCGCGTTATGCGTGGGCATAGGGGTGGCGGCCACAAGAAGAAGAAACGCGAAGAGGCCGAGCTGGTCAGCGAAACAAAAGCCATTAAGAAGCGCATCAAGGTGCTGGAGACTATTTCCGTAGGCGACCTTGCCCATAGAATGGGGGTTAAGGCCAATGAGATTATCGCCAAACTCATCGGACTCGGTATCATGGCCACGGTCAATCAGGCCCTTGATGTGGATACGGCAATGCTGGTGGCCAACGATTTCGGTTTTGAGGTGGAGCAGGGCGTGACTGAAGAACAGTCCATCCTCAATCTTGAAGAGTCTGAAAGCGGCGGTATGGAGTTGCCTCGTCCTCCGGTTGTCACGGTTATGGGCCATGTTGATCACGGCAAGACATCCATTCTTGACGCCATACGCAATACGGATGTCGCAGCCGGTGAGGCAGGCGGCATTACCCAGCATATTGGTGCCCATTATGTGCGCTCACTGAAGGGAGATCTTGTCTTTCTTGACACGCCGGGCCATGCGGCGTTTACCGAAATGCGTTCCCGCGGTGCCCAAGTTACCGATGTGGTTGTGTTGGTGGTTGCCGCAGACGACGGGGTCATGGATCAGACCAAGGAGGCAATCAACCATGCCAAGGCGGCGGGTGTTCCTATTCTTGTCGCCGTTAATAAGATAGATAAGCCTAATGCCGACCCGGCCAGGGTGAAGCGTGAGCTGGCTGAACTTAATCTGGTGCCGGAAGAGTGGGGCGGTGAGACAATTTATTGTGAAACATCTGCCAAACAGGGTATGGGCATTGATGAGCTAGTGGAAAGCATCATCCTGCAAACCGAGATTCTGGAACTGAAGGCGGACCCGAAGCGGCGGGCCAAGGGCTGGGTAATTGAGGCCCAGCTTCACAAAGGTCGTGGTCCCGTTGCGACAGTACTTATTCAACATGGGACATTGCGGGTCGGTGATCATTTTGTCGCCGGAATTTATCACGGCAAGGTAAGGTCGCTGACGGATGACAAAGGGCGCAAGATCGATGAAGCCGGTCCGTCCATGCCGGTTGAAATACAGGGTTTGAGCGGTGTGCCCAAGGCCGGTGACGAATTTGTGGTTGTGCCTGATGAGAAAATGGCACGAAGCGTCAGCAGCGATAGGCAGTTGAAGAGCCGTGAGTCGGAGCTTGGCAGCAGCACGAAGATTTCCCTTGAAAATCTCTTTGAGAAGCTGCAGGAAGGTGAAATGAAAGAGCTGCGGGTTGTTCTCCGCGCTGATGTGCAGGGCACCCTGGAGGCCTTTGGCAAGGCTATTCAGGAGTTGAGCACGGATGCGATCAAGGTGAAGCTCCTGCATTCCGGCACCGGGACGATCATCGAATCGGACGTTCTGCTGGCCGCTGCTTCAGATGCCCTGATCATCGGCTTTAATGTCCGGCCGAGCGGCAAGGTAGCTGATCTGGCCAAATCCGAAAATGTTGATCTGCGTTTCTATGATGTTATTTATCATGCCTTGGATGATATAAGGAAGGCGATGGTCGGCCTGCTTGAACCGACCTTTGAGGAAAAGGTCATTGGCAAGGTTGAAGTGAGAGAGACATTCCATGTCCCCAAAATCGGCACAATTGCCGGCTGCTATGTCACGGATGGCAGGATCGAGCGCAATGCCCATGTGCGTCTTCTGCGGGATGGTATTGTTGTCTTTACCGGCAGGATTTCATCCCTCAAGCGCTTCAAAGATGATGCAAAAGAAGTCCAGTCAGGTTATGAATGCGGTTTGGGCATCGAAAACTACAATGACATCAAGGTGGGCGACCAGCTTGAGGCTTTTATAATGGAGAAGACAGAGGCGGAGCTGTAAAGCTTCCTCTGCAAGAGAAACACAATGGTCGCAGCAAAGGATAGATCGCGCTTCAAGTTGCCGGACGGGTTGGCTTCCACGCCCAAGAGGCGGCCCGTCAGGGTGGCGGATGCGATCAGAAATGAGTTGGCCAACCTGCTCCTCTTCAAAGTGAAAGATCCGGCTCTGCAGCATGTCACCCTTGTTCATGTTGAGATGAGCAATGATTTGAGCCGAGCCAAGATCTATTATGCCTGTGCTCCGGAAATGGCTGGCAAGGTCAGTTCGGGTTTGCAGAGGGCAAAAGGTTTTATGCGCAGCTATCTGGCCAAGGAACTGCGGTTGCGCTATGCCCCGGAATTAGTATTTTTTTCTGACCCATCAATAGAGTATGATGATAAGATGCAAAAAATCTTTCAGGAGATAGCCAGCGAAAATGAACCAGGCTCTGTCTGAAATAATTCCGGTTCTCCGTGAGGCCGGAAACGTACTCATTGCAACGCATGTTTTCCCTGACGCCGACGCGCTGGGAGCCCAGCTCGCCTTGGGGAATATTTTGCGGTCCATGGGCAAGGGAGTGTATCTTTACTGCGAGGAACCGGCGCATTACATACTTGAGTTCCTGCCCGGCTCCGACAGACTGAACATCGGCCTGCCGGAAGTGGATCAATTTGACTGCGGCGTGGCGCTCGATTGCGGAGATGACATGAGGCTGGGCAAGGTGAAGGATGATCTTCTCAATATTCATCCCTTTGTTGTTATAGATCATCATACCGGCCATAAGAATTTCGGCGATATCCGCTGGGTTGACGCCGGCAAATCATCAACAGGCGAGATGGTGTACGAATTGGCCCAGGCCATGGGTGCTGATATTGACTATGACACAGCCTATTGTCTTTATTCCGCCATTGTATCGGATACCGGTTCATTCAAGTATGCGTCAACAACCGCCGATACACTCCGCATTGCCGGAGATCTGATCGCAAAGGGTGTGAAGCCGGCCGAGATATCAGGCAAGATTTTTGATAATTTTACCCGGAACCGTTTACAGCTTCTCCAGGAAGTACTGGCTACATTGGCGCTTTATGAGGATGAACAGCTGGCGGTTATTACGGTGAGCCGCGAAATGTATGAAAAAACCGGCACGACAGCCGCTGATACTGAGTTATTTATCAATTACCCCCGCTCTCTTGAAAGGGTGAAAGTTGCGGCTTTTATTAAAGAGGCCAAAGAATATATCGGCGTGAGTTTGCGTTCCAAAGGATTGTATGATGTATCGCAGGTTGCCAGAATGTTTGGCGGGGGTGGGCACCGGAATGCCGCCGGCTTTAAGTTGCGTGAAAAAGACTTAGCCGGAGTGCAGAAGGAGCTTCTGACGGAGTTGCATGCCCTGCTGTTGACCCCACAGAACTAGATGCAAGCTGTTCCACCGGGAGTTTTCCTGATTGATAAACCTGTTGGCCCTACCTCCTTTAGAATGGTACAGTTGGTCAAACGGGCATTGCAGGTAAAGAAAGTGGGTCACTCCGGTACCCTTGATCCTTTTGCTTCCGGGCTGCTTGTCATCTGTGCCGGCCGGCCGGCAACCAGGATCATTCCTCAGCTCATGGATGGCGAAAAGGAGTACACCGCCACCTTGAAGCTCGGGGTGGAGACTGACAGCCAGGATCTGACCGGGACGGTAATCGGCCAGCATGACATCATCGGTCTGAGCAAGACGAGGATTGATGACTGTGTGGCGTCGTTTGTCGGCGAACAGATTCAGCAGCCGCCGCAGTTCTCTGCTTTGAAACATCAGGGAAAGCCCCTGTATTATTATGCGCGGAAGGGCATAAAGGTGGAAAAGGAGCCGAGGCAGGTTTTTGTCAGGGAGATTGAAGTGCTTGACTGGCAGAATGATCTGCTGCGTATCCGGGTGGTATGCGGCAAGGGTACGTATGTCCGTACATTGGCGGCAGATATCGGCACCGCCCTGGGCTGCGGCGCACATCTCGTCGAGCTGAGAAGATTGTGTAACGGTTGTTTTAACGTAAAGGATGCCCTGCCGGGTGATGCCCTGATGCAGGATCGGCTGGCCGTTTTTGCACTTTTGTTGGAATATATGCTTCCTGTTGATGGTGTGATCGCAGGATGTTTGAATAACGTGTAATATCTTAATGTAACGAATGTCTATTATTTTGTAGGAGGATATAATCGTGTCGCTGGAACCTGTTCAGAAACAAGAAATTATTGAGAAATTTGCAACCCATAAAGATGATACCGGCTCGCCTGAGGTACAGGTCGCCCTGCTCAGCGCCCGGATTACCTATCTGACCGAACATTTTCAAACCCACAAGAAGGACCACCATTCACGCCGTGGTCTGTTGAAGCTTGTCGGTCAGAGAAGAAGGTTGCTGAACTACCTGAAAGGGAAAAATTTGGATAGATACCGTCAGGTCATCAAGGAACTCGGTATCCGCAAATAAGCTCTTTATTGGTGCAGACGATAAAAACAGACCCCACAAAAGGCGCGAGAAATTTGCTTATCTCTCCGCGCCTTTCAGTGGAGAGTCCGCCGATGTGATGGCAATTTTTCGGAGCAATATCTTAAGCATCCGCCACATGGCAGGTGAGAGATATTGTCAATGGTCCAGGATTCCTATGAATCCTGGACTTTTATTATTTTAAAAAGGGTTACGAATTAGGCCTGAGTGATGAAGCGCAGTGCAGGCGACTCGGAACAAGTTTACGCAGGCTATCTTTAGGGTGCCTTGCAGATTTTGGACTTGCGTTTCCGGGTGCTTAAATTGTTCTTTATTGTTCAGGCGTAGTTCGTAATCCGAAAGGTGAAAGAATGTATAAAAAAGTTGAAGTAGAAATAGGTGGGCGCATATTATCCATTGAAACCGGGAAAATCGCCAAGCAGGCAAATGGCGCGGTTGTCGTAGCCTACGGGGAAAGCGTTGTTCTTGTCACGGCAACTGCCGCAAAAGAGCCGAAGGCTGATATTGATTTTTTCCCGCTCACCGTGGAATATCAGGAGCGCTTTTACGCAGTGGGGAGAATTCCCGGCAGTTACTTCCGCCGGGAAATCGGCCGTCCCACTGAGAAGGAAACATTGACCTGCCGTTTTATTGATCGGCCTTTGCGACCGCTGTTTGCCCCAGGTTACACCAATGAAACGCAGATCATTGCCATGGTACTTTCGGCCGACAAGGAGAATGATCCTGATATTATGGCCATGGTAGGCGCCTCCGCCGCCTTGACCGTATCTGACATTCCCTTCCTCGGCCCGATTGCCGGGGTGCGGGTCGGCTATATTGATGGGGAGTACGTACTCAATCCCTCCAAGGAACAGCTGACCAAGTCCCGTATGGATCTGATCGTGGCCGGCAGTCGCAATGCGGTTGTCATGGTCGAGGGTGGTGCCGACAACCTTTCCGAGGAAGAGGTGCTGTCCGGTATTTATTTCGGTCATCAAGGTCTGCAGCCACTCCTTGACATTCAGGAGGCCCTGCGTCAGGAGGTTGGCCGTGAGTTGATCAAAGTGGAAGTACCTGTACTGGATGAGGCCCTGCAGAAGAAGGTCGCCGAGATCGCCACCGCCGGCATGCAGCAGGTGATTACCACCGCCGATAAACTGAAGCGAGGGGAACTCTATCAGGAACTGGAGAAACAGGTTCTTGCGGAACTGGAAAAGGACGAGGGCTTTGCCGGTCATCGTGCGGCCAAGGCACTCTTCCATGACCTGCAAAAAGTCATGATGCGTGACATGATCGTCAAGCAAGGCAAGCGTATTGACGGTCGCGGTTTTGCGGATATCCGGTCCATCACCAGCGAAATCGCCATCCTGCCGCGCGCCCATGGTTCCGCCCTGTTTACCCGCGGCGAAACCCAGGCCCTTGTTTCCACCACCCTGGGCAGCGGTGAGGATGAACAGAGGGTGGAGACCTTGGGGGGCATGGAAAATCTGCCCTTCATGCTCCACTACAACTTTCCTCCCTTCTGTGTCGGCGAGGTCCGCTTCATGCGCGGACCCAGCAGAAGGGATATCGGTCATGGCGCCTTGGCCACCCGTGCCATCCAGGCGGTGTTGCCGGATGTGGGCAATTTTCCTTATACGATCCGCATTGTTTCCGATGTGATGGAGTCCAACGGCTCCTCCTCCATGGCCACGGTGTGCGGCGGCTGCCTTTCCCTGATGGATGCAGGCGTTCCCATCAAGAAGCCGGTTTCCGGCGTTGCCATGGGTTTGATCAAGGACGGGGAGACCATTGCCGTACTTTCCGACATTTTAGGTGATGAAGATCATCTCGGCGATATGGATTTCAAGGTGTGCGGCACAGCGGACGGCATCACCGCCCTGCAGATGGACATCAAGATTGAAGGGATATCCCGGGAGATCATGACCAAGGCCCTGGAGCAGGCCAAGGCCGGTCGCCTGCACATCCTGGAGAAGATGGCCGAGGCTATTCAGGCACCACGCGAGGAATTGCCCGAGCATGCGCCGAAAATTTTCAACATGCAAATCAATCCTGACAAGATCAGGGATCTTATCGGCCCCGGGGGTAAAATGATTAAGGCGATTACCGCTGAATACGGCGTGAAGATCGATGTTGAAGATTCCGGTAAGGTGATGATTTTCGCCCCGGACGGTATTGTCGGCCAGCAGGTCTATGACCGGGTGCATGAGATCACGGCAGAGGTGGAGATCGGCAAGATCTACAAAGGCACAGTGCAGAAGATTGTTGATTTCGGCGCTTTTGTCGAGATTCTGCCCGGGACCGACGGTCTGGTTCATATCTCTGAACTGGAAGACAAGAGAGTGGAGAAGGTGTCGGATATCCTGAAGGAAGGTGACGAGGTCATGGTCAAGGTTCTCAACGTGGACCAGCGGGGCAAGATCCGCCTCAGCCGCAAGGCCGCCATTGCCGAGCTTGCAGGTTAAATATCATTGCAGCCAATGCAACATAAAACGGTTTTTGCCAATGGGGTACGTGTGGTCAGTGAGCATATACCCCATGCCAGGACGGTCTGTGTCGGTATTTGGGTGGATGTCGGGGCGCGGGATGAGCATGATCTGACCAACGGCTGTTCCCACTTTGTCGAACATATGCTTTTTAAAGGCACCCCGAGCCGCTCTGCCAGTCAGATTGCCATGGAGCTCGATGTGCTTGGCGGTATGTCCAATGCTTTTACCAGCAAGGACGTCACCTGCTATTACGGCATGGTGCTCGACAGTCAGCTGCCCCGGCTGGTCGACCTGTTAGCCGATTTTTTCCTCAATTCTCTCTTTGCCGATGAGGAGATAGAGCGGGAACGCCAGGTTATCATGCAGGAAATCAGCATGGTGGAAGACACCCCTGAAGAGCAGGTGCATGAGCTGTTTGAGGGGCTGCTCTGGGGCCATCACCCTTTGGGTAATACCATTCTTGGGCCGATGGAGGTTGTTTCCCGCATGGACCGGCAGAAACTGCTTGACCATGTGAAAACATTCTATACCCCTGACCGTATAGTTTTTGCCGCAGCGGGCAATGTGCAACATCAGGACTTCTGTGATCTTGTAGTCTCCTCCTTTGCATCTCTGCAGCAACAGGACGGTGAGCTGCGTAAACGCCGGGAACCCCATGAGTTGCCGTTGACCCGGAAGATATTCACCAAACCCCTGGAGCAGGTGCATGTGACAATGGGCACCTATGGTATGCCCATCACCAGCGAAGAACGCTACCGGCTGATGCTGCTCAATATTCTGTTGGGCGGTAATATGAGTTCCAGGCTTTTTCAGGAGATACGGGAAAAGCGGGGGCTGGCCTATTCGGTGCATTCCTATCTTGACGCATACTCAGACAGCGGCTATCTGGGCATTTATCTGGGTGTTAATCCTGATAACGTGAACAGGTCTCTGGCGGTCATCAGAGATGAACTCGACAAGTTGCGTCATGGCCCGGTAACGGATGCAGAGCTGGCCAATGCCAAGGATTATGCCTGCACCGGTCTTTTTCTTGCTGCCGATAATCTGGAGATGCGGATGACCAGAATCGCCAGAAATGAGCTCTATTTCGGGCGTGATGTTGATTTTGATGAGGTCGTGGCCGGTCTGACCCAGGTAACTGCTGCAGATGTCTGCCAGCTTGCCGGGAACCTTTTCGGCAGAGGAATGACCAGCGCGGTGCTTGGTCCCGTAGCCGATAAGGATGTAGAGTGGAATCTCCTTACCGGCCGAGCCGGCTCGTAGCGGAGCCAGCCGGGGAGTAGCCGCATCGACACAGCGGAATAACCAGGATTATGCAACAACAGATTACTCTTTCATTACGCTGGCTCGATCCCGAGCAAAGCGTTGATCTTCCTTTACCTGCCTATCACTCGGACTTGGCCGCCGGTATGGATGTGGCCAGTGCGGTGCGCGAACCTTTGCACCTGGCACCGGGGGATATCTGCATGGTGCCCACGGGTTTTGCCGTGGCCATTCCGCCGGGATTTGAGCTGCAGGTGCGGCCCCGCAGCGGTCTTGCCATCAAGCATGGCATCACAGTGATTAACAGCCCAGGCACCATTGATGCGGATTACCGAGGAGAGGTGAAAGTGGGGCTGATCAATCTCGGCAGGAAAACATTTACCATCAACCGGGGGGACCGGATTGCCCAGCTGGTATTGGCTCCTGTCTGCCAAGCCCAGATTCTTGCGGTAGCGGCCTTGGACGAGACCGGGCGGGGCGATGGCGGATTCGGCCATTCCGGTATCTGATTGCCCGGTCAACTGTTTGGTTGGACCGGCCCCGCAGATTCAGCAGGGAATGATTGATGCAGTTTTGCGTACTTGGCAGCGGCAGTAAGGGCAATGCAACCTATGTTGCGTCCCAGGGCAGGGCCTTTCTCATTGACAACGGCTTCTCCGGGGTGGAGATAGAGAGAAGGCTTGCTGCCATCGGTGTGGAAACCTCCTCCCTGACTGCCATTCTGCTCACCCATGCGCACAGCGATCATATCAAAGGGGCTGCTGTTCTGGCCCGTAAATACAAGCTGCCCATCTATGCCAATAAAGGTACTCTTGATGTGGCTGCAAAAAGTCTCGGCGCTGTTCCTGCCATTCACGAGTTTCACACCGGCATAAGCTTTGATCTCCATCATTTCCATATTCATCCCTTTGCCATCTGCCATGATTGTGCCGATCCCGTCGGCTTTGTCATTGAAAATGGCTTCTGCACACTTGGTTACTGCACAGACACCGGTATGGTGTCACGGCTGATCCAGCACCGTCTGGCAGGTTGCAACGGCTTGATTATCGAATGCAACCATGATCCCGCCATGCTGAAAAACGGACCCTATCCTCTTTATCTGCAGCAGAGGGTTCGTTCCAACCAGGGGCATCTGGCCAATGAGGAGGCCGCTCGTTTTGTGGCCGATCTCCTGCATGACGGCCTTCAACATGTTGTCCTTGCCCATATCAGCGAAACCAATAATCATCCTGCCTTGGCCTATGATACGATTTCCGCCGTCTTGAAATCAGGGAAAGAGGCCTTGACCGGTATCTCTCTGGCATGGCAGGACAGGGCCGGTGAATTGATCACCCTGAAGGACTGTATCGGACATGGTGAAGATTAAAGGGCGCTATCCTTGGAGAATGGGCGCCACCTCGTTTGTCATCCCCGCCGGCATTGAGGAGAATGTCAGCTACCTGGCAGACAAGGTTGATGACATCCAGCTTCTTTTTTTTGAATCTCCCAGTCAATGCCACATGCCGCAACAGGTCGATGTCCACCTGCTGCAAGGACTTGCGCAAGAGCATGATCTCAGTTATACCGTTCATCTCCCCTCTGATATCCAGCCCGGCAGCAGTGATGAAGGCGTAAGGCAACTGGCGGTTGCTGAAATTATCCGCCTGATGGATGATCTTGCGCCGCTTAACCCGCTTTGTTATGATATGCATCTTGCCTTGCAGTTGGAGCTTGCCATGGAGCAATGGCTTGCTAACATCGATGATTTCCTTGGCCAACTCAGAAAGGCCCTGGGCCGGGAAAGGGCGGTAGTGGCCATAGAAAATATTGACTACCCTTTCAGCTCTGTGCGACCACTGGTGCAAGAGCACGGTTTTGCGCTTTGCGCGGACATCGGCCATGGTCTTTTGTATGGCGAGGATCAGAATGCTCTTTTTGCCGATATCGCCAAGGCTGCCCATATCCATTATCACGGGGTAAGAGGCGGCCGGGACCATCAGGCATTGGGTGCGGAACAGCAGGCGTGCTCCAACCGTCTCGGCCATGTTTTGCATTCCGCAGGCTTTACCGGGGTGGTAACACTTGAGGTTTATCGCAGCGAAGATCTGCGGGCTTCCTTGCAGCATATTGAAGAATGTTGGATTCACTATCAACAGCAAAAAAGATAAGAGGGAATATGGTACTGACGAGCAGGGAAGATTTGACCGCGTTGTTACAGGAAATTCAGCCGGTAGACCGGCTAATGATGGTGCAGGCTCAGGCCCGCCTCGACAATCTGACCAAACCCAGGGGAAGCCTGGGGGAGCTTGAAGTTCTGGCCAGGAGGATATGCGCGATCCAGAATACTATCACGCCGGATCTGGGCCGCAAGGTTATTCTGACCTTTGCCGCGGATCATGGGGTGGCGGAGGAGGGGGTGAGCAGTGTGCCCCAGGATGTGACCCGGCAGATGGTTTATAATTTTTTGCGGGGTGGGGCCGGGGTCAATGTGCTGGCGCGCCATGTGGGCGCGGAGGTGTGGGTTATTGATGTGGGCGTGGCCGCGGAGATGAACGAAGTTGGTTTGGTCTCGCGTAAGGTGAAAGCCGGTACGGCAAACCTGGCCAAAGGCCCGGCCATGGGAATTGGTGAGGCATTGCAGGCCATTGGCGTTGGCGTGGAAACCGCCCGTGAGGCCATCAGCAAAGGGGCAAGGATTCTGGGCACAGGTGAGATGGGGATAGCCAACACAACCCCGTCGGCCGCCCTTTTTGCCGCCTTCCTTAATGTCGAAGTGGAAGAGATTACCGGTAGGGGTACCGGCATCGATGATGCCACGTTCAATCATAAGATCGAGGTGATCAAGAGAGGCCTTGAGATCAATAAAGAGCATCTCCATGGTCCTCTGGAAATACTGGCCGCCCTGGGTGGGCTTGAGATCGCCGCCATCTGTGGTATGATTCTCGAGTGTGCCCGCAGCCGGGTTGCCGTGGTGATTGATGGTTTTATTTCAACTGCCGGAGCTCTGGTTGCTTTGCAGCTTGCAGAAAATGTGGCTGATTATTGTTTTTTCAGCCATATGTCGGCTGAACAGGGACACCGCATTTTTTTTGAAAAACTTGGTCTTTCTCCCATCCTTAACTTGGATATGCGACTCGGTGAAGGAACCGGAGCAGCCCTTGCCATGGGCATCATCGAGGCCGGGGTGAAAATTATCAACGAGATGGCCACATTTGCCGAGGCCGGGGTGAGCGCCTGATAATCTCGAGATGAGACAAGGAAGAAGCCCATGATTCGCTCCATTGCCGTTGCCATATCTTTTTTGACTATTATTCCTGTAAAACTTACTTGCGTGACGCAGGAAGATATCGCGAAAAGCGGGGCATTTTTCCCCCTGACCGGCTGGATAATCGGGATGGCCATGGCCGGCTGCGGCTGGCTGATGCTGGCTGCCGGGCTTGCGCCTTTAGCAGCAGCCGTATTGCTTGTTGCCTTTGAAGCCTGGTTGACCAGGGGGCTGCATCTTGATGGCGTAGCGGATCTGTTTGACGGCATGGGAGGTAGCTTTGAGGCGGAAAAAAGATTGGCCATCATGAAGGATTCAGCCACCGGTGCTTTCGGGGTGGTGGGTATTGTGGTGGTCCTGCTGTTAAAAACCGCCGGTCTTTCTACCCTGCTCACTTTTGTGCAGACCTGGCAGGATTTATCCACTTTTGTTCTTTTTATCTGCATTGCCTTTGTACCGGCAGCTTCCCGTTGGGCCATGATGACCCTGGCCTGGAAAAGCCGTTATCCCCGCAAAAACGGGACAGGGCAGATGTTTGTCGGACACATAACGGTAAAGGAGATCCTGATCGGCTTTCTGTTTCTGCTGCCTGTTCTGGCTGCGGTCAGCTCGCAGACCCGCATATTGATAGGTATTGCCGCAGTTTTTTACGTCACAATGGTGCCGTCATTCTGGCTGCGGTATCGTGCCCATGAATTGCTGGGCGGGGTCACAGGAGATGTGCTGGGCGCAAGCTGCGAGTTTGGTGAGGCCCTGGGCTGGCTAGCCGTTACACTATTTATTTAAGGGTGGACGGCAAAATTAGATTTTCGTCTCTGAAAGATGGGTTTCAGATGAGGATTCTGTATTCACCCATATCATTATTTTCCGGGATGATCGGCAGGGTGATGGTAAAGACGCTGCCCTTCTGCAGTTCGGAATTCACCGAGATCGTTCCTTCATGCTTTTCAATAATGCCCAGCGAAACGGCAAGTCCCAATCCAGTTCCGGAAAGCTCCTGTTTGGTGGTGAAAAAGGCTTTGAATATCTTGTGCAGATGATCAGGCTCAATACCGCAGCCGTTGTCTTCCACGCTGATGGCCACCTGTTTGTCGAGCACTTCTGTACTGATTTTGATGGCCCCGCCGTTTTTACAGGCATCGCGGGCATTGGTCAGGAGATTGAGGAGTACCTGGCAGATCTGGTCTTTTACCACCAGGATCGCCGGCATGTTGACGGCGAAATTCTTTTCAACCATAATTTTTCTGTCGGTGAATTCTTTTTTGCATAGCAGCAGCATGTTGTCGATGGTCTGGTGGATGTCGGTGGCTACATGCACTCCGGTGGACGGACGATTAAAATCACGCAGGTTCTGGATCAGCATCTTCATCCTGTCGCACTCCTGAATAGCCAGTTCAAGCATCCTCTCATTCTGCGGGGAGAGGGTTTCGTGTTGTTGCACACCGCTGAGAATATTCATGACAGCAAAAAGAGGATTGTTGAACTCATGGGCGATTGAGGCAGAGAGTTTGCCGATGGCACTGAGTTTTTCGGCGTGCAGAAGTTGATGCTGGGTCTGGAAAAGTGCCTCCTCGGCCTTGATGCGGTTTGATATTTCGTACTGCAGTTCATCGATAAATCTTTTCAGTACGATGGTTCTTTGCTCAACTTTCTGCTCCAGTTCATCATTGGCTTTATACAGGGCATTTTCCGCCTCTTTCTGATCGGTGATATCACGGGCTATATGCACGGAACCGATGAGCTCCCCTTCACGATTGAACAGGGGGGAAACGGAAATTTCAAAGAAAATACCGAAAAGATCCATGAATTTAACGGTTTTGTGTTCTCTTTGATCATTGATCAGCAAAGAATGTGGGCAATATGAAGGGGGGGCGTCAGTCCCGTGCATCACCTGATAACATTTCAAGCCGACACATTGCGCCACTGGTTTGCCCACCAGCGATGCCATGGCTTTGTTGAGACGGATAATGCGGTGTTCTCTGTCAAGGAGAACAATGGGGTCCGGGACTGCATCAAATGTCCGTTCCCACTCCTGTTTCGCCCTGCTGATGAGATCTTCGGCCTGTCCTTTTTCAAGGATTTCCTGCTGCAGTTTTTTGTTGATGGAGAGAATCTTCTGGGCCAGCACAAAAAACAAGGTGAAGGTGAGGGTAAAGATTGAAATAAAAATCGCCAATTCTACCTTCTGGTATTTCCTGGCAAGAGCTTTTTCCTCTATATCCAGTTCATGTAGTCGTTTAGTATTGATAAAATAGATACTTTTACCCGCTTCGCTGATTTTGTTGAAAAGGGGCTCCGTATTTTTAAGAAATCGATGAAGTTCCTGTTGGATCTGGAACTGATCATTGTTTTGACTGGCTGATTGCTGCAGTTCATCACGTTTGTGCAGCAGATTTTCCAGTATGATCATTTTCTCTTCAATTTCAGTAAGAAGGGGGTTGATCTCCAGCAATTCAATCAGATACCTCTCCTTGTCGGTCTTTTTGTAAGGGATTTCGTCAATCAGTTTTTCTTCTGGCGAAAAATTCAGTTGGATTGCCTTATGAAAAACACCGCCAACTTCAATAACCTTGAGGGCGGAGCGTATATCAGCAAGTTCCTGCTGGATGAGGTTTTGGGTAAATTTACGTTTTTCCATCCGTACTTCAGCAAGCATCTGATAAAATTGGGCGCTTGCCTGATGCAGGTCGCTGACTATCTGTTCCCCGATGATACGTCTTGCCCTTTCATTGGCCGTGGTTTTTTCAAGCTGCGTTAAAAGATGATGGAAATAGAAATGGGTGGACATCAACAGAAAAGCCCCTGTCAGCATGACGGCAACAAGGGCAAAGAGAGATGTAAGTGGATAGTGGGGAGATGATTTCACAGCTTTGGCGCAGTGATTTGATTAAGAAAAGGAAAATGTAGGTATATAGGGTGTTTTTGAGTTGAAGCAGGATCTCGGCATAAGCTGAACCTCGCTGTCAAAAATGATGGCTCCGTGAAAAGTCCCGACTCCGAATTTTCTTGACGATAAATCATTAAGTATCATGCACTGTACGGCTGTCATAGGGGGTTGTGAGACAGTCAAAAGTGACCACGCTTTTTTGCTATCCCAATACCTTACTATAGCAATTACAGATTATTTAGGAAACTTTTTTAAGAATTGGAGAAAATCAGAGCAGCAGAGCTGCTCTGATTCGGAGAAGGGGGCTTGCCTGGGATTATTGCTGTTCTTTGACCGTGGTGATGATTTCGGTGACAGGTTGTCCATTCGGCGCCTTGGCGTCAGGGTGAAGTTTCACCAGCTCCTCCCATGTCTTGATTGCTCCGTCACGATCTTTCAGGTCATAGAGCTGCACGATGCCCCGGTTAAACCTGGCGGTGGGATGCTCCGGATTGACTGCTATGGCCCGATCAAAAGCTGCAATCGCATCTTTGGGGTTGGCATTGCGGCGATACATGACGCCCAGATCGGTCAAAACGTCGGCATTATTTGGGTTTAATGTAAGTGATTTATTGTAGGCCTCAATGGCCTTGCCAAAATTGTTGCTGTCAAAATAATAATTGCCCAACTGGGTCCACGCCTCAACGTTGTCCGGGTGGGCAATCACCTCTTTTTCCAGGGCCAGAATAGTCTGGGATGTCTGCGCGTCAACAGCCGGGATCTGGCTTTGCTGCGGAACGGCCTGCTGGCTGACGGGTGCCGGAGCCGGACCGGATTTATAAACGCTGAAAACAATTCCTGCCAGAAAGCCGAAGGCAAGCGCTACCAATACAACGAACCACATTGTTTCTTTCTTGATATATCCGTCAGGAATACTCGTGTTGTTTGTCAAGTGTCTTACCTCTCTGTTACCTGATGATCAGCTTAGTTATGGGCGGAAGGAGACCCCAAAGAAAAATTTACGCAGTTCTTATATGAAAAAACATTATTCGCAATGTGCAGGGCGGTCAAGCTGAAAAGTTCAAAAAATTGAATTATGCAACAGATCTGGGGTAGAAAAAAATTGATTTGTTTGCGTAACGTGTCAAGCGGCATAAACGACTTTATAACGAGATAACGACTGGTTGTGATTATGGAGCAGAAAAGGGGTGCGGATGGCATATAACTTGTAATTAATCACGACACCGTTGCCATGATGGGAGGGAAGTTTTTTCTCCATTCCCTGGGCTGCAATTTGTGGGAGAAAGGGTCTCAGAGCCATTTTTTGCCGAGTTTTTTGATCGAGATATGTGTGAATGGATCGCCGATATTATCCAGGATTGCCAGAAAGTCTATATGGCTACCATCTGCAAGGCTGCGGAAAGGGCTATTGCCAGCCGTGGCATTACCCCGGTAATCTATCAGGGGCCCATAGATCAGATTGTCCTTTAACCCGGTTGTGTTTTCTCTCCAGGTTGTTAAAAGTGCCCAGGCAGTTGGCCATTGCTTTATTTTAACAACCTTGGTCTTTTCCCTGCCTTCCTGCTCAGAATCATTTTCGTCAATAAACAGTACATCAATGTCGTTAACTTAAGACCGGGAGACAGATTTAATTTTTCTTCCAGACTGAGGGGACTGAATTTTTTTCGCGGTTTTTTCGAAAATCATTCTGTCCCCGGCTTTGGCAAAGGAAAAATAAAATCAGTCCACTCTGCCACTCACTTAAGTCATTAAACAGTACATAGTGAAATTTATACCGATTTGTGGAAAGTAATCGGACAGATGTTCTCCCGGGCATACTTACGTTAAAATCTGCAAAGCGCCTTGCCATGGGTAAAATTCTTGAATGAATAAGTTGCATTGGCGGTTATAAAGAAGCATGTGAATGGTTTATTTAATAAAAATGTTATCAGACAATAAACAGTGCTTTCCGCAGGGCAATTTTGACCGGCCGTGAAAAAGAAAATAACAAGACATAAGGGCGGACTGCCCCACTTAACTGATGATGATTTTCATTTCGGCGGTGATTTGCCGGATAGAGAACAGACGTCCTTTGCCGAACTGTTTGATCCCACCTCTTTTGACAGGGAAGCTTTGGCAGTAATGACCAGCAAACGGGGAGGAAAGCCCGGCAAAAAATTTATCTACCCCTCGCCTCAGGAATACTTGGATCTGCATGGATTAACCGCGCCGGAAGCCGAGCGGAAAGTGGCGAATTTTCTTTTGACAGCTCGTAAAAAAAGGCTCAGGACAGTTGCCGTAATCACCGGTAAGGGCCTTCATTCCCAAGGGCTTCCCGTGCTGCGGGATCTGGTGGAAGGCATGGTAAAGGCCATGAAGGCCGGCAGGGAAATCAGAAATTATGTATGGGAAAACGGGCAACGGGAAAAAAGCGGGGCCATCATCATCTATTTATAGGGATAGATGCATCATCTCCCGGATTTTCGTGATGATCTCCTTGTCCGGATAAAAGGGCGAGGCAGGATTCTTCGGCAGCGGGATGTAGTTGTTGAGGGCAAAGGGAGTGGGGGCAATGTTCAGATTGTAGGCATGAACCAGCAGGGGTTCCAGATTGACAGCGTCGGCAATATTGTAGGCAAGCAGGGTTTGCAGCGCCCTGTCATTGCCGCTGCGGGCAAATTCCTGCCAGAGAAGCACTGCCCAGTAGCCGTCAACTCCATCCAGTTCCATTCTGTTGATCCCCAGTTGTCTTTCGCACCCTTTCAGACCTCCTCTGTAGCCGAGCTTAGCCAGAATGTATCGTAAATCGATATGCACCTGTTCGAGCCTGGTATGCAGGCATGATTCTATCACCGGCACATCGAAATTTTTGCCGCTGTAGGTAACGATAACCTCATAATCATCAATGTCCCGGGTGAACTGTTCCAGATTGCGTCCCTGGACGTAGGTGCGGATTGTCCTGCCATCGTATAGGGCAATGGTGGTGATTTCACACTGGTCCAAACCCATGCCGTTTGTCTCGATATCAAGAAAGGCTGTCCTGTCCCGAAAATGGGGGAAAAGGCGCCAGTGATGAGCCGGCTGCAGGAGTTTGGCGTAAAATGAGGCGGAGCCGTCCTGCTGCTTAAGATAGTGTTCCAGATGATACGTGATGAGATTGATTTTTGCCTGGGGCAGGTTGGGAGGATAGGGTGGTTGCCATTGATCCCAGGTATGAATGCCGGAATGCCAGATCTGGTTTTCCGTTTTTTCTCCGATGCCCGGTATGTGGATGAAGGTGTTGTAAAGCATACGATCTCAGAGAATTGAGATAAGTGAATGAAAAAAGCCCGGGATTCTCAGCGAACCTCGGGCCGTATTGGCGATCCCCACACAAGCTGTGGGGCGGCAACAGAGGAGAATTGGACTGCCCTCCCCCGCTGCTGCCGCGGTTTTATCCTGTCTGCGAATTACAGTTTGAACAGCATATCGCTGTAAACCGGCACTGGCCAGAGATCGCTGGGCAAGCACCTCAATTGCGTCAATGTCTGCCCGCAGGTCGTTTAAACAGGGCCGCACTTTGTCACGGAAGGCGACGGCCTGTTTGTCCACCTTGTCAATGGCTTGAGACTTAATTGTCTCTTCTTCGAGTTTTTTAAGTTTTTTGTTTGCCGAGGTAAGCAGACTACCGATGGATTCCAGCAGTTCCTTCTGCACTGTGGCTGACTTGCCCGCCACGGCCATGGAATTGCCGAGCTCTGTCATGTAGCGGATCGCAGCGGGGAAATAAAGTCTGCGCACCATCTGCATGGCGGTCTGCGCCTCGATATTGATATGCTTGGAGAACTGTTCGGTGTAGATGTCGTAGCGGGAGTGCAGCTCTTCCTTGCTGAGGACATTGTATTTGGCAAACAACTTGAAGGCCTTTGGAGTGACCAGGGATTTCAGGGCGTCAACAGTGGTCTTGATGTTTGGCAGACCCCGCTTCTCGGCCTCTTTTTCCCATTCCTGGCTGTAGTTGTTGCCGTTGAAGATGATTTTCTCATGATTTTTTACGGTGTCTTTGATGATGTTGAGGATCTCGGCGTTGACGTCCTTGGCCTTCTCCAGTCGGGTGGCAATTTCGTCAAGGGCCTCGGTAGCGATGGTGTTCAGCGCCACGTTGTGGCCGGAAATCGACTGGGATGAGCCGACCATGCGGAATTCGAATTTGTTGCCGGTAAAGGCAAAGGGTGAGGTGCGGTTCCGGTCGGTGTTGTCCTTGGGCAGCTCGGGGAGGGAGTCAACGCCGATTTTCAGCATCCTGCATCCTGCTGCAGAGCAGATCTTCTCTCCCTTGGCCAGGCCGGAGAGAATGTTGGTCAGTTCTTCGCCGAGAAACACCGATATAATGGCCGGCGGTGCCTCGTTGGCGCCCAGGCGATGATCATTGCCGGAACTGCCGCAGGTGGCGCGCATGATGTCGGCATGGGTGTTCACAGCTTTCAGCAGGGCGCAGAGGAAAACCAGGAACTGGGCATTGTCCTCGGGGGTGTTGCCGGGTTCAAGCAGGTTGATGCCGTCATCGGTGCTCAATGACCAGTTGTTGTGTTTGCCGGAACCGTTGACTCCGGCATAGGGCTTTTCATGCAGCAGGCAGACCATGCCGTGGCGCAGGGCAACCTTCTGCATGGTTTCCATGACCAACTGGTTGTGGTCGGCGGCGATGTTGGTGGTGGCGAATACCGGCGCCATTTCGTACTGGGCCGGGGCAACCTCGTTATGCTTGGTCTTGGAGGTGATGCCCATCTTCCACAGTTCAATGTCGAGATCCTTCATGAAGGCGGATACACGATCCTTGATGGCGCCGAAATACTGGTCTTCAAGTTCCTGTCCCTTGGGGGCGGGTGCGCCGAAAAGTGTTCTGCCGCAGGTAATGAGATCAAGGCGTTTCAGAAAGTACTCCTTTTCCACGAGGAAATACTCCTGCTCGGCGCCGACGGTAGAGGTGACTCGCTTGGAGGTGGTGTTGCCGAGCGCCTGCAGAACACGCAGGGCCTGGGTGGATACTGCGGCCATGGAGCGGAGCAGTGGTGTTTTTTTATCCAGGGCTTCGCCTTTATAGGAGCAGAAGGCGGTGGGAATGCACAGGGTGACGTTGCCGGCGGCGTCTTCTTTCAGGAAGGCCGGCGAGGTGCAGTCCCAGGCGGTATAACCTCTTGCCTCAAAGGTGGCGCGCAGTCCTCCGCTGGGGAAGGATGAAGCATCCGGCTCACCCTGAATGAGCTGTTTGCCGGAAAACTCCATGATGACGCTGCCATCCTCGGTCGGCGCAATAAAGGAATCATGTTTTTCCGCGGTTGAGCCGGTGAGAGGGTGAAACCAGTGCGTATAGTGGGTGGCGCCTTTCTCGATGGCCCAGTCTTTCATGGCATTGGCGACAACGGCCGCTGTCTCCGGTTTCAGGGAGGCGCCCATTTCGATGGTTTTTTTCAGTGCTTTGTAGGTCTCCTTGGGCAGCCTCTCTTTCATGATTTTTTCGCTGAAAACATTGGAGGCGAAAAGCTCCGGCACATTGATGTTGATAAGATCAGGGCAGCTTCCGTAGTTACATTCGGTACACATTGTTGTTTTCTCCTTGCATAATGATTGCTGAATAAAGATCCCCACTGCAGGGAATATTCATGTTCTCAGGATGGTTTCGCGGCAAGTTCTCCCATGCCTTTGCCTGGGTTCTTGCTCGAATAATCGCAGTATGTCCATATGTCTCATTCAAATTCTGTTACGGTTTGTACAAAAGTGTAACCATAAGCTCTCTGTTGAACTCCAAGTTACATTACTGAGCAGGTCTTAATTTTCCATATTCCGCGGCGGGTGGCAAGTTTTTTATTTGTTACAAAAATGTAATAAATAAAACGAAAATGTATTCATTTAGGTAACCCATCAGGCGGCGGCATGAAGCAGGCCGTTTTTTATCTCATTCTTAAAGGACGGCTCCTCGATTTTAAGCCCTTGGTGATCCAGTACATAAAACACATCCACGACCTGGTCCGCCTTGGTGCCGATTTTGGCACGGAAGGTGTTGATGCCGAAATCAGACAGGGTGCGGGTAATGTCGTACAGCAGGCCCGGCCTGTTTACGGCATAGACTTCAATAACCGTGAAATTATCAGAGGCCACCGGATCAATGACGACCTTGGCCGGCGGGCGCTGGCCCAATTGGGTGGGAGTAGCGCCCAGGGCGGTCAGTTTCTGGTGGAGGCGATGGGTGAGCCCGATTCTGAAATGGATTGCCTTGCCAAGGTCATCCTCCAGGGTCTGCCAGTTCTGGTCCTCGAATTGATTGTCCAGCATCGATGTAACATGAAGGATATCAACAATCGTGCCATCAAGCCAGGTGTAGATCTGCGCGGCCAGAACTTTCAGATTGTGCAGGGCCATCACCCCGCAGATTTTGCTTAAGATTCCAGGTCTGTCCTGGGCCATTATCAGAATCGACCAGTGACCTTTTTCCTGGCTCGGTTTGACGATGACCTCATGCTTCTTCAATTCTTCATGCAGGCGTATATGCCGGACAACTTCGTCAGGAGAGTTGCCGAGCAGATAATCGTCCGGCAGGATTTTCAAGGGAACGGCAGGGCTTTCGCCGAGCAGGGCGGCCACCTGTCCTCTCATCCAGGTAATCTCCTCGCGGGGATCAGGCAGGGTGAGGTCGTCACGACTTAAGGTGTTGGCTACCTTCAGGTAAAGTTCGAGAAGAAGGGCCGCCTTCCAGTCCGACCAGGCGGAGGGGCCTGTGGCTTTTGCATCGGCGATGGTCAGCAGGTAAAGCATGGTCAGCCGGTCCGGGTCGTTGAGCTGTTTGGCACAACGGAGAATGAGTGCCTCATCTTCCAGGTCCCGGCGTTGGGCAATTTCCGCTAAAAAAAGATGTTCACGAACGAGGAAGGTGAGACAGTTGATGTCGGCCTCGGGCATTCCCAGCCGTTTACCGATATCACCAGCCAGTTCAGCCCCGTATTCCGCATGGTTTTTCCCGAAACCCTTGCCGATATCATGCAGCAGGGCCGCAAGAAAAAGGATATACGGGGAAGGGACAGTGATAAAAAGCGAATGCTCAAGCGAGCGGAGCAGATTGATTTCCTCAACCGTTTGCAGCAGATGCCGGTCGACAGTGAAAACATGATAGATGTCATGCTGGGCCAGGGATTTCAGGTGAAGAAATTCAGGGATATAGGTGTAAAGCAGGCCGCTTTCCAGCATGTCGGTGAGGGCCGGCAGCGGGTTTGGCCCCTGGATGGTTTCCAGAAAGGCCTTGTTCATCCTTTTGGAATTCCGTGTTTTTGCTTCAATAAGATGCAGATTCCCGCTGACGAGTTTTTTAGTGCGGTGGTGCAGGGGGGCGCCGGTCTGGGCAACATGGGTGAAGGCCCGCATGAGTAAATAGGGGCGCTTGGCCGCCAGGGCGATGTCCGTCAGGTGGATGCGTCGCTGGCGAAGGGTAATGCCCTTTTCCAGTTCCTTGTCCTGAGGTTGCTTTCCGGTTTGCACAAGCCCCAGCACCTCGGTGGCATGCTCGAAGAAGAGGTCTGAGGTCAGGGCGATGGTCTGCAGGTGGGCATGAATGTCGCGCATGAAGCGCTCGACTCCGAGCATGCCCTGTTGGTTCTTATAGCCGAAGGCCTTGGTCATTTCCTCCTGGTGCTCGAAAAAGAGCTGGTCGTTTTTGCGGCCGCTGATGTAATGGAGACGGTTTCTTATTTTGATCAGGGTGTCACAGGCCTTTTCAAACGACTGCAGCTCTTCTGTTGATATCAAACCGGCCCTCTCCAGATCTTGAGGTTGTTTGAGGTTGAATAGAACCTGGGCGGACCAGAGCATGGCCTGGATGTCGCGGAAACCGCCTCGGCTCTCCTTGATATGGGGCTCAAGCAGATAGGTATGGTTGCCGAAGCGCTCATGCCGTTTCTGCCGATGGAAAAGCATGTCCTGTAAAAAGGTTGTGCGCTGGCCCTTCACAAATGTCTTTTGAAAATCCGCATGCAGGGCGGTGAGAAGATCACTGGAGCCGGCAATGAGCCTTGAGTCAAGCAGGGAGACCAGCAGAAAAAAATCTTTGCCGGCCTCTTCGATGCAGGTGGCCGGCGTTCTCACCCCGTGCCCCACTTCAAGTCCGGCATCCCACAGTGGATAAAATATGGCTTCAGCTACATCGTTAAGCTGCTTTTCCGCCTCAGGGCGATAAAGCAGCATGAGATCGATATCCGAGTAAGGGAAAAGTTCTTTTCTGCCGTATCCTCCCAAGGCAACCAGGCACATGTTTTCCTGGTCTGCGCCGCTCTCCCTGAAATATTCTGCCAGGGCAGCATCCATGAGGCTGGTGTGTTTTTCCAGCAGGGCATGCCCGCTCAAGCCCTGGCGCCACAATGTCTCCAGGGCGTCACGTCTGGCGCGCAGTTCCGTCACCATTTAGATGGCTTCCTCGCCTGTTTCGCCGGTGCGTACCCGAATGACCTCTTCGACAGGTAAAACAAAGATTTTGCCGTCGCCGATTTTTCCGGTCAAGGCCGCCTTGCGGATGACCTCGACAATTTCGCTGACCTGATCGTTGCTGACGATCAGCTCCAGTTTGACCTTGGGAATGAAGTCAACAACGTATTCCGCCCCCCGATATATTTCTTTATGACCTTTCTGACGACCGTAGCCCTTCACTTCGGTGAGGGTCATGCCTTTAACGCCCAACTGATTAAGGGCATCTTTCACATCGTCAAGCTTGAAAGGTTTGATGATTGCCTCGATTTTTTTCATTGAGGAACTCCTTGTGTGGGTAAAATTATTCTTTGCGGGATTTAATGTTAATTTTTCATTGTACCGCAAAGAACACTTTGCTTTAAGTATTTTTTTGACTGCTCAATACATTGCATTACATGTTTTACGCTGTTTCGGTGTGCACGCTCTGGTCGAGGCCCAGCAACTCGTTTTCACGGCTCACCCTGAGTCCGCCACAGGTGATGTCGATGATTTTCAACAGGATAAAGCTGACCGTAAATGCGTAGGCGCCGACAACCGCCACACCGAAGAGCTGGGTGGTTAGAAATGCCGCATTGCCGGCAAAAAGACCGTCGGCGCCACCTGGATTGACGGACTTGGTAGCAAAAAGGCCGAGGCAGATCGTGCCGATAATACCGCCCAGACCGTGGATGCCCACCACGTCCAGGCTGTCGTCAAAGCCGATTTTGTTTTTCAGGTTGACTGCCAGATAGCAGGAAAGGCCTGCTATGATGCCGATGATGATGGCGGAATTGGGGGTGATGAAGCCGGCGCCGGGAGTAACGGTGGCGAGACCGGCAATTGCCCCTGATGCGGCTCCGAGAGTTGTCGGTTTTTTTCGATGAACCCATTCAACCAGCAGCCACATCCCCATGCCGGCCATGCCGGCAAGATGGGTGGAGATAAAAGCGGTTGCGGCAATGCCGTTGGCCGCCAGAGCGCTGCCGCCGTTAAAGCCGAACCAGCCGAACCACAGCAGTCCGGTGCCGAGCAGGGTCAGGGGCAGGCTGTGGGGCATGAAGCTTTCCCGGCCAAGGCCTTTGCGGGGGCCGAGAACAATGACCGACGCCAGGGCGGCCATGCCGGAGGTGAGATGCACGACAAGGCCGCCGGCAAAATCAAGCACGCCCCTGGCGGCGAGCCAGCCGCCATTGCCCCAGATCCAGTGGCAGACCGGGTTGTACACCAGGATGGTCCAGGCCAGGCCGAAGATGAGAAAAGGGCCGAAGCGCATGCGTTCGGCAAAGGCGCCGGTGATCAGTGCCGGGGTGATAATGGCAAACATGCACTGATAGATCATGAAGACGTTCTGGGGGATGGTGGTGGCGTAAATCTCGCTTGGGGCGCTGGTCACCCCGTGCAAGGAGAAAAAAGACAGGTCGCCGATAAATCCGCCGATATCAGGGCCAAAGGACATGCTGTAGCCGATATAAACCCATTCGATGCTGATGACCGAAATCATGATAAAAGATTGCAGGATGGTGGCAAGGACGTTTTTGCCCCGCACCATGCCGGCATAGAAAATAGCCAGTCCCGGTGTCATCAGCAGGACAAGTGC